>Ga0256406_1003047_pt1 | contig 21870 bp, 18 predicted proteins | sample RumenRJG_03DNA_FD_185986 | JGI IMG/M metagenome (GOLD analysis project Ga0256406, IMG submission 185986) | Bovine rumen microbial communities from Lethbridge, Alberta, Canada - RJG_03 | ecosystem: Host-associated > Mammals > Digestive system > Stomach > Rumen | place: Canada: Alberta | collected... | reverse complement strand
CAAGCGCCTTCGTCAGACAGTCCTCGCAATCCACTTCTTGAAGAATTCACGGATAAAACTTATAACAGCCAGTAATGCTCAGGCAAAGGTACTGTAAAATCTTAGCCGTTTTAGGTGGCGCGTGAACGGTAACGAGCAGTGTGCCGCAGCAGAATGCGAAGGATTTGTGTTGTCGACAATAATGCAAAACTGTGGTAATTTTGTTATCTGAGCGGTGTGTGAATACCAGGAGAAAACGATATGAACAGGGTTGGCGTGCGCGGTGAGCCTGTTATAATAGGTGTGATCTTTCGGATGCAAGCTCGAGAGACGTTACGAGTTCGTGATGTCTGTCTGTTATAATAGGTGTGTTGTTTGTATGATGCAAGGGTAGAGATGATATAATCGATAGTCGTTTATTTACTTTTCTTGAAAGAGGGGAGGAAGAATTATGGCATGGTATGAGGAGGCTGTATTTTATCATATATATCCGCTGGGGCTTGCCGGCGCGCCGAAGCAGAATGATTACGGAGAACCGGTACACAGGCTGAGAGATCTGATTCCCTGGATCGGACATATGAAGGAAATCGGATGCAATGCGCTGTATATCGGGCCGCTCTTTGAATCATCCAGTCATGGATATGACACCACCGATTACCGGAAGCTGGACAGCAGGCTGGGAGACAATGAGGATTTGAAGGACTTTGTCGCAAGATGTCATGCGTCCGGGATTCGGGTCATTTTTGACGGCGTTTTCAATCATACAGGCAGGGATTTCTTTGCATTTAAGGATATTCAGAAAAATCGGGAGAACTCTCCGTACACCGGGTGGTACTGCAATGTGAACTTTGGCGGCAACAATGAGTATAATGACGGTTTTTCCTATGAAAACTGGGGCGGATATAATCTGCTGGTCAAACTGAACCAGAAGAATCCGGAGGTGCAGAAATATATTTGTGATACGATTCGTTTCTGGGTAAAGGAATTTGATGTGGACGGAATTCGTCTGGACGCGGCAGATGTCCTGGATTTTGATTTTATGAAGTGCCTGCGCCGGACGGCCAATGAGGTGAAGCCGGAATTCTGGCTGATGGGCGAGGTGATTCACGGGGATTATACGCGCTGGGTGAATCCGGAGATGCTGCACGCGGTTACGAACTACAGCCTGCATAAGGCACTGTATTCCGGACATAATGAGCACAATTATTTTGAAATCGCGCACACAGTAAGACGGCTCTATGAGATGGGCGGTAACCGTCCGGAGGGTCTGAGGCTTTACAATTTTGTGGACAATCATGACGTGGAGAGGATCTATACCAAGCTGAACAACAAGGCACACATGTATCCGGTGCATATCCTGCTCTATACGCTTCCCGGCGTTCCTTCCATATATTATGGGTCGGAGTTCGGCATCGAGGGCCGGAAGGAGTGGGGAAGCGACGCGTCGCTTCGTCCGGAGCTGCATCTGGAGGATTACAGGGATGCGGTGCGGACAAACCCGATCACCGGGGAAATTGCCGCGCTTGGCAGAATCCGGCAGTCGGAGAAGGCGCTTTCCTACGGAATCTACAAGGAATTGCTGCTCACAAACCGGCAGTATGCGTTCGCGAGAGAGTGGAATGGAGAGAACATTCTCGTAACGGTCAACAACGACGACAGCGACTTTACCATGACCATATCCGCTGAGGGTGTGGAACGCTTTGTTGGAGGTCTTAGCGGTGAGCAGGTATCCGCACAGAACGGACAGTTGACTGTTACGGTTAAGGCAAATTCCGGTGAGATCTGGATTCCTGTTAAGGAAGGGAAAGAACTCCCGGAGAACTCAGAGGAACGCAGAGTGGTTTCATCCGGAGCGGAATCTGAAGCGAAATCTGAGGAGAACCCCGGAGTGGAATCTGAAGAGAAGATGCCGGATCCGGTGAACAGAGATGCTGAAGAAACTTTATCGACAGGGGACACGGCTGTGGAACTTGAAGGCACAGAGACTTCGGCAAGCATGGTAAAAGCGGGAAATTCAGGTGATTCGGATCGTTCAGCAGGCATGGCAAAAGCGGGAAATTCAGATGATTCAGATGATTCGGATAGTGTGGCAGGCATGGCAAATGGGATGAATTCAGGCAATTCGGATATTCCGGCTGCTTGCGGGGGACAGCAGGCGGATAAACAGGAGCCGGAGGAAAGCGTGGAGGAAAGGGCCGAGAGGCTGTTAAAAGAGGCTTCCGGAAAATCATATGAGGAGATGACGGTCGAAGAGCTGCAGGCGGCAATTCTGGCGAAGCTGGCGGCAAACGGTCCCATCACGGATCAGATGAAGCACGATGTGGCGGAAAATATCTGGCACGATTCCCTGGTGAACTGGGTGAAGAGTTTCCGATAAGAAGCAGATAAAAAGCAGATAAAAAGCAGATAAAAAGCAGATAAGAATCATATTAGAGGCGAGGCTGTGGTACTGGATGGTGCGACAGCCTCGCTTCTTCGGCTTCGTGGAGTTAGGATGGTAATTGTCTGGAAGGGTTACCGTTGAAATTCATGATTTGACAGATGGGACGGTATAAGTCGAGGTGAGAGTACCGACAGAAATGGCGGCGTGTAGTTTGGATGGTAATTGTCTGGAAATGTTACCGTCGGAATTCGCGATTTGACAGAAGGGATGGTACAAGCCGAAGTGGGAGTACCGACAGAAACGGCAGCATGGGGTTTGGATGGTAATTGTCTGGAAATGTTACCGTCGGAATTCGCGATTTGACAGAAGGGACGGTACAAGCCGAGGTGAGAGTACCGACAGAAACGGCAGCATGGAGTTAGGATGGTAATTGTCTGGAAGGGTTACCGTTGAAATTCATGATTTGACAGATGGGACGGTATAAGTCGAGGTGAGAGTACCGTCAGAAATGGCGGCGTGTAGTTTGGATGGTAATTGTCTGGAAGGGTTACCGTTGAAATTCGTGATTTGACAGATGGGACGAGTTGACAAACACAGGAGCAGGGTGTATTGTGATAATATACATATGAACAAGTGAGCATATGTTTAATAAATCAAGAATCAAAAAGCAAAATTGAGAAATCAAAAGAACGATTCTTCTTAATGAATATGATTTTTGTCATTTGAATATGATTGTTATCATTGCCAGAGGAAGAATCAAAACTGCCAGGGGGTGCCTATGAGCGACATGGATGACATCAGGAAGAGGGGAATGGAACTGATTCGTGACGCGGAGAAAGTGTCACAGGAGGTGCGGTCCGCGGAAATGGAGCAGAAGGAGAAAGAGGAACGGCTTGAGGAAGAGCGGGCAGAGGCTCTGAAGAATTCCGAGACCAGAAGGTTTGACGCGGAGAGATTGTTCCGGGAAGAAGAGGCTCAAAGACAGGAGCATCTTGAAGCGGGATACGCAAACGAGAAGCAGACCGAACAGAAGCAGGTTAAAGAGGAACAGGATAAAGAGGAACAGGTTAAAGAGGGGCAGGTTAAAGAGGAAAGCGAAGAGGACAAAGAGGAAGAAGAGAACAAAGAGGAAGAAGAGAACAAAGAGGAAGAAGAGAACAAAGAGGAAGAAGAGAACAAAGAGGAAGACGAAGACGATGACGACGAGATGGAGCCGAAGGAGAAACTGATCCAGATTCTCGTCTCGACAGGACTTCTGATCGCCGCTTACCTGGTCAACCGTGCGCTTCCGGATCTGAAGATGTGGCAGCGGCTGCTGATCTATCTGGTGCCGTATCTGGCGTCGGGCTTTGATGTTCTTCGCGAAGCGGGAGAGGGAATTTCACACGGAGAAGTGTTTGATGAGTCGTTTCTGATGAGTGTTGCGACCATCGGGGCACTCCTGATCGGGTTTGTGCCGGGAGGCGATCCGATGTTCCCGGAGGCTGTGTTCGTAATGCTCTTCTTCCAGGTGGGAGAGCTGTTTGAAGGAATTGCCGAGGGAAACAGCAGAAAGGCAATTTCCCAGCTGCTTGATATTCGTCCGGATTCTGCAAATCTGGAATGTAACGGAGAAATAAAGACAGTCAGTCCGGAGGAGGTAAAGATCGGCGATATCCTTGTCGTGAAGCCGGGAGAAAAGGTTCCGGTGGACGGTATTGTGGTGGAAGGAACTTCCAGTCTGGATACGGTGGCGCTCACTGGAGAGAGTGCGCCGCGTGACGTCAGGACAGGCGATATGATTCTCTCCGGATGCGTAAATCAGAACGGGCTTCTTCGGATGAAGGTGGAAAAAGAATTCGGGGAGTCTACGGCATCGAAGATTTTGAAACTGGTTGAAAATGCCGGAAGCAAAAAATCGAAGAGCGAGAAATTCATCACAAAATTTGCGCAGGTTTATACACCGATTGTCGTACTATCGGCAGTTGTGCTGGCTTTTCTTCCCCCGCTCTTCTCGGGCAACTTTGCCGGCAATTTTGCGACATGGCTGCTCCGTGCGCTGACCTTCTTGATTGTGTCCTGTCCGTGTGCGCTTGTGGTCTCGGTGCCGCTCGCGTTTTTCGGAGGAATCGGAGCCGCGTCCAAGATCGGTGTGCTGATCAAGGGATCCGGATACATGGATGCACTGGCAAGGACGGATACTGCGGTGTTTGATAAGACAGGAACATTGACAAAGGGAGTCTTTGAGGTGACTACACTTCATCCGGAGTGCATCGAGGCGAAGGAGCTGCTTCATCTGGCGGCTCATGTAGAGAGGTATTCCAATCATCCGATTGCCGTTTCCCTCCGACAGGCATTTGGTAAGGAAGATGACGGATGCGAGGTCGCGGATGTGGAGGAGATCGCAGGCCACGGAATTCGTGCCACGGTAAATGGCAGGGAGGTGTGCGTCGGCAATCAGAAGATGATGGATGCTGTCGGGGCGAAGTGGAAGGTGTGCGATGAGCCGGGCACGATTATTCATGTAGCCATTGAAGGAAAATACGTAGGTCATATCCATATCAATGACGTTGAGAAACCGGATGCAGCGGAGGCGATCGCATCGCTGAAGGCGGCAGGGATCCGGAAGACGGTGATGCTCACGGGAGACCGGAAGAAGGCAGCGGAGAAGGTCGCTGCAGACCTCGGGATTGACGAGTACAGAGCAGAACTCCTTCCTGCGGATAAGGTATCTGAGGTGGAGAAGCTGATTGATCAGAAGCCGGACGGAACCTCGCTGGTATTCGTCGGAGACGGAATGAATGACGCACCTGTTCTCGCGCGTGCAGACGTCGGTGTCGCTATGGGTGCGCTGGGATCAGACGCAGCGATAGAGGCGGCAGATGTTGTTCTGATGGACGACAAGCCCTCGAAGATTGAGAAGGCGATTCGCATTTCGAGAAAAACAATTCGAATCGCAAGACAGAATATCGTGCTGGCTATTGTAATCAAGGTGGCGATCCTTCTTCTGGCGGCTGTTGGTTTGGCACCGATGTGGCTCGCCATATTTGGAGACACCGGTGTGCTGCTGATCTGTGTTCTGAATTCGACGAGAACGCTGGTTTACAAGAAGTAAGACGCCTGCGGAATCACGTAACGTTGATTTGCGTTTAACATCTGAAAATAAAAGTATGCGCAAAATGACAGGAAGAGAGAAAAGGATTCAAGATGGAAGAACATATTGATCAGAAAAGAACATGCAGTCTGCCTGATGAGGATCAGATGTTCGATCTGGCCGAGTTGTTTAAAGTTTTCGGAGACTCTACGCGAATCAGGATATTATTTGCCTTGTTTGATTCGGAACGGAGCGTCGGAGAGATAGCGGAGCTTCTGAATATGACACAGTCCGCGGTATCACACCAGTTAAAGATCCTGCGGCAGTCTAAGCTTGTAGAAGCGAGGAGAGACGGAAAGCAGATTTTTTATTCGCTTGCGGATGAACACGTTCACACGATTATACAAGTCGGGAGAGAACATATCGAGGAGTAAGGGGCGTGAATCAGCCGAAGCCCTGTATAGAAAACAGATTTTTGCATTAGAAGATTCCACAGTCCATTGTCAAAGCAGGGATGCTTCAGACAGCGGACTGTGGAATCTTTTGATGTGTAGAAGAGAGTGGATGCGATTTCAAAGGCAACAGGCATGAGCACAAAGTGATGCGGAAATGCAAATGGCCCGTCACGGTTGTGGTATCAAAGGATGATAAATCAGGTATGAGCACGAAGTAGCGCGGAAATGTAAATGACGCCAGGATTTTCTTGACATTTTATTTCAGAAGATGTACAACCAACTTATCATACGAAATAAATATAAGTTACGAACGAAAGATTTATGCAAGGGCAGAGAAGAAAGGAGCCGATATGGAAATTTTAATTGATACTGCGAATGTTGAGAAGATCCGGAGGTACAACGAGATTCTGAATCTGACGGGGGTGACCTGCAATCCGACGATTATTTCGAAGGAAAAGGGAGATTTCTGGAAGATTCTGGAGGAGATCCGTTCTGTGATCGGCGGGAAGCAGCTGCATGTGCAGGTGACGGCGCAGGATTATGAGGGGATGCTGCGGGAGGCGGATGTTATCGCGAACCGGCTTGGCGTTGAGAACACCTATATCAAGGTTCCGGTCAATGAAACGGGACTTCATGTCATCCGCACACTGAAGGAGAAGGGATTCAAGGTGACAGGGACTGCGGTGTATATGACACAGCAGGCGATGCTGGCATCATCGGTCGGAGCAGACTACGTGGCGCCGTATTTTAATAGGATGAATAACAACAATGTACGGGCAGGCGAGGCAATCGCAGAAATGGCGGATCTGTTTCGGATGCATGGGACGGGCACGAAGATTCTAGCCGCGAGTTTTCACAACACACAGCAGATCATGGACGCATTTCTGGCGGGAGCAGACGCATGCACCGCGGATCCGTCCTATTATTACGCGATGGTCGAAAATCCGCTCATCGCGGATGCCGTCCGGGGATTCGACGATGACTGGAAGAGTGTCTACGGAGACCGGAGAATCTACGAGCTTTGAGGACAGGGGGTGCAGCCAATGGCAAAATATCTGCTGGCTCATGATCTCGGCACATCCGGCGACAAGGTGATGCTGTTTGATACGGACGGGAACAGTGTGAGCAGCTCGACGATTCAGTACCCGGTGCACTATTTCGGAGGGCACTGCGCGGAACAGAATCCTGATGACTGGTGGAGAGCGGTTGCCGAGGGCACCAGAAGGGCAATTGAGGGAATCCGTCCAGCGGATGTGCTTGGGGTTTCTTTTTCGGCGCAGATGCAGTGCTGCCTTCCGGCAGACCGGGAAGGCAGGCCGCTTCGGCCCGCAATGATCTGGGCGGACCACAGGGCAGTTCGTGAGAAGGAATTTCTGACCCGGGAGATCGGGTTTGAAGATTTCTGCGGGATCACGGGGCACAGGCCGAATGAGAGCTATACCTTGGAAAAAATCATGTGGCTGAAGAGCCATGAACCGGATGTCTATCGGAAGACTTACAAGGTGCTTCAGGTGAAGGACTACATCATTTTCCGGCTGACCGGTGCGTTTGTGACGGATTATTCGGACGCGTCGGGGACCAATGCGCTGGATCTCAGGCGCATGGAATGGTCAGAGCCGATTCTGACCGCTTCCGGCATTGACCCCGCACTGTTTCCGGAGCTTCACCAGTCGGTGGATGTGGCAGGGTATGTCACAAGGGAAGCTTCGGAGCTGACGGGGCTGGCCGAGGGAACCCCGGTTGTCTGCGGAGGCGGAGACGGTCCGTGCTCCGCGGTCGGCGCCGGATGCGTGCAGGACAATGTGCTGTTTGCCACCTTCGGAACGTCCGCGTGGATCGGCGGGACATCAAAGCAAATTTTTGAGGATAAGGACCGCATACTGATGTGCTTTGCGCATGTGATTCCGGGAAAATACATGCCGTGCGGGACCATGCAGGCGGCAGGAAGCTCCTATTCGTACATCAGCGGTCTTTTGGAACCGGGAGCGGACTATGAGGAGCTTGACCGGCTGATCGAAGCGGCGGGTCCCGGAGCGGGAGGGCTGATTTTTCTCCCATACCTGATCGGGGAGCGTGCGCCTAGGTGGAACGAGAAATGCAGCGGCGCATTTCTCGGTATGCGCATGGAACACGGAAAACCGGAGTATCTGAGGGCGGTTATCGAGGGCGTCGCGATGAATCTGAATCTGATTCTCGAGGCGTACAGAAGACAGATGCGCGCGGAGGAGATGATCCTTACGGGCGGAGGCGCGAGGAGTGATACTGTCTGCCAGATACTCTCCGACGTCCTGCAGGTCCGGCTGAATGTTCCGGATCATGTAGACACCGCGACATCCATGGCTGCTGCCATGATCGCAGGAGTCGGGGTCGGGGTATATCCGGATTTCGGCGAGATTCGCCGTTTTCTCGGGCAGGACAGAAGCTTCCGGCCGGATCAGCGGAATGCCGCTCTCTATCAGCAGATGGAAAGAATTTTTGACGACAGCTATCATGCGCTGGAGCCGGTGTTCGACGAACTCGAGACTCTGCATCGGGACGAAGCGGGAGAGCAGGCGGATCATGCATGATGCCGGAGGGGTGCAGGATGGGAAAAGTTGAGGAGAGACGCGGAAGGATTCTGAGGCTCCTCAGTGAGAGAGGGCAGATCAGCGTCAGAGAGCTGGCGGAGTCGGAGAACACGTCCATCGTGACGATCCGGAAGGACCTGACCGATCTGGAGGAGCAGCGCTTTATTCGAAGAGAGCAGGGATACGCGTCCCTGAATACCGATTCGGCGATGACAGGGCGGATGTCGGTCAATTATGAGGCAAAATGCCGCATTGTAGCAAAGGCCGCGTCTCTGGTGCGGGATCATGACACGGTGATGATTGAGTCGGGGTCATCCTGCGTCCTGCTGGCGAGGGAACTCGCAAAATCGGGAAAGCATGTGACCGTCGTCACGAATTCGGTGTTTATGACCGGATTTGTGCGGAAGACGGGAAATGTGTCGTTTGTCCTGACCGGCGGGGAGTACCTGCCGGACTCCGAATGCATGACCGGGACGCTTGCCGTCCGCGCCGTCCGGACCTTTCACGCGCGAATCTTGTTCTCGGGAACAGACGGATTCAGCCAGGAGCAGGGATTCACCGGTGACAGCCTGGCCAAGGCGGAGGTGATTCAGGCAATGGCGGAGCAGTCAGATCGGACCGTTGTTCTCGCGGAACAGACAAAATTCCGCAGACAGGGCGCCGTGTCCGTTTTTCCGGACGGCAGCCCGGACGCCGTCGTGACAGATTGCGAGCCGGACGCCGGCGTGCGTGCGGGTCTCAGGGAACGCGGCATCCGGATCCTGTACGCAAACAGTTAGAACGTCCTGCCACGGCACGGCCGCGTACGGCAAACAGTAATGGGCGGGAACAGAAACGCGCGGGAGGCATCGGCGGCAGGTCCGTACTCAGAATTGCATATTGCTTAATGCGAGAGAGGTGATATATAATTCAGGATAAGTGTTTTATCAGAATTGTAATATGGAAGAAAGAGGCATATCATGGAACATTTGGTTACAGTCAGAGAGATTTATAAGGAACGCGAGAAATATATCGGTCAGAAGATCAAGGTCGGAGGCTGGGTCCGCAATATCCGGGATTCAAAGACCTTCGGCTTCATCGTGCTGCATGACGGGACCTTCTTTGAGACCCTTCAGATCGTATACGCAGACAAGCTGGACAATTTCAAGGAGATTTCCTCCCTGAATATCGGCGCGGCGATCATCGTTGAGGGCACGCTGGTGGCGACGCCGAATGCGAAGCAGCCGTTTGAGATTCAGGCGGAGAGCGTTGTGCTTGAGGGCGCTTCGACGCCGGATTATCCGCTTCAGCCGAAGCGGCACACGATGGATTATCTCCGGACGATTTCGCATCTTCGTCCCCGCGCAAACATTTTCCAGGCGACGTTCCGTGTGCGTTCCCTGATTGCCTACGCCATTCATAAATTTTTCCAGGAAAATGACTTCGTGTATGTGCATACGCCGCTGATTACTTCCAGTGATGCGGAGGGAGCCGGCGAGATGTTCCAGGTGACTACGCTGGATCTGGCGAATGTTCCGAAAAATGAAGACGGAACGGTGGATTTCTCCCAGGATTTCTTCAACAAGCCGACCAACCTCACCGTGAGCGGACAGCTTTACGGCGAGACCTTTGCACAGGCATTCCGCAAGATCTACACCTTCGGTCCGACCTTCCGCGCCGAGAATTCCAACACTACCCGCCACGCGGCGGAGTTCTGGATGATTGAGCCGGAGATCGCTTTCGCGGACCTCGAGGACGACATGGAGTGTGCGGAGTCGATGCTGAAGTATGTCATCCGTTACGTGCTGGAGAACGCGCCGGAGGAGATGGAGTTTTTCAACAAATTCGTGGACAAGGGTCTGCTCGACCGTCTGAATCATGTCGTGAACTCCGATTTCGGCCGGGTTACTTACACCGAGGCCATCGATATCCTCGAGAAGCACAACGACGAATTCGATTACAAGGTAAGCTGGGGCTGTGATCTTCAGACCGAGCATGAGAGATATCTGACCGAGAAGGTATTCAAGAAGCCGATTTTTGTCACGGATTATCCGAAGGATATCAAGGCCTTCTACATGAAGCTGAATCCGGACGGGAAGACGGTTGCCGCCATGGACTGCCTGGTTCCGGGTATCGGCGAGATCATCGGCGGAAGCCAGAGAGAGGAAGACTACGACAAGCTGAAGGCGCGGATGGAAGAGCTGAAGATGGATATGAGCCAGTACGATTTCTATCTGGATCTGCGCAAATACGGAACGACCCGTCATTCCGGCTTCGGACTCGGCTTCGAGAGATGCGTGATGTATTTGACAGGAATGGGCAACATCCGTGACGTGCTTCCGTTCCCGAGAACGGTCAACCACTGTGATCTGTAATTTATTATGGAAGAAAAAGAGAAGCAGGCATCGGTAACGGAAGAGAAAGAGAACGGAGATAGTTCGCGGATGGGCGGAGAGAAAACCGCTCCTCCGGAGAGCTCCGTCGGGAATCCGGGAAATGGGGAAGAAAAGAAGTCCGCGAAGAGAAGAATGCGCGACAATTTCCGTCCGGAATATACCAGGATTTCGTTTTATGTCATTCTCACGGTAATGATCATATATTTCCTGATCCGGTTCTTTGATCATGTCGGGAATGTCTTCGGCGCGATCGGGTCAGGAATCAGCTGGCTGGGTGTAATTACCAGACCGCTGATCCTGGGACTGGTCTTCGCCTATCTGCTGTACCCGATGGTGAATTTTTTTGAGAGGCAGCTGGATAAGCTTAAGGACCGGTTGAAGCGCGGGAAACCGCAGAGATCGGGAAGGAGAAGATCGTCCCGGGGGCTTGCGGTGGCGATTACCTGTGTGATCGTCGCGCTGATTATCTTTGTCGTTCTGTCACTGGTTGTTTCAACGATCACGAGCCAGCTCAGCGTCATCAGCATGGACAGCTTTGACACGATCGCGGTCGGCTTTGTCAATAACCTGAACGAGCTTGCGCGGAATATTGAATCGGTGCTGCACAAGCTGAATATATCTTCTGTACAGATTAACGATATCGTGAACCAGGCGGGCAATACGCTGTCGGATTCTATTGAGAAAATTGCGTCTCAGCTGATCGGCAGCATCAAAAATCTGCCGTCCTTCTTCTCCATGCTGCTGTTTGCCATTATTTTCGGAATCTATTTCATGGTCGATGGCGAGGGATTGAAGAAATACTGGGGGCATGTGTTCCGGACCATAGCGGGCAGGAAGGGAAGAAAATACCTGGAGGAATTTGCCCGGGAGGCCGACCGCGTGTTCTCCGGCTATATCCGCGGGCAGCTGATCGATGCGCTTTTCATGGCAGTGGCGGTCAGCATCACGCTGTCGGTTATCGGCGTGAAATACGCGATTATCATTGGCGTTCTTACGGGAATCGGAAACCTGATCCCATATGTGGGGCCTTTTGTGGCCTATGGCTCCACGGCGATTGTCTGTCTTCTGAACTGGAATCTGCAGCGGTTTATTGTAGCGATGGTAACGCTGTTCATTCTTCAGACGATAGACGGCAATGTCGTGAATCCGAAGCTTCTGGGCAACAGTATTCGCATTCATCCGGTTCTGGTGATTGTGTCGCTCCTGATCGGAGAGAAGGTGGGAGGCCTTCTCGGCATGGTGATCGCGGTGCCGTGCGGAGGTCTTCTGAAGGTTTACTTCGAGAAACTGATTGCATACGTGGCAAACCGCAAGAAGGCAGCCGCAATGAAACGTGATTAACAGGCGGAAAAGACCGTGAGGTTTTTTATCTGTCGGAGTATTTGCCGGGCGTCACGCCCTTGTATTTCCGAAAGGTCTTGATAAAGTAGCTCACATCTCCGAAGCCGCAGGCGTACGCGGCGTCGGCGACGCTGATGTCTGTCGTCAGGAGCTCATAGCAGGCGTGCTCGATTCTCTGATAATTTAAATAATCCATCGGCGTCCGGTGAGTCATGCTGCTGAAAAAGCGGCAGAAGTACTTCGGGGACATCGATGCGGCGGCAGCCAGTTCATCCAGCGTGATGGGCTGGCTGTAATTTTTGTCCATATAGTCCAGAACCTTTCGAAGCTGGAGAACTTTCCGGTAGCCCTTGCGGGTCTGCGGTACAGACTCCAGGTAGAGGTGGTCCTGAAAGATAAGGGCAAAGAAGTGATAGAGTTCACCGAATACCATCATTTCATATCCGGGTGATCTGCGGTTCATGGCATCGAAGATGTGATCGGCCACGCGGATGACGCCGGAGGCAAACTTTTCCCGCTCGAAGCAGTCGAAAACGAGGGCGGAGCGGTCCAGGATTTTCTGGATGTAAACGCCGCAGACCGGGTTGTGACGGGTGAAAATATTCAGATCAAACACCAGACACTCATAAACGCAGTCTTTGGGCGTACCCGAATGAAGAACACCTCCGTGCACAAAGACGAGATCGCCCGGATGCATGAGGATGCGGCGCTCGTCCAGGGTCATCTCCAGTTCTCCGGACAGAACGCGGATCAGTTCATATTCCTGATGCCAGTGATAGTTCATGATATAGCGCGGGTGCTGCCGGTCCAGGTGATAGAAGGCAAAGGGAAAGTCCGAAGTGCCGTGCTGACGCTTCTCATTTAAATCCATAAATTGCATGATGGCCTCTTTCTGTTTTATATCGAAGATTGCACAATTCCCTTTTCTGTTTTTTATATCTGTGATTTACATGATCTCGAATTTCGTATTTTTATGTATGGAGTATCTGATTTCATCTTGCTGCAAGTATTGCGCTGTCGTATTCATGGTTTCTCCTGGTTACAATCGGGCTCTGAATTTCACAAAGCTGTACAAATCAGACAAAATCAGGACGGAAAATTGTGGTTATTATACAAAAATCATAAAAAAGTGAATATTGTACTATACGAAACGATTATAACACTACCATTTGAGGAAGGAAAGTGCTACAATAATGCCATGAGTTGGGCGGTACGCCCGTTTTTTTAAGATTGTCGGCGAAACGTTACGTGAGACAATCGGACCTGCGAAATATCAGATAGGAGGTAATTTTTTATGGCTGACGCAAGAAAACTGATCGGTGGACATCCGGTGATCGGTATTCGTCCGGTAATTGACGGACGTAAGGGACCTCTGGATGTAAGAGGATCTCTGGAAGAGCAGACAATGGGAATGGCTCAGAGAGCGAAGAAGCTCTATGAGGACAACTTGAGATATGCAGACGGAACACCGGTTAAGGTAGTCATTTCGAATACAACAATCGGACGTGTTCGTGAGAGCGCGCTGTGTGCTGAGCAGTTCAAGAAAGAGGGCGTTGATATCACTCTTACCGTAACACCCTGCTGGTGCTACGGATCCGAGACCATGGATATGGATCCCACCACAATCAAGGGCGTGTGGGGACTGAATGCGACAGAGAGACCGGGAGCTGTATATCTGGCATCCGTTCTTGCAACACATGCGCAGAAGGGAATCCCGGCATTCGGAATGTATGGCCGCGACGTACAGGAAGCGGACGATGATACGATTCCGGAGGATGTTACAGAGATGCTTCTCCGCTTCGGACGCGCAGCAGTTGCAGCGGCTTCTCTCCGCGGAATGAGCTACCTGCAGATCGGTTCCGTTACGATGGGTATCGGCGGATCCATCATGGATCAGGATTTCCTGGAGTCTTACCTGGGTATGCGCGTTGAGTCTGTCGATGAGGTAGAAGTTCTTCGCCGTATGGAAGAGGGAATCTATGACAAGGCAGAATTTGAGAGAGCTCTCAAGTGGACAAAGGAGCACTGCAAGGAAGGATTTGACAAGAATCCGGAGTGGATTCAGAAGTCCCGTGAGGTTAAGGACGAGCAGTGGGAGTTCACGGTCAAGATGTATATCATCATCAAGGATCTGATGCGCGGCAATGCCAAGCTTGCTGACGAGAAGGCTACCGCAGGCGGACAGAAGTTCGATGAGGAAGCACTCGGACACAACGCGATTGTTGGCGGATTCCAGGGCCAGAGACAGTGGACCGACCACTGGCCGAACTGCGATTATCCGGAAGCATTCCTTTCCACTTCCTTCGACTATGACGGAGCACGTGAGCCGTACGTTCTGGCAACAGAGAATGACTGCCTGAACGGACTGTGCATGCTGTTCGAGAAACAGCTGACCGGCCGCGCTGCTATGTTCTCGGATGTACGTACCTACTGGAGCGGCGAGTCTGTAAAGAGAGTAACCGGATATGATATCGAGGGACACGCAAAGGATGCCGATGGTTTCCTGCACCTGATCAACTCCGGCGCATCTGCACTTGACTTCTCCGGTGTCTGCAAGGACGCGGACGGCAATGCGACCATCAAGCCGTGGTGGGAGCTGACCGAGGAGGATCAGAAGGCAATGTGCGAGGCTACCGAGTGGCCGCCGGCTGATAACGGATACTTCCGTGGAGGCGGATATTCCTCCAGATTCCTTACAAAGACAGAAATGCCGGTAACCATGGTTCGTCTGAACCTGGTAAAGGGCCTCGGACCGTTCCTGCAGATCGCAGAAGGATGGACCGTAGCACTTCCGGATGAGGTTACGGATACCCTCTGGAAGAGAACCGACTACACATGGCCCTGCACATGGTTCACACCGCGTGTTGACCACATCCCGGGAAGTGCATTCTGCACCGCATACGATGTAATGCGCAACTGGGGCGCAAACCACGGCGCTACCGTATACGGCCATGTAGGAGCAGATCTGATCACCTTCGCTTCCATGCTTCGTATTCCGGTTGCGATGCACAACATTCCGGATGAGAAGATCTATCGTCCGGCTGCATGGAACGCATTCGGCACAAAGGACAAAGAGGCGGCAGATTACAGAGCATGCGCTGCATTTGGACCTCTGTACAAGAAATATAAATAAGGCCAAAGGAAAAGGACATACCCCGATCATGGCCGCATGAATCGGGGTATGTCGCCGGGGCTCGCCAGAACATGAGTGAGCCGTGGACAGTCGGAGAATTGCGGGAGTTTTAAGAAAGCGAAGCAATTTGAGACGTCATTCTGGGAGCAAACTGAATAATTATGACAGCACATATTTTCTGCAGGAGACTTGCTTAGACGGACATCATAGGGAACCCTGCAGAAAATATTGCTATATCCTCGTTGACAGGCCGTTCGGTCTGTGTGCGGGGATATTATTGTATAAGCGAAAAATTTTAATCGTGATAAAGTTCTACTCCATCTCTGCGTATCTGCTCTAAGAGGGATGGAGATACGGGTTTGTCAAGATTGATGATATCGAACTCGAGCAGGGTGCTTGTGGTGTTGTCGACATCATATGCAAAATCCGGAAAGTCTGTGCATCCGGAAACGGCCAGATCGATATCACTTTTGGGCAAATGATCGCCCCTTGCTCTTGATCCGAAGAGGATCAGCTTTTCAACCTGATAATCTCTGCTGAGGTTCTGCAATTCTGTTAATACTGCAGGCGGTATATTCACATCTTTTGCTCTGTCCATTATTACCTATATTTCCCTTAAGAACTTTTCTTCTGCTGCAGCTCTTTTTTCTTCGCTTCGATGAGCTTTTCCAACTGTTCGATTTCATGGATATCTTCGGAATCAGATACAAACTGTCTCACAAGTTGCATAGTATTCCCGTCTCCTGCGGATTGACGATAGCAGTCTGCCCAGTATGTATCCCGGTCGAGCACGGGTGTATATGAACGGGCGAGAACCGTATTGCTGTAGACGATATCCGCAACGCGGATCGCGTTTTTCTTCAGCAGAGTCCGCAGACATACGGCGATGGTATTCGGGTTGACTGTGCCAAGCTGTCGGATGTCGGCTGCCGTCAAAGGACGGTCACTTTTCCACAAAATTTCCATCACATCGAGTTCTTTTCCTGTGAGATGAATGGTTTTCCGTTCTCCTGTTGCATTAGCCATAGCGATGTTCCTCATTTTTTTGATCAATTATCGACTCAATAATAATTTACTGCATGTTAGACAAAATGTCTATGCTTTTTTTAGTATTATCTCTAATGGATAAATAAATAATGATGATGTAAAATATTATGCAAACAATGAAACAATACAAAATTAGAGATAGGAGGTGTGATTATCTTCAATTTTATGTAACTTTGTGGATGTAGAAATGGTATTAGGGAGGAATTTTGCGTTTGGTGCCGTTGCCACAACGGCCCTTTATCTTTTTTACATATGCGGGGAGGAGAAGCGTAATGAGAGGCAATTTATTCAAAACGATATTGGTATTGTGCTTATGCACCAGTTTATGCGGGTGCGGGAGTAAGCCTGACACAGAGATAGGAAATGTTCAGAAAATTCCGGATGCTGCAACACAAAGCGTGACAGCTATTTCAGGAATGAACGGAGATAGTGCATCGAAGAAGCTGGAGAACCGTGTTCCGCCTTCGCTGCATGAAACGGTCGGAAAAGTAGTTTTCGATTGCAATATAAAGGCTCCGAAGGACCTGAGCAGAGTGCCGAGACTGAAACAAATCTCTGAAATAGATATGGAGAGTTATTTCGGATCTGCTGCTGAAAAACTGGTGCAGGGCTTTAAAGAGGAAGGAAAAGCTCTTGACCAGGAAATGTCGGAAAAAGCCGCCTGTTACTATTTTTCTGACAACAGCCTTATTTCGAATGACCGCACAGCATTTATGACGGTTTTTGATGATGTGCAGATGACCAGATATACTAAAGTCGGAGCGCTGCAAGCGGATGCGGATCAATATTTTCCTTATGTAAGACAAGAAAACACAGTGAATTTTCTGACAGAAGAAGGGTGTAAGAAACTGGTGGAAGGCCTGGAAAACAGTTACGGTTTCCATTTGAATTCCTTCGATCTGACTTATACTCCGGTCAGTCATATATATTTACAGAAGCTTGAAGAGGCGAGGCGGGATGCCGGTATTCCGGGGGAGACGATAGGAAACTGGACAGAAAGCGATGATGCCTGGTTTGTTTATGGCTTTCAAACCGTGAATGATGTTCCTGTTATGACGGAACTTATGCACGAATTGGACGGGGGGAGATTTGAATACTCTTATGCTGTTTTACAGATGGTATTTACACGGAAAGGGCCTGCTTTTTTGTATATATCTCCCTTCTACCAAATCACCTCGGATACAAAGTTCTATGATCTTACCAGCTTCGAGAAGTGCCGACAGACCATTGCCGATGCTTATAACCGATTGCTTACGGATGGAAAGTACAAGGTAACAGATATTGTTTTTTGTTACATGATCCAGAAGACAAAGGATAATAAGGGGTTGGAGGCAATTCCTGTATGGAATTTCATGATCGATGAGCAGTCCGAGGATACCGGCGGAATGATGAAGAAGGTTGGAAGGTCTGTGAATGCAGAAACGGGGAAGGAAGTTTTCTCACCGCGTTCCATGTAGGAGATTACAATAATTATGAGAGTTATCAGATCCTTAGGGACAGAAATAAAAAGAGCGATAGTTACCCCGCAATTCCCGATGGTGATTCTGGCTATGATCGGGTGCTCATATTTCCATACCCATACGGGATTCCCAATGTTTACGGCATCGGATTATTATATATTTATGATTGAATCCTATGGGCAGATGACATTTACGATTTGCTGCATTATATTAACAGCACTTTCTGTATGCGATGACCTGGAAAACAAGTATCTCCGATATCAAATTATCCGCGAAGGAAGAAACGTATATGTCCTCAGTAAGATGATAGTTGGATTTTGCGTGAACTATCTGGCGATTGTGCTGTCATCTGTTATATACATCGGATTTGTGATGCTAAGATACCCGTGGAGTGAAGATCCTGTCCAAAATGCCGTAATTCCCATGCTCGGCGAATCTGCATGGATATTACGCATTCTGGTTTCATCTGTACTTCTGAATCTATCAGTCAGCATCTATTGTGAAATAGCCATGCTGCTGGCTGCATTTGTGACAAACCGGATGTTCTGTATGGTTGTCCCGGCATGTATAAAGCTGATTCTTACGGGAATCAGTTTTGTTCCGACGTACTACTTTGATCCGTCGTTGTATTCTATGAATGGCCTGGCGGATGTATTGCCGGTAGACATTATCATATTTCTTCTTTTCTCATGTATCATTTTTGGTGGTCTGGTATTCCGACTGGGAAGGAGGTGCTGAGTATGGAACATCTCTCTCAAGTATGGAAAATAGCAAGGCGTCGGTTGCTTACACCGAAACTTCTTCTTTACACAGCAGTTCTTTTTTCCGCTAGTTTCAAATTTAATGCGCCCCTGCGTGCATTGATCCTGGAGCTGAACTATCCGGTTACGTGGTGCCTGTTTCCCTTTATGTGCAGTATGCCATATTATCTGGCTCTGATCAGCTTCGGAGTGTTATACATACATTCGGATGTTCCGTTTATGCAGATGGAAAATATGTACGCAACAATCCGTGTCGGAAGGGGAACATGGCTGTGGGGACAGATCTGTGGTATTTTTCTACGTTCTGTTCTTGCAGTAGCTGTTGCGGTTGGATGCAGCTATGCAAACCTTGTTCCCTATATAGAATTATCCGGTCAGTGGGGAAGGATGGCATCAACGATTGCGAACACATCGGTTGGATATGAGGCAAATCTCTATTATTATTTCTGGGACCAGGCGATGCTGGTGGTATCGCCCTTCCGGTTGATGGCTCTTAATGTCGTTGTAGTGGTTCTGCTCGCTTTTTTTCTTGGCCTGCTGCTGTTCTTTGTCAGTCTTCATTTCGGAAAGCCGGCAGGAGCCCTGACAGGCGTTTTGATGTACTTTGGCCTTATCACTTTTTTGAATACGTTTCCGTATCTTGAACAGACGGTTTCATGGTTTGTCCCGATGTCATGGGCGATGCTGGTGAAGGCGTTTGCGCCTCGGATGGGGTATTGGATATTGCCGCCATTGTCATATATTTTTTCTTTTTTGATAGTGGGATCGGTTTCTCTATGTATCATACTTTCTATTCGTGTGAATCGAATCGAATTTGATTGGGAGAGAGAAGACACATGATTCTGTGGTTATATTGCAATCCGGAAAGGCGGTAATACAAGATGAACAACTATCACATCTCCATAAAAAATGCTGGAAAACGATTCAAAGATAAAGAGGTGTTGTCTGAGATCAATATGGAATGCGATGCCGGACATATTTATGGGATTGTAGGCCATAATGGTTCGGGAAAAACGGTCCTATTGAAATGTATTTGTGGATTCCTTCGCTGTACAGAGGGCGAAATCCGAATTAACCAGAAGAAGATGGGCAAAGATATTCATATGCTGACAGATGCGGGGATTATTATAGAAGAACCATCTTTTCTTCGCAGGAAAAGTGGCATGAAAAATCTGGAATATCTGTACACCTTGCGGAATAAGTATGACAGGAATCATCTGGAACAGGTGATGCGTCAGGTCGGGCTGGATCCGGCGTCGCGCAAACCTGTGGGAAAATATTCGCTGGGTATGCGTCAGAGACTTGCGATTGCACAGGCGATTATGGAGGATCCTCCGGTTCTGATATTGGATGAACCGATGAATGGTCTTGATCACCGGGGTATTGATGAGATGAGGGAGCTTTTTTCGGAGATGAAACACCAGGGAAAGCTGATGCTGTTCGCAAGCCATAATCAGGAGGATATCCGGATACTGTGCGATGAGGTATATGAGCTGGAAGACGGTCATCTGTTGGGGAAAAATACAGTGGGTAAGGAGAAAAAAGATGATCAATAATGATATTAAGGATTTAATAAGAAAAAAGAGAGAATATTTTCTGCGTAATAAAGAAATTAAAAGAACAATATTGAAAGTCACTGCCATATGTGGGATTATTGTATTAACGACATTGTGTTTCAACTGTTTTGACAGATTGGTTTTTGCGGAACAGCGCGCGATTCCGGAAATCAGGCTGGTTATTCTGCGCGCTTCAAGAATTGTCTGGAAATACAAGGTAGAAAACGGCGTGTTGTGGAAACGAAAATATAATCTGGATACCGGAAAATGGATCGGAGACTGGATCCGTGCCTGACGTATAGGGGGAGCATTATGAATTGGTGGCCGCAGCTTATTTCATCCGTATTTTCTTATGGAAATTTCTGGAAGGGTATACTATGCGGCGCGGTTCTTATTCTGGTCCTCCGGATCGTAAACAGAGATGCAGAGAATGCAAATCATCGTGCCGTCCGGTTTTGCCTGGCTTTGCTCTTTATTCGATTTGCGTTTCCGGTAACTTTTCCTTGGGAAATTTCTGTATACAGCACGTTTCTGGGGAATATAACCGCTCCGTTCAGGAATATTGTTAGCTGGGGAGGGATGGCTTCTGTTCTGGATGTTCTTTTGATGGTATGGCTGATCGGGACAGTTGTAAGCGGGATCGCTCTTCTGCGGCGTATTCTGTTGTTTTACAGGGCGCTGAAATATCATTATGTGGCTGCTCGTTCGGGGAAATATAAATCAGTATTTTCCTGGATGGACAGGAAATTCGGAGCGGCTTATCGCATTGCTGTTCTGCCGGGAACGAGTACGCCGGCAATCTGCGGAATTCGGATGCCGGTGCTTATCATCCCTTCCCGATGGAACTGCAGCGAGGAGGAATGGAATCTGATTCTGGAGCATGAGGCAGCACATTTCATGAGAAGGCACACTTGGATCACGATGCTGCTCGCTGCCTTTTCAGTGACACAGTGGTGGAATCCTATGGCAAAATTAGTCTGGAAGGATTTCAATTATCTGATGGAGATTGATGCGGATGATCGGGCTCTCAGGCACAGGGCTTACTTTCAAAAGCTGGAATATGCTTCTCTGCTTGTGAAATCGGAAAAGCGACTAATGCACGAGAAAAGAGAAGATACGGAGTTCGAAAATCCAGCAGCGGTTTCTTTTTTGAGTCGTGAAAGTCTGCTTGGCGCGAGAGTGAAAAATATCACGAGAGTGAGGCGGAAAGAGAGCGTTAAGCAGCGTTTGGGAAAACTATTGTTACACACTGGAATGCTTGTGTTTGCACTTTCAATGTACGCGGTTACCATTGAGCCGGATTATCTGCCGGAAATGATGCTTAAGCAAAAGGAAACAGAAACAGCTGAGAAGATGATTACCAGTGACAACAGTTACGTGGTTAAATCCGGAGAAGGGTATGAACTTTACGTGGATGGTTCTTTGTTTTATACATTTGATTCAAGACAGGAGATACCAGAGGAGTTTCGGGCACTTCCACAGAAAAGCAATATTCATTGGCCTGATCGATGATGTCAAGCTGGTTCGATGTATCCTCATCCATCCTGTTCCAGAATCTTGACAGGATGCCGATAAAGACAATGTTCGTTATTGAATGAGGCGGGAGGTGATTTTTGATAGAGTCCGTATAATGGTGTAAATTCAATAATTCAAAAGAGCCAATGGCTCAGCCCTCAGGTATAATGAGAATCGCGACATTCAACATAGTACCGAAAGGAAAACCAATGGCTCAACTCAATA
>Ga0256406_1003045_pt1 | contig 21893 bp, 19 predicted proteins | sample RumenRJG_03DNA_FD_185986 | JGI IMG/M metagenome (GOLD analysis project Ga0256406, IMG submission 185986) | Bovine rumen microbial communities from Lethbridge, Alberta, Canada - RJG_03 | ecosystem: Host-associated > Mammals > Digestive system > Stomach > Rumen | place: Canada: Alberta | collected... | reverse complement strand
CATGATGACGAGGATGGCCAGTCCGATGGCCCAGAACAGCGCGTTGAAGGGCAGGTCATGCTGCCGTCTGAAGAATCTAAGGTATATCATCATACCCATAACAGATATGATAACCCATGCCGCACCGCTCCAGTAGGCATCGTTCACCAGCTCGTCTGCCACCTGAGCTGCTGTAAAAGCGCATGCGCCATAGATGGGATAGATGCAGTTGTAGAGAGCTATGCGCGTGCGTCTGTTCTGTCTCGATTTGTCAAGACAGAACACCAGCAGCACGACGAGCGACAGCAGCGTTGCCGCAGAAGCCACAGCAGGGTGTATGAATAGGAGCATGTTGGTTTGCAGTATGGTGGATGGCATTGGCATTAAGGTTTATTTTACAGGTTGATGGAAAGTCTCCTCACCCTTCTCAGCACGCACATCGCGCAGGCTCTTCGACTTGGTGACGAGGGTAACACCTATGACAACCAGCACCACGGCCAGCCCCTGGCTCCACCTGAAGGCGCCGATGCCCGTCAGCACGCTCACCGTTACCGACACGATGGGTTGCAAATAGTTGTAGATAGCTACCACCGTTGGGCGCAGCGTCTTTTGTCCCACCATGGTGAGCAGGTAACACACAAAGGTGCCTATGCACACCACATAGGCCGTCTCCAGCCATGTGCTCATGGGCAGTGCGCTCCATTGCAGCGAGGTGATGTGCCTTGAGGTGAACGGTACTACGAATATGGCTGCCCAAAGAAACATCCATTTGTTGACGGTGAACACCGAATAGCGCCTCACCATCTTGTTGAAGAGCGACAGGTAGAGCGCAAACGAGGCTTGGGCACACAGGCACATCAGGTCGCCCCGCAGGTTTCCCACTTTGGCGTTGGCCGCCATGGCACTCGTCATGATGAGTATCACCGCTCCGCAGCACCCCGTGAGCACTCCGAGCAGCTTCTTTGCCGTGATGGGCTCCTTGAGAATGAAGAACGAGAGTACCATGGCGAAGATGGGCAGCGAAGTGGTCACGATACTGGCGTTGATGGGTGAGGTGATGCTCAGTCCTATATTGTAGAGGCATTGGTTGGTCACGATGCCCAGAAGTCCTGCTCCCGCGAACAGCAGGCGGTCTTTCACGGGCACATGCTCGCGCTTGGCAAACAGCGAGGCCAGCCAGAACAGAGCGGTGGCACCCACTACACGAAGGGTAACCAAGTCTAGTCCTGTAATGCCATGGGCCATGTCATCTTTGGCGATAGGGGCCATAAGCCCCCATAGCGAACATGCCAGAAACATGCTCAGATGGGCCGTCAGCGGTCTGTTATTTTTCATATTTTTAGCTCCTTATATCTTTTTTACCAATGCAAAGGTACATATTTCCGTGGAAAATATTTATCTTTGCGAAAACTAATAACTGAAAAATACTATGCAGAAATACGCTGACTATATCGAGCAAATAGAGATAGACTCCCTCTGGAGCGGCAAGAAGCACATCGTGTGGGACTTGGATCGCAAGGTGAACATCCTAAGTGGTATCAACGGCGTGGGCAAAAGCACTATTATAAACAAGGTGGTGAAGAGCCTCTCACAGAACGGAGATCTATACAGCCACACCCTCAAGGGCGTGCACCTGAAGGTCTCTCCACCCGACGCCACATGGATTCACTTCGACCTGATACGCTCTTTCGACCGTCCGCTGCTGAGCAGTGAGCTGGCCAACAAGATGAATGTCAACCTCGTTACGGAGCTGGATTGGCAACTTTTTCAGCTTCAGCGCAAGTATCTCGACTATCAGGTGAACATCGGCAACCGCATCATCTCTGTGCTGCAGAGCGGAGCTCCCGACGCGGCACAGAAGGCGCAGGCCATCAGCGCTCCTAAGAAGCGCTTCCAGGACCTTATGGACGACCTCTTCACCGAGACAGGCAAGAAGATAGTTCGCACGGAAAACGAGATACGCTTCACGCAGATAGGCGAGACGCTGTTGCCTTATCAGCTCTCAAGTGGTGAAAAGCAGATGCTGGCCATACTGCTCACGGTGCTCATAGAGGACAATAAGCCTTACGTTCTCTTCATGGATGAGCCTGAGGTGAGCCTGCACATAGAGTGGCAGAAGCGGCTCATCGACTTGATATTGGAGCTAAATCCCAACGTGCAAATCATTCTTACCACCCACTCGCCCGCCGTCATCATGAACGGATGGGCCGACAAGGTGACGGAGGTAAGCGACATTACGGACCAAAAAACAGAGATATGAGCAGGCGGTTAAGAGATAATCTCTCCTCCGACTACTTCGGCGCGGCCAACAAGCTCAACTCTAAGCATGCCCGACGCAAGATAGTGGCTTACGTGGAGAGTTACGACGATATTTATTTCTGGCGCACGGTGCTGAGCAGCTTTGAGGACAGCACGCGCTATTTTGAGGTGATGTTGCCTTCAAGGGTGTCGCTCACCAAGGGCAAGAAGCAGGTGCTCATGAACCTGATAGGCAAGCATGTGGGGCAGAACATGATAGCTTGTGTAGACGCTGACTACGATTACCTCTTGCAGGGTGTTACTGCCGTGTCAGAGGAAGTGGTGAACAACCCCTACGTGTTCCACACTTATGTCTATGCAATAGAGAATTTCCAGTGCTATGCGCCCGGCTTGCACGATGTTTGTGTGGCAGTTACGCTCAACGATCATGCCATCTTCGACTTCAACGCTTATCTGAAGGAATATAGTGAGGCCATCTATCAGCTCTTTATCTGGAACATCTGGCATTACAGAAAATCTATTTACGGGCAGTTCACTATAACCGATTTCAACATGATAGTGAACACAGGGCGCTTTAATCTGCAAGACCCATGGCGCGGACTGGAGCAGGTGAGGCGCAAGGCACGGCGCAAGGTGCAACAGCTGCAGCGCATGCATCCCGAGGCCGGCGATGAAATCAAGGCGCTGGAGAAGGAGCTTAACGCGTTGGGAGTGACGCCCCAGACCACTTATCTATTTGTTCAGGGCCATCATCTCTTCGACACCGTGGTCACACCCATGCTGAAAAAGGTGTGCGAGAAGCTCATCCGCGACCGTCAAAGGGAAATATATGCTTTGGCAAAGCATAATGTGCAGATGCACAACGAATTGTCCAGCTACACACATAGCCTTGAAAGCATCGTGCCTATGCTGAAGAGGAGCACGGGATATATGCACTCTGAGCCTTTCAAGAAGCTGCAAAAAGACATTGCCCGCTTCTTGGGCGAAGCGGGCAATGGCGGTGTGGGCGAGTGAATATGCTCAGTCTGCTATGTGCACCTCAAGCACTTTGGCCTTGCCTTTCAGCGTGATGCTTGTGGCAGAAGCCGGCACCAGCAGCGATGTTCCGCAAGGCAGCTCGGCGCTGTTGCCCTCGTTGTCGGTCACGGTGGCCGTTCCTCCCACGCCGATGAGTATCACAAAGCTGTCCAGCCTGCTCGTGTCAATGCTTTGCTCGTGGGTAATGTCATACACCGATGTGGTGAAATAGGGGCAGTTGACAAGTTCCACGCGCCTGTCCTTGGCCGGTGTGTAGTGCGTCCGGCAGTCGGCTTCCGGCTTATAGTCAATGCTTTCGGCCGCCTCCTTGGTGTGCAGCTGTCGGTAGTTGCCGTTCTTGTCCTTTCGCTTAAAGTCGTATATGCGGTACGTAAGGTCGTTGGTCTGCTGTATTTCCGTTAGCAGGCAGCCCGCGCCTATGCTGTGTATGCGCCCTGCCGGAATGAAGAAGCAGTCGCCTTCCTGCACTTTATAATAGCCTATAACGTCTGTTATGCTGTCGTCGGCCACCCTTTGGCGATATTCCTCCGGCGTGATGGCGCGGTTAAGACCACACAGCAAGTGGGCGTTATCATCAGACGGCAGCACATACCACATCTCCGTTTTTCCTCTCTTGTGGCCTTGTCGTTGTGCCACCTCATCGTTGGGGTGCACCTGAATAGACAGGTTCTTGCTTGCGTCGATGAATTTGATGAGCAGTGGAAACTCGTTTCCGTAGCGCTCGTACACCTTCTTGCCCACCAGCTTGTCTTTCAGCTCACTCACAAGGGTGTTGAGTGGCGTGCCGGCATAAGGTCCTTCGCTCACTTCGGTCTGCATACCGGGAAAGCCCGATATATCCCAGCTCTCGCCTATCTGGTCGCTTGTGGCTTCTACATGTTTTAATTTGGGCAGCTTGCCCCCTCCCCATAGCGTTTCCTTGAGGATGGGCTTAAATTTCAATAAACTCATTGTTGCTTGATTTCTTGTCTTTATTTATATCCTGATAATCTTTTAGTTTTCTTTCCAGAACGACGGCGTGAGGAGCACCAATACGGAGAACAACTCCAGCCTGCCCACGAGCATGAGGAACGAGCACATCCACTTGGCCAGGTTGGGCAGGTCGTTCCATGACATGGTCGGACCTATCTCAAGTCCCAGCGTAGGCCCTACGTTGCCCAGCGAACTGAGGGTTATGGTGATGGCGTTGGTGTTGTCGATGCCCTCTGCTATCATGGTGAACGAGCATATCAGTGCCAGCGCAAGGTATAGACCGATGAAGGCCAGCAGCGTGACGCGCTTAGACATGGCTACGTTCACCCCGTCTATCTTGAGCGGGAGCACGGCGTTGGGGTGCAGTATTTGCCTGAACTCGTTGCGTATCACCTTGATGAGCATCACGGCGCGTATGTCCTTGATGCCTCCGCTTGTTGAGCCTGAGCAGCCGCCGAAGAACATGCAGGCTGCCAGCACCACCCACGTGACGTGCGGCCACTTGGCTGCATCGTCGTTGAACAGTCCGGTTGTGGTGATGAACGACACTACTTGGAAGATGGCACTGCGGAAGGCGTGCTCTATGGCGTAATGGTTCTTCACGATAAGCTCCATCATGATGAACAGCGCGGCTCCCAGCACAAAGAACAGATAGAAGCGAAACTCGCTGTTCTTGAGCAGGCTCTTGAAGTTGAGCTTGGCCACGGAGAAATAGAGCAAGGTGAAGTTGATGCCCGACAAGAAGCAGAAGATGGTACACACATATTGCTCGCCGATGCCATAAGCCAGCACACTTGAGTTCTTCGTTGCAAAGCCTCCGGTGGCCGTTGTAGACATGGCGTAGTTGCAAGCATCGAACCAATTCATGTCGAAGATGCGGTAGCTTACGGTGCATACTATGGTGAGCACGAGATAAACCACCCAAATCCATTTGGCATTGGTGCTCAGCCTGGGGTGCAGTTTGGTCTTGATGGGGCCGGTGGCCTCGGCAGAGAACACCTTAACAGAGCCACCTACGAGCGATGGCAATATGGCTATGGTGAAGAACACGATGCCCAGTCCGCCTATCCACTGGGTGAGCGAGCGCCAGAAAAGCAGCCCTTGCGGCAGGGCCTCAACATTGTCTATGATGGTGGCACCTGTTGTGGTGAAGCCCGACATCGTTTCGAAGAAGGCGTTGGTAAAGTCGGGTACGCAGCCGCTAAGTATGAAGGGCAGCGTGCCAAACAGTGAGAAGAGCACCCACACCACGGTCACCACGAAGTAGGCGTCGCGCCTGCTCAGCAGGTTGCGTGCGTGTTTTCCCGCTAGTCTGAAGAGCAGTCCCACGGCTGCCGTGATGGCTATGCTAAGCGCAAAGGCCAGTGTGTCGCTGCCCCCATAGCACAGGGTGACGGCCAGGCACACTGCCATCATGATGGCCTCCAGGCACAGCAGCGAGCCTAATATCTTGGAAATAAGTTTGAGATTCAGCATGACTTTTTAGTTAAAAAGTTTCTCCAGCTTCTTCAGGTCAACGTTGTGGCAGAACACCACCACCGAGTCGCCGGGCTCTATCTGCGTGTGTCCTGACACCAGCATACCCTCGTTGTTGCGCACCAGTCCGCCTATGGTCATGCCGCGGGGCAGTCCCAGGTCCTTTACAGGCTTCTTGGTGATTTTTGAACCTGGCACGGGCACAAACTCAGCCACATCGGCGTTGGCCGACATGAGATACTTCACGTTCTCTACGTTGGCGTCGAGCATCATCTGATAGATATGGCTTGCGGCGATGGTTTTCTTGTTGATGATGGTTCCTATGTCCAGGCTCTCGGCCATATTCACATAGTCTACGTTCTCCACCATGGCCACCGTCTTGCGCACGCCCATGCGTTTGGCTGTCAGACATGCCAGGATATTGGTCTCGGCATTCGGCGTGAGCGACACAAAAGCCTGCGTGTTGCGTATGCCCTCCTCCGTGAGCAGCGAGAGGTCGCGGCCGTCGCCGTTAATGACAAGCACGTCCTCGCTCAGGCACTCGTTCAGCTCCTCGCAGCGCACGGGGTCTTTTTCTATAATCTTGGTGTTCATATATTCGGGCATTATCTTCACAGCTCTCACGGCAGTGTTGCCACCTCCCATCACCATGACGTTCTTCACGTCAACGTAATGCTCTTTACCTACTATCTTACGTATATAAGGAATGTAGTTTTTCGTGGTCATGAAGTAGGCCAGGTCGAAGAGTTGCAGCTTGTCGTTGCCGCCCGGTATGATGGTTTCGTCGCCCCTTTTGATGGCCACTACATGGTAGGGGTCGTCGGGCCCGCTGATGTCTTTGAGCGGCTTGTCAAGTATGGTGCACGTCTGTCTGAGCTTAATGCCCAGCATGACGAGCGCTCCTCCGTGCACATCCCAGCGCTGTCTGACCCACGACATCTTCAGTCCGTTGATGATGTCTTTGGCAGCCAGCATCTCCGGATAGATGATGCTGTCGATGCCCATCTGCTTGAAAAACTCCACGTTGATGGGTTCTGCGTATTCGGCATTGTCTATCTTGGCCACCGTTTTGCGTGCTCCCAGGGCGTGTGCCATGGTGCAACAGGTCAGGTTAGCCGTCTCGTCGGGCGTCACGGCTATGAAGAGGTCACAGTCTTGTACGTTGGCCTCGCGCAGAGCTTTAGGGCTTGTGGGCGACTGTTCCAAGGCCAGCAAGTCGTAGTCTCTTTGCAGTTTCTCCAGCTTCTCGGCGTTCTGGTCTATCAGTGTGATGTCCTGATTGTTCCTTGAAAGCAGCTTAGCCAGATAAGATCCTATGGCATAGGCTCCTGCAATGATAATCTTCATTTGAGTATTGTCTTTTTTATAGATTCTTTGTCAATGCCTACCAGCTCATACAACTGCTGTACGCTGCCTTGCTCCACAAAGTAGTCGGGCAGCCCCATGCGGGTGATGGAGGGGTGAAATCCATGGTCTGACATCCATTCAAGCACGGCCGAGCCGAAGCCTCCCGCGCGTATGCCGTCCTCGATGGTGATGATGCGGTCGAAGTTATGGCCTATCTCGCTGAGCAGATGCTCGTCCAGGGGCTTCAAGAAGCGCATGTCATAGTGTGCCACCGATATGCGTTTGCCCTCGTCTTCCAGCTCTGTGATGGCCCTTTCCACCTCGTTTCCTATGGGGCCGATGCTCAGCACGGCCACATCCTTGCCCTCTCTCAGCCGGCGGCCAGAGCCCAAGCTGATGGCCTCAAGTGGGCACTTCCAGTCTACGAGCACCCCTCTGCCGCGTGGGTAGCGCAGCACAAAGGTCCCCATGTCAGGCAGCTGGGCCGTAAACATCAGTCTTCTGAGCTCATGCTCGTCCATGGGCGAGGCTATGGTGAGGTTGGGTATGGGGCGTAGGGCGGCCATGTCGAACGCGCCATGATGCGTTGCTCCGTCTTCGCCCACCAGTCCGGCGCGGTCCAGACAGAGCACAACGGGCAGGTTGAGTATGGCCAAGTCGTGTATGATGTTGTCGTAAGCGCGCTGCGCAAAGGCGCTGTAGATGTTGCAGAAAGGCAGCAGCCCGTCTTTCGCCATGCCGGCAGAGAAGGTCACGGCGTGCCCTTCGGCTATGCCCACGTCAAAGGTTCGGTCGGGCATCTCTTTCATCATGATGTTCATAGAGCATCCTGTAGGCATGGCAGGCGTAACGCCTACTATCCTGGGATTCTTGCGTGCCAGCTCCAAGAGGGTGTTGCCGAAGACGTCTTGAAACTTAGGTGGGATGTTGGTAGTGTCTTGTATCTGCCGCTCACCGGTTGCCGGATTAAACTTGCCGGGTGCGTGCCACACGGTGGCAGCGGCCTCGGCAGGCTTATAGCCTTTTCCCTTCACGGTGTGAAGGTGCAGCAGTTTGGGGCCTTTCATGTCTTTTATCTGTTGCAGAATGCGCACCAGTTCTGTCACGTTGTTGCCGTCGTAGGGTCCGAAGTAGCGTATGTTCATGCCCTCGAATATGTTTTGCTGATGCGAGATGGCCGACTTCAGGGCGTTGTTGAGCCTGATGATGCCCTTTCGTCTGTCGTCGTTGAGCAGACCTTTGGCGTGCAGCCACTGGCTGGCCTTGAAGCGCAGACGGTTGTAGGTGGCGTTGGTGTCTAGGTTAAGCAGATACTTCTCCATTCCGCCCACGGCGTGGTCTATGCTCATGTCATTGTCGTTGAGCACGATGAGCAGGTTGTTGGGACTCTGGCTCACGTTGTTCAGACCCTCGAAGGCCAGTCCGCCGCTCATGGCACCATCGCCTATGATGGCCACCACATGTCTGTTTTCGTTGTGCTGTAGCTTGGCCGCTACGGCCATGCCCAGTGCTGCCGATATGGAGTTAGAGGCGTGTCCGCACGTAAAGGTGTCGTATTTGCTCTCCAGCGGCGATGGAAACGGCATGAGCCCATGCAGCTTTCTGTTTTCGGAGAAGAGCTTTCTTCTGCCCGTGAGTATTTTGTGTCCGTAGGCCTGGTGCCCCACATCCCACACCAGTCTGTCGTCTGGCGTGTTGAAAACGTAATGCAAAGCCACGGTAATCTCAATGGCGCCAAGGCTCGAGGCCAGGTGTCCGGGATTGACGGACAGCTCGTCTACGATGTCTTCGCGCAGCTCGCGGCACAGCTCCGGCAGTTGCTCGGGCTTCAGCTTGCGCAAGTCGGAGGGATAGTTGATATGGTCCAGCAGGCCATACGTCTTTGCTTCACTCATTCGTCCTGTTGTCTTAAACAAGCGCAAAGGTAGTTTTTTTTCTCGAATAACACAAATTATATGCAGCCCTATTTTGCTTGTTGCCGAAGTGGCAAGGCTGTGATGGCAGTCGGCGTGTGGGGTGGGGCGGTGCGGAAGAGGCGCCTTGGCCCGGCAAGACCCTTGTTCTTGCCCGGCAAAAGTGCCTGTTTTACAACGTCAAAATGCCTGTTTCGCGTCCTTAAAACGGCACTTTTGCAAACAGCTTTGTATGTGGCTGCTGTTCAATGAGTTGCTGTAGGCCGTGCCAAGATGCCTCATAGCCGCTGAAGGACAGTAAGAAATGCTGTGAGAGTGAGCTTATATTAATGCTTTGAAATGAAATTAACAATAATAAAAGTCTTCCGTATAAACGAAAGACTTAATAAATATGTATATCCCAAAATATCGTCAGAACGACGCTTTACGGCTTGCTCACTCCTCTGTGGGCGTGCCTTCTATGACGGGCTCTTCGGGCTGTGGCTCTACGGGAGTAGTCTGAGCATGGCCTTCCCAGTAGCGTCTGAGCAGCTCGGTCATGATTTTTGCAGCCTTCACCGGCGCTATGTCATTGCCCAGTTTGTTGGCTACCTCGGCATAACCTTCCAGCATCTGCTGTCGGGTTTTCTTGCCCGGAAGGATGCTGTACAGCGTATTGGCGATGTTGTACACCCTGAATTTGTCGGCCAACAGCTCGCTCACCACTTCTTTTCCGGCGATGAGGTTGACCAAAGAGATGTAAGGCACCTTGATGACATGGTTGAAGAGAAAGCGTATGAGAGCCGGTACGGGCGTTTCGTAGCACACCACCTGCGGCACGCCCAGCAAGGCTGTCTCCAGCGTTGCGGTGCCGCTTGTGACGAGAGCTGCCGTGGCATGAGCGAGCAGTTGGTAGGTCTCGTCCTTTACGCGGCTCACGTTCTTGCCCTCAAGAAACTTGTCATAATAGCTGTCGTCGATGGATGGGGCACATGCCAGCACCATCTGGTAGTCGGCAAAATGGCCCGCCGCCTCTATCATGGCGGGCAGATTGTCTTTTATCTCCTGTTTTCTGCTGCCCGCAAGCAGGGCTATGATGGGCTTCTCAGGCAGGTTGTGGCGATTGAGGAAGTCGGGGGTCGCCTCATGATATTGCGCCTTGAAGTAGCTCACCTCCTCTGCCGTAGGGTTGCCAACATAGTGTATCTTGTAGTGATGCTTACGCTCATAGAACGGTACTTCGAAAGGAAGGATGGAGAACATCTCATTAACATCTCGCTTAATGGCCTTAATGCGCCACTCTTTCCATGCCCATATCTTGGGCGAGATGTAATAATACACCGGTATCTGCGTGTGCTTATGCACGTATTTGGCTATTCCGAGGTTAAATCCGGGGTAGTCTACCAGTATCACCACGTCGGGCTTCCATTGCAGAATGTCGGCCTTGCACAGGCTCATACCCTTGAAGATGGCGGGCAGATGCATCAATACGGGCACGAAGCCCATGTAGGCCAGCTCGCGATAATGCTTCACGCGCGTGCCTCCTACGGCACTCATCAGGTCGCCCCCGAAGAATCTGAATTGGGCCGTAGGGTCTTCTTGCAGCAAGGCTTTCATCAGTCGTGAGGCGTGAAGGTCGCCGCTGGCTTCTCCGGCTATGATATAATACTTCATGGTTGCACGTCCTCCCACGTCTTCATACGTTCAATGACCTCATAATCAGTAACATCCAGTCTTGTAGGCGTAACCGAAATATAGCCGTGGGCGAGCGCCCACTGGTCGTTGTCGGTGGCTTCCGGCTCGTCGTTGCGATAGTCGCCCACCATCCAATAATAGTCATAGCCCCTGGGGTGCCGCTCTTTCACCACCTCGTGCGTCCAGCTTCCCCAGCCCATGCGGCAGAGCCTGATGCCCTTGAACGATGCCCCGACGGGGAAGTTCACGTTCAGGCACACGCCCTTAGGCAGTCCTTGGGACAGCACTTTCCGGGTGATGAGCCTCACCCAAGGGCGCAATGGCGACAAGTCGGCCTGCGGATTATAGTCGCAGGTGGAGAAGGCTATGGAGGGAATATACTTCATACAGCCCTCTCTGGCTATGCCCATGGTGCCTGAGTAGTGGTTGTTCACGCTGCTGTTGTCGCCGTGATTGATGCCTCCGAGTATCAGGTCGGGCCTTCGCCCGCCCAATATCGTGTCGAGAGCAATCTTCACACAGTCTACCGGAGTGCCGTTGCACGACCACACCTCGGCCCCTGGTATGTTGTGTCTTTGCTTGAGCAGCAGATAGTTAGTGGCCGAGAAGGCACACGAAAAGCCCGAGCGGGCAGCTTCGGGCGCACAAACCAGAATGTCGGCAAAGTCGCATAAAAAAGACACGAGAGCCTTGATGCCATTGGCATGATAGCCGTCGTCGTTGGATATAAGTATAAGGGGTTTCTTTACTTCCGTCATAAATAAATACGTGTTTTATGCGTGCAAAAGTACGAAAAAAGGTTTAAAATCACGCTTTTTCGAATAAAATATGTATCTTTGCAGTTATCTAACGTTTGAGAAGAAAGATACAATGGGAAAGATCATAGCTTTAGCTAATCAGAAGGGAGGCGTGGGTAAGACCACGACAACCATTAATCTTGCCGCCTCGCTCGCCACGCTTGAGAAGACGGTGCTTGTGGTTGACGCTGATCCGCAGGCCAATGCGTCGAGTGGATTGGGCGTAGACATCAATCAGGTGGACTGCTCTATTTATGAGTGCATCATTGATCATGCCGACGTGCATGAAGCTATTTACACCACAGACATAGACGGGCTGGACATTATTCCGAGCCATATAGACCTAGTGGGTGCGGAGATTGAGATGATGAATCTTAACAACCGCGAGCGCAAGATAGCCGAGATGCTCAAGCCGATACGTGACGACTACGACTATATATTGATAGACTGCAGCCCCTCGCTGGGCCTGATTACGGTGAATTCGCTTACGGCGGCCGACTCTGTCATCATCCCTGTGCAGTGCGAGTTCTTCGCTCTGGAGGGCATCAGCAAGCTGCTCAACACCATAAAGATCATCAAGAGCAAGCTCAACCCTAAACTGGAGATAGAGGGCTTTCTGCTCACCATGTACGACTCCAGGCTCAGGCTGGCCCGTCAGATATACGACGATGTGAAGCGGCACTTCCAAGAGTTGGTGTTCAAAACGGTCATCCAGCGCAACGTGAAGCTTAGCGAGAGCCCCAGCCACGGCTTGCCCGTGATATTATACGATGCCGATTCAAACGGCGCGCGCAACCATTTGGCTCTGGCAAAGGAAATTATTGACAAGAACGAGAAACAGGTAAAATAAAGCATCATGGCAGTACAGAAGAAATATGGCAAAGGTGGAAAGGTGAACGCCTTGGGCAGAGGGCTCGATGCTCTCATATCTACTGAGGCGGTGAGCACGGCAGGCAGCTCTACCATCAACGAGATCGCTCTCGACCAGATTGAGCCTAATGCCGACCAGCCGCGGCGTGACTTCGATCCCGCGGCGCTGGAAGACTTGGCCAACTCCATCAAGCAGATAGGCATTGTGCAGCCCATTACGCTCCGCCAGATAAGCGAGAACCGCTTTCAGATTATTGCCGGCGAGCGCCGGTGGCGGGCCTCTCAGCTGGCCGGACTGAAGACCATACCGGCATATATACGTACCATCAAGGACGAAAACGTGATGGAGATGGCCCTCGTGGAGAATATCCAGCGCGAGGACCTGAACGCTATAGAGATAGCCTTGGCCTATGAGCATCTGCTCAAGATGAGTGGCATGACGCAGGAAAAGGTGAGCGAGCGCGTGGGAAAAAGTCGTGCGGCCATAGCCAACTATCTGCGGTTGCTCAAGCTTCCGGCTCAGGTGCAGGTGGCTTTGCAGCGTAAGGAGATTGATATGGGCCATGCCCGCGCCCTCCTTTCGCTGGATAGTCCGTCGCTACAGCTCAAGCTTTTCAAGGAAATACAAAAGAATGGCTACTCTGTAAGAAAGGTGGAGGCTCTCTGCCAGCAGCTGAAAAACGGCGAGGACTTGCAGGGCGCGAAGAAGACGGTGAGCGTGAAGAAGCGCCTGCCGGATGAGTTCAATGAGCTGAAAGCCCACCTCTCCGACTTCTTCGACACTAAGGTGCAGATGACATGCAACGAACAGGGCAAGGGAAAGATAAGCATTCCTTTTGCCAACGAAGCAGAGTTGGAGCGTATCATGCTGGCATTTGACAAACTGAAACAATAAGCACCGTGCAGCGCAACACTATCATAATGAGCCTGAAAACCATGGCCGCGGCTCTCTCGGCTGTGCTCTTGATGATGCCGCAGGGCCTCATGGCACAGCAAAACGACCTTGTGGCGCAGGCCGGAGAAACGGTTTTCGCGCCCATGGGCGGCATGACTGATGAGGCTACAGCCTCGTTCAGCGTTCCTGAGATGAGGATGCAGCCGCTCACGTTGGCAGCCGACACCACACCGGTAAAGGTTAAGCAAAAGGTTCCGAAGGACTGGAGCACGTGGAAACCTGAGCCTAAACGGGCTCTGTGGCTGGCTCTCGTATTGCCCGGCGCGGGGCAGATATACAACCGTAAGTACTGGAAGCTGCCCATCTTCTACGGTGGCGTAGTGGGCTGCATATACGCAATGACATGGAATAACCAGATGTATCATGACTATGCGCAGGCATACATGGACATCATGGATAACAATGATGCCACGCAGAGCTATAACCAGTTCTTGCATTTAGGCAACAAGATAACCGAGGAAAACAAGGCGCGCTACACGCAGCTCTTTAAGAAGCGCAAGGACAGATACCGCCGTTGGCGCGACCTGAGCGTCTTCTCCATGATAGGAGTGTATGCTCTGTCGGTGATAGATGCTTATGTAGACGCCTCTTTGTCAGACTTCGACATATCCAAGGACCTCACCTTGCACGTGGCTCCGTCGGTTATCTCAACCTCATCTTCGGCTTCGCCCACACGCTCATCGGGCGTTGGAGTGGGGTGTAGTCTTACTTTTTAAGTGAATATGAATAGGAAACATATATATACAGTAATATTATTGGCAGTTATGTCAGTGTCGGCAGGCGCGCAAAGCCGTGCAGACAATGACTATATCACTGTGACTGACGACAACGGAAAGAAGCAGGAAATAGACGTGCCATCGTCTTTATCGCTCAATGTAGACAGTATGCTGAACCTCTATCACTCTAAGATGTACCTCTCGAAAGGTTCAGACTGTAACTACAGAAACTATGACCCGGAGACCGACCGGCAGACTATTATAGAACGGTTGCGCCGGATGCCCACTATCATGGAGATGCCTTACAATGAGGTTGTGCAGAAGTTCATCGACAGATATACCAAGCGCGCTCGCCGACAAGTGAGCTATATGCTGGGCGCAGCCAACTTCTATATGCCCATCTTTGAGGATGCCCTCGACGCTTACGGGCTGCCACTGGAGCTCAAATACCTGCCGGTCATCGAGTCGGCGCTTAATCCTAACGCTGTGTCACGCGTAGGCGCGGTGGGTCTATGGCAGTTTATGCTGCACACGGGCAAGCAATATAACCTTGTTGTTAACTCGCTCGTAGACGAACGGCGCGACCCCGTAAAGGCATCGTATGCCGCAGCCCGTTATCTGCATGACCTATATAATATATATCATGACTGGAATTTGGTGATAGCAGCCTACAACTGTGGACCGCAAAGACTCAACAAAGCCATTCACAGGGCGGGCGGTGAGACCGACTATTGGAAGATATATCCTTACCTGCCAAAGGAGACTAGAGGATACGTTCCCTCCTTTATTGCCGCCAATTACATCATGAACTATTATTGCGAACACAATATCTGCCCCATGGAAACACAGCTTCCGGAGAAGTCAGACACCGTCATGGTGTGCCAGGATGTGCACCTGGAGCAGATTGCCAGTGTGCTGGGCATCGACTTGAACCAGCTAAAGGAGCTTAATCCCCAATACAGACAGAACGTTGTCAACGGCTATACGCAACCCTCAGCCATACGCTTACCGCAGAATTATATAGGTAAGTTCATCGACAACGAGAATGCTATCTTTCAGTATGACAACGACCGCTACTTCACCAAACGCTCAGAGGTGGAGATTGGCGGCAGCAAGCGCACAGCTCCGGTTTATCGCAATGGCGTTGTCATGGTCAACAATCAAGACATGCGAGTAGGCGCTAAACAGAACCCAACTGCTCAGCGTAGCACGCCCAGTCAGCAGCCTTCGGCCAGTAAAACAGCCAATGATGAGACTACCATAAGGGTGTGCAACGGGCAGACTCTATACAGCATAGCAGCCTCACACGGCGTTACGGTTGAGCAGATAAAGCGCCTTAACAACCTGAAGTCTAACAGTATTGTGGTGGGAGAGCAACTGCGGCTGAAGTAGCTCGCCTCACATTAATATTTATATCGCACGATTATGGAGAATGAGAAAGCATTAGAACAGAAAGAGAAGGCCGAAGAGAAGATGGTGGACGAGGCTTTTCAGCATCTGCTCGACAGTTATCTTGCCTCACGCCACCGTAAGAAAGTAGACATCATAACCAAGGCTTTCAACTTCGCCCGACAGGCTCATAAGGGCGTGAAGCGTCTCTCCGGCGAACCATATATCATGCACCCCATTGCCGTAGCGCAGATTGCGTGCAGCGAGATGGGGCTCGGCTCTACCAGTATTTGCGCCGCCTTGCTGCATGATGTGGTGGAAGACACCGATTATACTATAGAAGACATCGAGAATATCTTCGGCTCTAAGATAGCCCAGATTGTGGATGGGCTCACGAAGATAAGCGGTGGCATCTTCGGCGAACAGGCCTCGGCGCAGGCTGAGAACTTCAAGAAGCTGTTGCTTACCATGAGTGATGACATACGCGTTATACTCATCAAAATATGCGACCGTCTGCATAACATGCGCACATTGGCCTCTCAACCCGCCAACAAACGCTATAAGATAGCAGGCGAAACGCTTTACATCTACGCCCCCCTGGCCAATCGTCTGGGCCTGAACAAGATAAAAACGGAGCTGGAAGACCTGAGCTTCCGCTACGAGCATCCCGACGCTTATGCTGCCATAGAGGCTAAGCTGGCCTCCACGCAAGAGTCGCGTGACACGCTCTTCAAAGACTTTACCGATCCCATACGTAAGGTGTTGGATGACATGGGCTATGATTATCAGCTCAAGGCACGCGTCAAGAGCCCTTATTCTATATGGTGTAAGATGCAGAACAAGCATGTTACATTCGATGAGATATACGATATTCTGGCCGTAAGAATTATCTTCAAGCCCAAGAAACGCGAGGAAGAGGTGAACGATTGCTTCAATATCTACGTAGCCATCAGTCGTATTTACAAGAGTCACCCCGACCGTTTGCGCGACTGGGTGAACCATCCTAAGGCCAACGGTTATCAGGCTCTGCACGTAACGCTCATGTCTAAGCAAGGCCGATGGATAGAGGTGCAGATACGCTCCGACCGTATGGATGAGATAGCTGAGCAGGGATTTGCCGCTCATTGGAAGTATAAAGAGGGCGGAGAGATAACAGAAGACGATGGCGAACTCAACGATTGGCTACGCACCATCAAGGAGATACTCGACGATCCGCAGCCCGATGCCATGGATTTTCTGGATGCTATCAAGCTCAACCTCTTTGCCTCAGAGATATTCGTATTCACTCCGAAAGGCGAAATCAAGACGATGCCGGCCGGATGTACGGCTCTCGACTTCGCGTTTCAGATACACACGTTCCTGGGAAGCCACTGCATAGGCGCCAAGGTGAACCATAAGCTCGTGCCGCTAAGCCATAAGCTCAAGAGCGGAGACCAGGTTGAGATACTCACCAGCAAGGCTCAGCATGTGCAACCCTCATGGATTAACTTCGTGAGTACGGCCAAAGCCAAGGCCAAGATACAGGCCATACTGCGCAAGGAGGGCCGGCAGGTGCAGAAACAAGGCGAAGAGATACTCAACTTATGGCTCAAGAACAAGGGCTTAGAGAGCACCCCGTCGGTCGTTGACAAGCTTTGCGCCTTTCATGATATACAGAATCCCGAGAACTTTTTCCTTGCCTTAGGCGAGAAAACCATTATCTTGGGTGATAAAGACCTGGAGGAACTGCGTGGCAAGTCGCGCAAACAGCAAGTGAGCGGGTGGCGTAAGTTCGTGCCATTCTTGTCACATGAGAAGAAGGAAAACACTCAGCCGGCTCTTCAGCCACAATACATCGTGGTGGGGAAAGATTTCAACAAGAAGTTGCCGGTCATCATTACCGAAGAGAATATCAACCAGTTTGTCTTTCCACATTGCTGCCATCCCATACCCGGCGATGACATTCTGGGCTACATAGACAATATGGGCCATGTGGAGATACACAAGCGCGCCTGTCCTGTGGCGGCCAAGTTGAAGGCCAGTTATGGCAACCGCTTGCTTGATGCCAAATGGGATATGCACCACATGTTGTTCTTTGATGCCGTTGTAGAGATACGAGGCATCGACCGCAAAGGCATGTTGCGCGATGTCTCTGAGGTGCTGGCCAATCAGCTCAACGTTAACATTCACAAGCTCATCATCTCCAGTGACAAGGGCATCTTCGACGGTTCTATAGAGCTGAGGGTGCACGATCGGGCCGAGGTGAGCAACATTATCAGTCATCTCAAGAAGATAGACGACCTGCAAGAAGTTCAACAAATCATGTAATACAATGAAAAAACTACTTTTTATACTAATCGCTTTAAGCTGTCTGCAGGTCCAGGCGCGCGGCAAATACGATAACACCGACACGCTGGTAGTGGCTCGCGATGGCACAGGAGAGTTCAGAACCATTGCCGAGGCAGTGGAGGTGTGCCGTGCTTTCATGGAATACACTAAGGTGATATACGTGAAGAACGGCACCTATAAGGAGAAGCTTGTCATTCCGTCATGGCTCACCAATATTGAGATAGTGGGGCAAGACCGTGACAAAACCGTCATTACCTACGATGACCATGCCAACATTCTCTATCCTCCTACGGGCAAGCCGATGGGCACCTTCCGCACTTACACCGTCAAGGTGGAGGGATGCAACATCACCTTCCGCAATCTTACGATAGAGAACAACGCGCCCCGGATGGGGCAGGCGGTGGCCTTGCACACCGAGGGAACGCGGCTGGCTTTCGTCAATTGTCGCATTCTGGGCAACCAAGACACCATCTACACGGGTATGCCCTACACCAAGCTCTATTTTCTCAACTGCTATATCGAGGGTACAACCGACTTTATCTTCGGCCCTTCTACGGCATGGTTTGAGGGCTGTGAGATATATAGCAAAGTCAATTCTTACGACACTGCCGCCTCAACACCCAAGGACAGCAAGTATGGTTACGTGTTCGATAAGTGCAAGCTCACCGCTGCCGACTCGGTGACAAACGTTAAGTTGGGGCGTCCCTGGCGCGCTTATGCCTACACGCTGTTCATGAACTGCGAGATGGGCAAGCACATAGCGCCTCAAGGATGGCATAACTGGGTAGACTATCACGACCCTGCCAAGGAGGGCACCGTGCGCTATATGGAGTATAATAACTATGGTCCCGGCGCAGTAAAGAGCGGTCGGGTGGCATGGGCCAAGCAGCTCACCAAGGCCGAGGCTGCCAAGATAACACCCCGAGAGGTGTTCGACGGTGATGTGAGTTGGATACCTCAGAGATAGTCATACATCCCTTTGAGTTGATAAAACTCATGTTTAAACCTTAACGCTCCCCGTGGCTCATCGGTCATGCAGGAGCGTTTTTGTCGCTATTTTTTCCACTCCTCTGCTTCCGCCCGCAGCGGATTAATTGTCTGGAATATTCTTTTTGGAGGCTTTCATCGGGTATATAGCCCTTTTCTCATCATATTTTTTCGACTTCCATCCCTTTTGACAGTATCATCATATAGAAAATAGAACATAACCAAGATGAAGCAAAGCGTTGGAGACGACATCATCAGCCAGTGCCGAGAAGGAAATCAAGAGGCTTTCAGACGGCTCATGGGGGAGCATCAATCCATGGTGTTCTCCCTTGCCCTGAAGATGTTGGCCAACGAGCAGGATGCCGAAGACGCCGTGCAAGACACCTTTCTGAGGGTCTGGCAGCGTCTGGACAGCTATTCGCCTGCACGCGGAAAGTTCACCACATGGCTCTATGCCATTGCCTCACACGTCTGTCTGGATCGACTGAAAAGCAAACGCCATAGCCAGCCACTTCCCGGCGATGAGAAGGTGCTACGCCATTATATGGCCACGATGAGTCCCGATCTGCACCTTGAAAACAAGAATCTGGCATCCGTCATTCGTGTGTTGGTCGCAGGGCTGAGCGCCAAACAGCGTCTGGTTTTCACGCTGCGCCTTCTCGAAGGTCTGCCTGTCAGCGAGATAGAAGCCATCACGGGCATGACGGCCGATAAGATAAAGAGCAACCTGTATGTTGCCCGACAACGAGTGAAGCAACAATTAAGCAACTTAGGATATGGAAAAGAATGATGAGCTTTTAAGCAATCTCTTCTGCAACTTGCAGGCTCAGCACCCCGTGCAGAGCCATCCTGACGTGGCGTTGGACAGCGTGATGGCACGTCTGAATAACCATTCATCGAGGCGAGCCTTGGTGCTTGTCCTCCGCATAGCCGGTATAGCAGCCTCGCTGCTGCTTCTTCTGGGCCTTGCCTTGCGCCCCTTGCATCCCTCGAAAGCGCCTGTTGCGCTGGCCTATCAGCAGGCAGTGCTCTCGCAAAAGCATGACGCAAGCTACATGAAAGGTAAGTTCTTCGACAAAACTCCTTATGATATCATTAAGCAGAAATATGATGAAAGCATCCACTAAACTATTATTGTTTGTTTGTGCCACGCTGCTCCTCTCGTGTGAGGATGATTATCATTGTGGCCTGACAACCACCGTCCATCAGGACGGCAGCTTTACGCGCGAGTATGCTTTGCGCCTCGATTCCGCCCAGCTTATCAGCGGCCGCGTAGACAACAGTAAGAATATGGTGCAACTCAGCGGCCCTTGGAAACTCACGTGGACGGTGAAGGGCGACAGCACACGCCACCCTCTGCCCATGGACAAGCGTACCTATCGACGTTTGGCAGAGCTATGCCGACAAACCCATACCAAGGTAGAAGACACCGTCGTGGTGTATGCCATGCGGCATTTCACCTCAGCTCATGACATGGCCAAGGGCACCCGGCTCAAGGTGGGCACGCTCACCCTGACCCCAAACATAAGTTTCAAGAAGTCGTATAGGTTTTTTTATACTACCTATCAATATAAGGAAACCTACCCCGGACTTAGCCACCGCTTCGCCGTACCACTCAGCCAATATTTCACAAAAGATGAGATGGGCTATTGGTTCAGCGGTCGTCCCGACCTCACGTCAGCCTTGAGCGGTATGGAGGCAGATGATGTTATACAACGGTTGAAAGCACAATACTCTAAATGGATAGCCGCCAACGACTTCGAGATAACCTATCAGGCCCTATTGACAGCTTATTCTCAGGCCGGCCCTGGTGCGTTGCCCAAGCGGCAGTTCAAGGGCTTTCATGACAAGCTCATGGCGTCTTATATAGAAGAATGTGGCGAAGAGACTCAAATGATGAACAAGGCTGAATGGCTGTGTAAGCAATTGCACACCGATGCTTACACTCGAATTCTTAACGATGACACGCTCATGAGCAAGGTAACAGAGCAAGAAACTGACTTCATGGCCCTGTCGATGCTGAAAGTAGACTATCAGCTCTTCATGCCATCAAGCGCTTCTCAGCCTGCGCTGTCTACCCGTTTGCTGGGCAGCAGACTCTTTGCCGGCAGCGCCACACTCAGTTCTAGCGCAACGGTGTCGCACACCTGGACTTATGTATTCATCATTCTGGTGCTTCTTGCGGCACTCATCGGCCTCATCATCGTTCGTCATCGGCGTTGATGGCTGGCTGTTCGGCATGTCATCATGAGCAGATAGCTCTGTCTGATAAAGTATATAGGCGCATAGTTCGTGTGAGCTATGCGCCTATAAATGTGTCTTCTTACCACATTTCAGCCGTTTTGGCGACGGTATATTCAACTACTCCCGAAAAGGTTTTGCCTGATCGTTTTGCCAATTAGGCCATCTTGCACTTCAAAACAGGCCTTTTTAGCGCGCGAAATAGGCACTTTTGCAATGCGAAATAGGCACTTTTGGCTAATGCCTGTATTATCGCGCGTTGCGAGAAACGCCTATTCCAACGTGTCGAACTGCTTTTTCAGCTCTCGGAGCTCATCGCGCACCGAGATGAGACTGTTGAGAATCTCAGCCGATTTGTCGGCTCCCGAACGGTTTTGTTGCAGCATCTTGCGTGCGGCGGAGAGCTTAAAGCCCCTCACTTTCACCAGATTGTATATCACTTTGAGCTGTGCTATATCCTGTTTGCTGTATTGTCGCACCTTGTTGCCCGTTGTCTTGGGGCGCAGATGCGGAAACTCCTGCTCCCAGAAGCGCAACAGGCTGGGGCGCACATGAAACATCTCAGCCACCTCCTTAATGTTATAGTAGCGCCTGTCATCATCCAACTGTATCTTGCTAGTATCTACCATGTTGCCCTTTGCGGTCTCGTTGTCGGGCTGCACGGGGCTGTTTTTCTCATTTTCCATGCTCTCGCTCTTTGATTGTTTGGGCAAAGTTACGTTTTTTTTGCCGAAGAACCATCATGTCAGTCCATATAATTTGTTTTTTAATGCTTTCTTTTTTTTCGCTTCATTTTGTTCCCTATGTCTTCCCCAATTCTATTATTTAATTATTGCTGTCCGCTAAAACTTTTTTGATTGTACAAAATTAGGGCTGACACTTCTCACGAGGTATCAGCCCTTTTAGTTACCTTTGTAATTGCAAAAAAACAAGTAACTATGAACAAAGGTAC
>Ga0256406_1003043_pt1 | contig 21897 bp, 19 predicted proteins | sample RumenRJG_03DNA_FD_185986 | JGI IMG/M metagenome (GOLD analysis project Ga0256406, IMG submission 185986) | Bovine rumen microbial communities from Lethbridge, Alberta, Canada - RJG_03 | ecosystem: Host-associated > Mammals > Digestive system > Stomach > Rumen | place: Canada: Alberta | collected... | reverse complement strand
TGAGAAGGCTTTCTCTTTGCAAGGGGAGAAATTTCAACCGGATAATCGGTAATAAAGGTCGGCTGAACGAGCTTATCCTCAACAAATTCGTCAAAGAAGAGAGCAATTATATCGCCTCTTGTATTTTTAACCGGATCAACCTCAAGTCCCTTTGCCTTTGCAACTGCCTGAGCCTCCTCATCGGTTGAGATTTCATTAAAATCAATATCTGCGTATTTTTTGATTGAGTCAATCATAGTCAGTCTTTCAAAATGAGACAGGTCGATTTCGACACCCTGATATGTTATCTGTTCGGTTCCGCAGGCTTTTCTTGCGGCATATCTGATAATATTTTCGGTCAAATCCATAACGTCATTGTAGTCGGCGTAAGCTTGATAAATCTCGATTGTGGTAAACTCGGGATTATGCTTAATATCCATACCCTCGTTACGGAACTGTCGTCCCATTTCGTACACCTTTTCAAGACCGCCCACGATAAGACGCTTTAAGTGCAGCTCTGTTGCAATTCTTAAATACATATCAATATCAAGCGCATTGTGATGGGTAATAAATGGACGTGCCGCTGCGCCTCCTGCAATAGTATTGAGCATGGGAGTATCCACCTCAAGAAAGCCCTGATTGTCAAGATATTCTCTTATTGCCTTGATAACCTTAGTTCTTGTAATAAAGGTTTTCTTAACGTCCTCGTTCATAATAAGGTCAACATATCTTTGACGGTATCTTAAATCAGTATCAACAAGCCCGTGGAATTTTTCCGGCAAAGGCAGTAAGGACTTAGAAAGAAGAATAATTTTGTCAACACGAATTGATATTTCGCCTGTCTGAGTAGTAAACACTTCACCCTCTGCACCGACAATATCTCCTATATCATATTTTTTAAATATTGCATATTCCTCATCGCCCAGCATATCCTTTTTTACGAACAGCTGAATCTGACCCGTCAGATCGGCAAGGTGACAAAAACCAACCTTACCCATACCTCTTTTGGACATAAGACGGCCTGCAACCGAAACTCTTTGTCCCTCAAGCTCGGCATAATTATCCTTTATTTCCTGAGCCTTGTGGGTTACATCGTATTTTGTGATTTCAAAGGGATTTCTGCCGGCTTCCTGCAGCTCCTTGAGCTTATCCCTTCTTATCTGCAATAATTCAGATAACTGATTTTCATTGTTTTCCATTGTAAAAATATCTTTCCTTCCTTAAAATAAATTGTATAATAAATAAAATTATTAATTATTTTTTGTTATTCCGTTATATATTTATACTGTAAGCCTATGCATAAGGCTCCGCTTTTGCGAAAGAGCACAACTCTCAGTTCCGTTCCGTTTAATTCCCAGGCTGTTCTCAATTGCAGCTTATTCTGTAAAATTAATTCGGCCTGCTTTTCGGGGGAGTCGGTTTTATCCTCGTCATTTGTGTATACGGAATCCTCTAAAAACGGTGTGCCGAATCTGGCGGAAAGTGAATCCGCAAGCTCGTTATAATCCTTAACCGATACAGGCTTTTCCTCTTTGTTGTCTGTAATATAGAATATGCCTTTAACGAGCTTGTTTTCTTCAAAGGTATATTCAGCATCGGCAGGATATCCTTCCTCTCTTACTCGGGTATAATAAAGAGTGTTTTCGTCCGGTTCTCTGTAGCCCGTCCCCTGGGCATAAACAACCTCCTCCTTTGTCATACCCCATTTCAGATTCCTGAAGTCTGACTCCTCGGGTGACAGGGTTTCTCTTGTTTCGGAAAGATCTATACCGCTGTCGAAGGAATCGTCAATGTTAACAATATAATCTGACTGCTGTTCCTCTTCGATCTTCTTTGCATTTGTACTGTTGGAAGAAGATGAATTTGATGATGAGGACGTTTTCTTCTCGCCGCAGCCGGAAAGAAGTGTAACCGATACTGCAAACACCAATCCCAGGCATAATGCTCTTTTCATTTTATATTCACCCTTTCATAATGTTTTAAAACGTTTATAACATTATAACTTATTTTTGATAAAAAATCAATAGTCTTGTTCAATATGTAATATTATCAATCCTCAAGGAAGAACTGCATTGCAAGCTCGCCGCTGTCCGGCAACCCTTCATGCCCGAAATCGGGATAAATCTTCACCTGCTTTGGTGAGGTTATCTTATTGTATGCCGCAAACTGAGTCGATGGAGGACATACATCATCTCTGAGACCGGTAAACATCATTACCTTTGCCTTGATACGCTTTGTGATATTTTGAATATCTATGTAACCAAGCTTTTCAAAAATTTCGTTTTCACGTTCATGACGTGGGTCAAAATGTCTGAAATACTCCTTAAGCTCTACATAAGCCCGTTCGTCCATATCCATATCCCATACACGCTTGTAGTCACTGAGGAAGGGGAAGCTCGGAGCTGCCTTATATATTCTCGGTTCGAGTGATGCGCAGGCAAGTGTAAGTCCGCCGCCCTGTGAACCGCCTATTGCCATTACACGCTTTTCGTTGACATATGGAAGCGACATTACTATATCAGCCAATTCTGCTGTGTCAAGGAAAATATGACGGAACAAAAGTTCCTGTGGGTCGTCATTATCAAGACCTCTTATTATATGACCGTGGAGAGTATTGCCGATAACTCCGCCTACGTCCTCAGACTCTCCTGCCTGACCCCGGCAGTCAAGAGAGGCAACACAAAAACCGCAGGCTGCACATGAAATAAGACCAAGCCAATCCCATGCTTTGCCGGAATAACCGTGAAAAGCAACGATAGCGGGCATAGGCTCGGGTTTATTTAACGGTTTTACAAATTTGGCATGAATACGCGCACCCTTTACGCCTGTGAAATACATATCATCACATTCAAATCCGGGGAAGCTGTATTCAGCTTTTTTAAATTCTAAGTTTCTGTCTGTCATCTTCATCTCTGCGATGGCCTTGTCCCAATATTCATCAATATCCGCAGGGCAAGGGCTTGAGCCGTTATAAGTATAAAGCTCCTCAATAGGCTTATCTAAAATAGGCATTTTTTGCACTCCTCTTAAATAAAATTAGATTTATATATACTGCTGCATGGATAATGGTAATCATACAACATACCTCTGTATTATAACATATAAATCTGCATTTTACAATAGAAATTTAACATTTTTCGGCTTTTTTAACGTTTTTTAATCAATTATTGCAGATTTGTATAAGCAATATGTTTTTTCTTAAAATAATTGAAATCCGAATAAAGACGATAAAAATAAAAATATCAAGGTACAGAAATCGGCGAAGGACGGCAGAAATACTTAAAAGAATAGAAATATCATATTGACAGCACAGTAAAGCAGGGAGTATAATTAGTTCAAAATGTAAATGGTGTAAGAGGTTCAATAAAATTTTTTGCAGTATATTGAGCGAGAACATCAATATGAAGCATAAAGGAGCTGAAGTAAAAATGAAGGCATTAATAACCGGTGCAAGCTCGGGAATAGGACGTGAGCTTGCCTTTAAGCTGGCACAAAGAGGTTATGACCTGATAATAACCGCCAGGCGCAGGGAGCGGCTTGAGGAAATAAAACAGAAAATCAACAGCGTAAATGTGGAAATTCATGTTTGTGATTTATCGTCAGAGGAGGCTTGCAGGGAGCTGTTTTTTAAATATCCCGATGTTGATATAATTATAAATAATGCAGGCTACGGAGTGTTCGGAGATTTTTATGACACCGATCTTGACAGTGAGCTTAAAATGCTCAGCGTAAATATAACAGCGGTTCATATTCTCACAAAGCTGTATTATGCAGAAATGGTAAAAAGGGATTCGGGGTATATACTAAATGTGGCATCAAGCGCCTCCTTCTTTCCAGGACCGTTGTTTTCCTCTTATTATGCGTCAAAGGCATATGTGCTGAGACTGTCACAGGCAATAGCCTATGAGCTTAAGAAAAGAAAATCGGGAGTGAGAATAAGCGTTTTTTGTCCCGGACCCGTTGACACTGAATTTAACGATGTTGCCGGAGTAAAATTCGGAGTCGGCTCAATCACAGCGGAATATGCGGCGAAATATGCTCTGAATCAGATGTTTAAGAACAGGAATGTAATCGTACCATCGGTAAAAATAAAATTTATGCATTTGCTTTCAAAGCTGTCGCCCTCTGCGCTGAGCGAAGCCGTAGTTTACAGAATACAGAAAGCAAAAAGGCTGTGAGCGAGTATTTTTTTCCTTATCCGTATAACCGCACAAATGCAGGTGATTATTTACAGCCAGGTGTATGACTGTGGGTGTTTTAAAATGTGTAGAATTTGAAAGTTAAAAAATTGTGAAGTTTTACAAAAATATTTAAAAAATACAAAAAGTCTATATACAATTGAGGCAAAATATGGTATAATAAAAAAATATAGTAACATATCCGTATGGGTATCAGCATTTAGGAATTTTATGTTGATTAACGTCCATAATATTATATACTTTTTATTATTGGTCAATAATAAGCATATTGATTATTGCAAAATTATCATAAACAGGATATAATAGGGTTTATATTACAAAATCTGCGGAAGGAGGAATTTTATGGCTCGGGAGGCTATTGAGGAAATTAAAAGAGCCGAGGAGGAGGCAAAAAAAATTGTTGCCGATGCTCAAGTCAGCTCAGAGGAGCTTATCAGCAAAGCAATTAATGCTGAAAAAACCGCGGACGATGAGCTTGACATACTTTTAAAAAAGGAGTATGACAGAGCTTATGCCGAAGCTGAAAGGAATGCGGACGACATCAGCCGTCAAAGCATTGAAGCCGCAAACAGGCAGACTCGTGAGGAGGCGGCAGTAATTGCCGGAAAAAAGGAAAACGCAATTAAAAAGGTGATTGAGTGTGTGCTTTCATAGCTTTGCATATTCAATTAACACCGGACATTGATTAATTTTAATATGAAATCGGAGGTGATAGCTTGGCTATTCTTGAAATGGATAAAATTTATATTTACGGACTGAAGGAGCAGCGAAAGGGAGTTCTTGAATTTCTGCATAAAAGTGAAACTGTGGAAATAGCCGATGCTCAGGCAGAGGAATACGGCTTAAAAAGACAGGAAACCGTTAAAAGCATTTCTCAGTTTAATGAGTATATTACATCTGCGGCTCAGGCACTTTCAATACTTGATAAATATTTCCCGGAAAAGAAGGGTATGTTTTCAAAGCGTATTGAAAGTGACGAGAGTATGTACAGTATGGATACCGAGGAAATAGGCAGAGTAAACAAGCATATTTATGACATTATCCGTGCGGAAAAAACAATAAGGACCAATGAGGACAGCGTCAGTAAAATAAGCCTTAAGCAGCTTCAGATAACACCGTATATGGCTCTTGACGTTCCGATGAATTTTCGGGGAACAAAAACCGTAAGGGTAAGGTTAGGAGCAATTGAGGGAGAAAAGACGGCTGAGGATATTGCAAACGCACTCAATGAGGCTGAAATAAGCAGATATCATTTTGAAATTCTGTCAGCTACTAAGCAGCAGACCTATATATGGTTTGTGTATTGCCGTGAGGACGAGGAGCAGTTTACCGCTTTCTTAAGAGGCATAGGCTTTGCAGAGCCGTCCTTTAGTCTTTCTCACAGGACAACAAAGGCTAAGTTTGACAAACTTGAGGAGGATAAGCAGAAGATACTTTCAAATAATGATGAAATAAAACAGTCAATTGAGGGTTACCTGAGATACCGTGAGGAAATAGAGCTGTTTTATGACCATCTTGTTATGAGACGTGAAAAATATGAGGCGCTTTCTCATGCGGCGGTAACCGACAATGCTTTTATCATTACCGGCTACATTCCCGAAAAAAATGCCGCTGCCGTTAAAAAGCAGCTTGAGGAAAAATTCGGAGCGGCAGTGGAGCTTGAAAAATGCTCAAGACAGGAGGCACCGGTAGCTTTTTCAAACAATGCCTTTGCAGCACCGGTTGAGGGTATTACAAGTGACTACTCAATGCCTTCTCCTGATGACATTGATCCGAATCCGATTATGTCATTCTTTTATTATCTGTTCTTCGGTATGATGTTCTCAGATGCCGGATACGGTCTTCTGATGATGATTGCCTGCGGGATTCTCGGCTTCGGAAATGTCCTTGAAAAGGGAAAAAGACGGGCATATAAAATGTTTTTCTGCTGCGGGGTTTCAACAACCTTCTGGGGCATAATGTACGGTAGCTTTTTCGGTGATATGATTGACACTGTTGCAAAAACCTTTTTCAACAGTCCGGTGCGATTTAAGCCGATACTCCTTAATCCGACCGATAAGCCGTTGGAGCTGTTAATCATAAGCGTTGCATTCGGAATGGTTCATATTCTTACAGGTCTTGCGATAAAGTTTTATATGACCTGGAGAAAGGGCGAACGGCTTGACGCTGTGTGCGATACCGGCTTCTGGATAATATCTCTTGTGGGAATATGCCTTTTTGCCGGAGGTATGGCAGGAATTGCAGTGTTAAAAAATATCGGTATTGCATTGATTGTTGTCGGGTTCGGCGGCTTGCTGATAACCGGAGGCAGAAAAAAGAAAAATATCATAGGAAAGATTTTCGGCGGAGTGCTGAGCCTGTATGATATAACAAGCTATGTGGGTGACGCTTTGTCCTATTCGCGTCTTATGGCACTGGGGCTTGCAACAGGTGTTATTGCTTCGGTTATTAACGTTCTCGGCTCGCTGGGCGGCGCATCGGTGGTTGGCGTTATTGCATTTGTTGTGATCTCGGTATTCGGTCACTCACTGAATTTTGCCATTAACTGCCTTGGAGCGTACGTTCATACAAATCGTTTGCAGTATGTTGAGTTTTATCAGAAATTCTATGAGGGCGGCGGAAGAAAATTCACTCCCCTTGCAATGAATACAAAGTATTATAATTTTTCGGGGGATAAGGCTTAAATATCCGGCAATTGCGCCGGGGAGTCCGAACGGTTTTATGTTTGGACTTGCAGGATAAATTTAATCTTTATTTACAGGAAAAAGAAACAATTAAATCAAATAAACTAAGAAAGAAGGATTTTTATTATGAATTTAGGAATGTTTTATGCAATTTTAGGTGCGGCAATCGCTGTTATTTTGTCAGGTATGGGCTCATCAAAGGGCGTTGGTACTGCTTCCGAGGCTGCCGGCGGCGTTCTTGCGGACGACCCGAGCAAATTCGGTAAGCTTCTCGTTTTGCAGCTGCTTCCCGGTACACAGGGACTTTACGGACTTATTGTCGGCATTATGGTTATGATTAACACAGGTCTTTTGGGCGGTGCGGCAAATGCGATAGATGTTTCTGTCGGTTTACAGTATCTTGCTGCTTGTTTGCCGATTGCCATAGGCGGATATTTCAGCGCAAAGTCACAGGGAAGAGTTTGTGCTGTCGGTGTTAATCTGACTGCAAAGCGTCCGGAGGAAAGCTCAAAGGCAATTGTTTCGGCTTCTCTTATAGAGCTTTATGCACTTTTAGGCTTTATTGTTTCCTTCCTTATGGTTATAAACATTAAATAAGATATTACTTAACCGTAATTTCTGAATTTATAACGGAAAGGATTGATATAATGGGCGGATTGGAGAAAATTACCGGACATATTATTGAAAATGCAAAGATCGAGGCCGATGAAATTATCAAAAAGGCTGAGGCTCAGGCAGCCGAAATAAGAAAAAACTCATATGACGAAAGGGAAAAAAGGAAGGCTGCTTTAGAAGAAAAAATAAAGGCTGAATGTGAAAAGCATTTGCAGATGAGCAGTGGCAAGGACAGACAGGAGCAAAGGCAAATACTGCTTGCGGCAAGAAGCAAGGCGATTGAGGATATAATTGCCGAGGCTAAGGAAAGAATAAAAAATGCCGGCAGGGAGGAATATCTTCCCATGTTGAAAAGGCTTTTGGAAAGTGCTGTTACGGATAAAAGCGGCGAGATTATTTTTTCAAAGCATGATAAGGACATGCTTGATGATGATTTTATTGCCGAATTTAAAAATATTTCAAAGGGTTTATTAAAAATTTCGGATGAAACGGCAGACACTGACTGCGGCTTTATTTTGAGATACGGAAAAATAGAGATTAACTGCTCCGTTGACAGCATTTTCGAGGATAGATACAACGAGCTTACCGATTTGGTTAACTCATGTATTAATGCCGGTTAAAGTGGGGTGATTTCTTGAAGGAAACTGAGTACACATATGCGGTTGCATATATGCGGACGCTTGAAAATAAAATGCTTACAGCTCAGGAGCTTGATACTCTTTTGATGAGCGACAGTGTTTCGGCTGCCGTTAAGCTGCTTACAGATAAAGGCTACGGACGCAATTTAACAGGCAGCGAGTCGGTTGACGTGCTTTTGAAAAGCGAGCTTGAAAAGGTTTGGTCGGAGGCAAGAGAGGCCTGCCCCGAGGGCGCTCCTCTTGATGTGCTTTTATATCAGAATGATTTTCACAATCTGAAAACAATTCTGAAATCGGTTATTACCGACACGGAATGGAGAACGCTTGTTCTGAAGCCATGCATTGCAGACCCCGAGGAAATAGCTGCGGCAATCAAGGCAGCGGATTTTGGAGGACTGCCGGCATTTATTCGCGAAGCGTGCGAAAAGGCATACAGGATTATTGCCGAAACTCATGACGGTCAGATGGCAGAGGTCTATATTGACAAAGCCTGTCTTGAGCAGATGAAAATTCGTGCCGATAAGGAAAAAAGTGAATTTTTAAGCGGATGGGTTGATTTGAATATTCTGATTGCCGATATGAAAACAGCAGCACGTGCTGTCGGAAGAAATAAGGATTTTATAAAAGGCGCAATGGTGTCTGAACCTGGTGTTGACCCACAAAGGCTAACGGAGGCTGCACTTATATCAAAGCAGGCGGTGTGCGATGCTATATCCGAAATGGGATATCCGCAGGCGGCGGAGCTGTTGAGCGAGTCCTTTTCCGCTTTTGAAATGTGGTGCGACAACAAAAAAATGGAATACATTAAAAAAGCAAAGCTGTTATGCTTCGGCTTTGAACCGATACTTGCATTCTTAATAGGAAAGGAATATGAGCTGCAGGCGGTAAGAATAATACTTTCGGGAAAATTAAACGGTGTTCCTGCCGAAATTATTAAAGAAAGGCTGCGTGATATGTATGTATAAGATTGGTGTAATTGGAGATTATGACAGTATTTGCGGATTTGCGGCTCTTGGACTTGACACATATCCCGTTACCGAAACGGAGGAAGCCGAAAAAATTTTAAAATCACTTGCAGACGGAGGCTACGGCATAATTTACATTACTGAATATTATATTGAAAAAATGCCGGCACTGTTTGAAAAATATAAGGAGGTTCAGACTCCTGCAATTATTCCGATACCCTCTAACCGGGGCGCAACAGGCTTTGGTATGGGAAATGTAAAGAAATATGTTGAGCAGGCTGTCGGATCTGATATTATCTTTAACGATAATTAGTCAAGTAATTAAGTTTGAAAGGAAACAGAGTATGGAAAGTAAAGGTGTAATAAATAAGGTTTCGGGACCGTTGGTTATTGCAGCCGGTATGGACGATGCAAATATGTATGACGTTGTAAGGGTTAGCAGCTACGGTCTTATTGGTGAAATTATTGAAATGCACGGGGACAGGGCTTCCATTCAGGTTTATGAGGAAACCTCCGGTTTGGGACCCGGCGAGGAGGTTATTTCCACCGGAAGTCCGCTGAGCGTTGAGCTTGGACCGGGACTTATAAAGAGCATATATGACGGTATCCAGCGTCCTCTTGATGCTATTATGGAAAAGGCAGGAACAAATCTTCAAAGAGGTATCAGCGTTCCTGCTTTAAACAGAGAAACAAAATGGGAATTTAAGCCTATATTAAAAGCCGGTGATAAGGTATCGGGCGGTGCAGTTTTAGGAACAGTACAGGAAACGGCTGTTGTAGAGCATAAAATAATGGTTCCTCCGAATATAGAGGGCGAGCTTGTCGAGCTTAATGCCGGCAGCTTTACCGTCACCGATGTTATAGGTAAAATAAAGGATAAAAACGGAAATATAACAGAGCTTACCCTTATGCAGAAATGGCCTGTTCGTGTGGGCAGACCCTATAAGGAAAAGCTTTCACCGGATATTCCGCTTGTTACCGGTCAGAGAGTAATAGATACGCTTTTCCCGATAGCAAAGGGCGGTGTAGGAACTGTTCCGGGGCCTTTCGGCAGCGGTAAAACCGTTGTACAGCATCAGCTTGCAAAATGGGCTGATGCGGATATAGTTGTTTATATCGGCTGCGGAGAGCGTGGAAACGAAATGACTGACGTTTTGAATGAGTTCCCCGAAATTAAGGATCCGAGAACAGGCAAAACCCTTATGGAGAGAACGGTGCTTATTGCAAACACCTCCGATATGCCTGTTGCTGCACGTGAGGCTTCGATATACACAGGTATCACAATAGCGGAATACTTCAGAGATATGGGCTACAGCGTTGTTCTTCTTGCGGATTCCACCTCCCGTTGGGCAGAGGCATTAAGAGAAATGTCCGGTAGACTTGAGGAAATGCCGGGCGAGGAGGGCTATCCGGCATATTTGGGCAGCCGTCTTGCAGGCTTTTACGAAAGAGCGGGACGTGTTGTTTCAATCGGTGGAGATGACAGAGTGGGCGCATTGAGCATTGTCGGTGCGGTATCTCCGCAGGGCGGTGATATATCAGAGCCCGTAACACAGGCAACCTTAAGAATTGTCAAGGTTTTCTGGGGGCTTGATTCCTCACTTGCATATAAAAGACATTTCCCGGCAATAAATTGGCTGAAAAGCTATTCTCTCTATCTTGATATGATGGAAAAATGGTATTCCGAAAATATCAGCCCCGATTGGATGCCTTTGAGAAACAGAATTATGGCTCTTTTGCAGGATGAGGCAGAGCTTGATGAAATTGTTAAATTAGTGGGAATGGACGCTTTAAATTCCCATGACAGAATGAAGCTTGAAGCAGCACGCTCTATCCGTGAGGACTATCTGCATCAGGATGCCTTTCATGAGGTTGACACCTATGCGTCACTTGAAAAGCAATGCGCTATGATGAAGCTGGTGCTTTACTATTATGACGCTGCAATTGCGGCTCTTGACGACGGTGTAAGCGTTCTAAAGCTGATTGATATTCCCGTCAGAGAAAGAATCGGAAGAATTAAATACGTTCCGGAGGATAAGGTTTGCGCTGAGTCTGACGAGATTATACACGAGCTTGATAAGGCTATAGATGATTTAAAATCATCAAAAGAGGACGAATAATTCAATTTGAAAGGAATGGTTAAAGATGCCGAAGGAATATCGTACAATTCAGGAGGTTGCCGGTCCTCTTATGCTTATTAAGGATGTTGAGGGAGTAACCTACAATGAATTGGGTGAAATAGAATTGGCAAACGGCGAAAGACGCCGCTGCCGTGTGTTGGAAATTAACGGAAATGACGCTCTTGTTCAGCTTTTTGAAAACAGCGCAGGTATAAATCTGTCAAACAGCAAGGTACGCTTTCTCGGTCACGGCATAGAGCTTGGCGTGTCGGAGGATATGCTTGGGCGAGTATTTGACGGTCTTGGTCATGCAAAGGACGGCAAGGCTGAAATTATACCCGAAAAAAGAATAGACGTTAACGGCGTGCCCATGAATCCGGCTGCAAGAAATTATCCGGAGGAATTTATTCAGACAGGTGTGTCTGCTATTGACGGCTTAAATACGCTTGTTCGAGGTCAGAAGCTGCCTATTTTCTCAGGCTCAGGTCTGCCTCACGCAAATCTTGCGGCTCAGATAGCAAGACAGGCTAAGGTTCTCGGGACAAATGAGAAATTTGCGGTTGTTTTTGCCGCAATAGGAATTACCTTTGAGGAGGCAAATTTCTTTATTGAGGACTTTAAGAGAACCGGCGCAATGGAGAGAACGGTGCTTTTTATAAACCTTGCAAACGACCCTGCAATCGAGCGTATTGCAACGCCGAGAATGGCACTTACGGCAGCGGAATATCTTGCTTTTGACTTGGGTATGCACGTGCTTGTTATTATGACCGACATAACAAACTATGCCGATGCCTTAAGAGAGGTTTCAGCGGCAAGAAAAGAGGTGCCGGGCAGACGAGGCTATCCGGGATATATGTATACCGACCTTGCAAGTCTTTATGAACGTGCGGGCAGGTTAAAGGGCAAAGACGGAAGTATTACTCTTATACCGATACTTACCATGCCTGAGGATGATAAAACCCATCCGATTCCCGACCTTACCGGATACATTACCGAGGGTCAGATAATACTAAGCCGTGAGCTTTACAGAAAAAATATAACACCCCCGATTGATGTTCTTCCGTCCCTTTCACGTCTTAAGGATAAGGGAATAGGTAAGGGAAAAACAAGAGAGGACCATGCAAATACAATGAACCAGCTTTTTGCCGCATATGCAAGAGGTAAGGAGGCTAAGGAGCTTATGGTTATCCTCGGTGAGGCGGCTTTGTCTGAGGTTGATAAGCTGTATGCAAAATTTGCCGATGAATTTGAAAAGAAATATGTTTCACAAGGATATAATACAGACAGAACGATTGAGGAAACACTTTCGATTGGCTGGAAGCTGTTGTCAATTCTTCCCAGAAGCGAGCTGAAAAGAATCAAGGACGAATACCTTGATGAGTATTACGGTAAATGAGGTGGTGTGTAAATGGCACAATTAAATGTAAATCCCACCAGAATGGAGCTGACAAGACTTAAAAAAAGCCTTTCAACCGCAGTCAGAGGTCACAAGCTGCTAAAGGATAAGCGTGACGAGCTGATGAGACAGTTTCTTGATATTGTTCGCGAGAACAAGGCTTTAAGGGAAAGGGTTGAGGAAAAGCTAAAGGAAGCAAATCAGTATATGGCGATTGCAGGCTCAGTGATGCAAAGAGAAGCACTTGCCTCTGCTCTGCTTATGCCAAAGCAGGGAGTAAGCCTTAAGGTAGGAACAAAAAATATAATGAGCGTTGACATTCCCACCTTTGAGGTAAAAACTAAAACCGACTCAAAAACCGATATTTTTTCCTACGGCTTTGTTAATACAAGCGGCGACCTTGACAGAGCAGTATTGCTTTTGTCAGAAGCACTTAACGATATGTTGAAGCTTGCCGAATATGAAAAGTCGGCACAATTGCTTGCAGCCGAAATCGAAAAAACCCGCCGCAGGGTTAATGCTCTTGAATATGTTATGATTCCGAATTATCAGGATACCATAAAGTATATTTCTATGAAGCTGGATGAGGCGGACAGAAGTAATACCACTCGTCTTTTAAAGGTTAAGGATATGGTTATTGCCGATAGGTATGAAGCACAGCACAAAGAGGAAAATTGATTTTTACGGTATAAGAAAACAGGATTTCTGTTTTCTTATACCGATTTTTTTAATGAATGCTCACTGAATAAATGCAATTTTCAATCGCATTTAGAAAAATTATGACTCTTGTCAAAACTTTCAAAAAACCGGGGCTATAAAGCCCCGGCCCGGTACCGTATCGTTATCAAAAAAATTTCAGCCCTAATTTAAACTGTCAGAATACCTTCTTCAGATTCAATCAACATTAAAATTTGTTCCTCTTTTCCGTTTTCAGCGTTAATATATACAAGAAAATTTTTTCCGTTGTGATTGCCCTTAAATTCATAGCACAAAACCTCTCTCATACTGTTTTTCGGAATAAGAGACGGTGCTGTAGCCTGAACCTGCAGATGTTTGTTTACCTTTGCCTGTGCCTCTGCCTGAGTGAGCTTAATTTCGGGCAAATCTCTGTGTTTATGATTCATAATATAGCCATGCGCTTCCAAACCGAGAATTTCCCCATTGTCAAGTGCAACCTTTACCTTTATCAAATCAGAATAGCAAATAACATCTCCCTGCTTATATGCAAAATTTACCGTTGCAACACCGTCTGTTTTCTCGTAATAGCTTTCCTTCATAGAGGAAAATCCGCGTGCATTCAGAAAATCCGATGCTTTTGAAATAGCATCCTTAAAGGAAAGCTGTTCTTCGCCTACTGCTCTTGTATCAAGGAAATATATGGGGAAGCCGCCTTTTTTTGTAAGGCTTATATAAATTTCTCTGCCTTCTTCTGTTGCTGAGTAGGAATAGCTTTCAAGAGCGGTATTTTTGCTTTCGCCCGAGAATGCGAGATTCTGACCTCTGTTACCGAGAAAGGCACGTGCTTTTTTCAGCACATCGTCGCTGTTCATAACCTCAAGCCCTTCCGTCATTGCAGGCTTAAGATTTTCAATATGCTCTGAAAAGGGCCCGTCATAAATCAGAGCGGGATATTCCTGAAATTCCTTTTCTACCGTTTCAAAATCCGATAAAATATCACCGGCAGCGGCTGAAACTGCATTATCAAAATATTCGTTTGATTTTTTACCTACCGTTCCGAAGCTGATAATGCCGTCATATATATCCTGCTGCATGGCAAGGAGCTTAGTGTTAAGTGCCGAGGCATAAGAGCTCAGTTGTGAAAGAGTGTTGTATTCTTCTTCAGTAATTTGATTGTTACCGATAACCTCCTGTGAAAGCAGATAGGTGTAATCGCCCACCTGCGAAAGAAATTTTTCGGTATTTTCAAGCTGAACCTCTGAAACGGGAAGCTGACCGAGGCAAGCCTTTGCGGCGGTTGACTGTCTGAAAAGCTCGGAGGACATTGTACTCATTTGCTCCGCACCCGAAACAAGCATACTTTTTTCAAGAAGGGTGTCAATATCGTCTACATAGCTTACAAGCTCATGAAAGACTCTGTTATAGTTGTTTTCCACCTTGTTTTGCAGCTCCCTTGTCTGCATAAAATAATATGCGGAAAATATAAGCAGAACAGCGATAAGAGCAATCAGCAGCCAATATATATATTTGTGTTTTGAAGTTGTCATTGAGTATTTCCTTTCTATTTACAAAATCTGTGTTTTCCTATTTGCTTGATAAAGGTTCGTGACCATATCCAGGCATTGGTGGCGGTATCCGGGTTAAAATAATAGATTGCGCCGCCTGTTGGGTCCCAGCCGTTGATTGCATCCTGACAGGCTTTATATACCGTTGAATTTGCGTCAATCGGAACATTAATCTGACCGTCCGAAACGGCGGTAAAGGCTCCCGGCTGATAAATTACTCCTGAAATTGAATTTGGAAAGGAGGAGTGCTTAACCCGATTAAGAATGACGGCAGCAACGGCAACCTGCCCTTCATACGGCTCTCCCCGTGCTTCACCGTTTACTGCCCGCGCCATAAGCTGAACATCCGATGCACTGCGACCTGTTTGCGCCGAAGCACTGTACAGCAAAAAGGACAGCACCGCTGCAAGCACTGTTACAGAGAGGAACAGCGAAAGCATAACTGCTCTTTTTGATATTATTTTTTTCAATGTCATCACCTCATAAGTATAAATTTTATGTGTATTTTTTACAGCAAAGCCTTTTTTTATGTATTCAAACGGTATATAAATTATCAATTCGGTTGAGAATTATATAAGCGGAATAATTTTATGAAAACAAATATGCTTTGCAATTGTATTTTGATTATTACTTATTTTTATGGAGGACGTATGACGGGAATTATAAAAAAAACATTTTGGGTTATATTGATTGTATGCGATGTACTGTTTACGGCGTGTGTATATTCGCAGTCGGTAAACAGCGAGCTGTCCGATAAGCTTTTGCGGCTTCATGTTATAGCAAACAGCAATTCGGACTATGATATTTCGGTAAAGTATGCAGTCAGAGATAAGATTAATGAATGGATTGCGGAAGAGACTTTTTCCGATAGGGAGGAGGTTATAGACAGGCTTTTTCTTATAGAAAACAGAGTTAATGATTATCTTTCGGAGAGTAATGCCGAATATGGCTGTAAAATAATGTATACGGTTTCAAAATTTCCGCAAAAGCAGTATGATAATATAGTAATGCCTTCGGGCAGCTATGAATGTATCAAGGCAGTGCTTGGAGAGGGAAGTGGTGAAAATTGGTGGTGTATAGCATATCCGCCGCTGTGCTTTACAGAGTCTGTTACGGGGGCTTTAAGCTGCGAGGGGGAAAATAAGCTTAAGCAGGAGCTGTCAGAGGACGCATACGATCTGATTCATTCGGAAAAAACAAAATATAAAATCAAATTTTTTGCCGTTGATCTGATTAATAAATATTTAAATTGAAATCTGGAATATCAAGTTATTAAAGTGAGATAAACGGTTATAATAAATATTGTAAATAACAAAGGGTATCAGCGATAAAACCGGTAATTCCCTGTTTTTTACGCAGAAATTTTGCCGCCGAAAGCGGTTGAACGGAGGAATAATATAATGTCTGACATAATAGTGCAAAACAGCGGAGCTTTAAGCGGCGAGGTGGAGATAAGCGGCTCAAAAAACAGCTCGCTTCCGATACTTGCCGCTTGTATTCTGACCGGAGGTAAAAATATAATTTCAAATATACCGGATCTAAGCGATATTAAAATTATGTACAGTCTGCTTGCCGGCTTGGGTGCAAAAATCGACAGGCACAATGAAGAAACGGTAATAGATTGTGAAAGGATTGTTAGCTGCACAACGCCTTATGAGCTTGTCGGGAAAATGAGAGGCTCTTTTCTTCTGGCAGGCCCCTTGCTTGCAAGAATGGGCAGAGCAAGAATTTCCCTGCCCGGCGGATGTCCCATAGGCACAAGACCGGTAGATTTACATTTAAAGGGCTTTGCGGCAATGGGAACCGAAATAGAGAGAGGCCACGGATATGTGGATATGACGGCAAAAAGGCTTAAGGGAGCAAAAATTTATCTGGATTTTCCAAGCGTGGGGGCAACAGAAAATATAATTATGGCGGCAGTGCTTGCCGAGGGTGAAACAATAATTGAAAATGCGGCGGCAGAACCGGAAATTGTTGATTTATCCGACTTTTTAAATAAGCAGGGAGCAAAAATAGAAGGCTCCGGAAGCGATACAATTAAAATATGCGGAGTTGAAGAGCTGCGCGGAACAGTCCACAGAGTAATTCCCGACAGAATTGAAGCAGGAACATTTATGACAGCTTTTGCTATGACAAGGGGCAGCGGAATAATAAAAAAGGCTGATTATGAGCATATTAAGCCGGTTGCCGCGAAGCTTGAGGAGATGGGTGTGAAAATAAGTGCCGGCTGTGACGGTAGCATTAAGGTTGACGCTCGAAAAAGCCTGAAAAGCGCAGATATAAAAACGCTGCCTTTTCCCGGCTTTCCGACCGATATGCAGGCACCGTTTACGGTTTTGTTAAGTACCGTAGAAGGAACGGGAATTATAATTGAAACGGTTTTTGAAAACAGATTTCTGCATATAGGAGAGTTAAACAGAATGGGTGCGGATATCAGAATTGACGGCAGAGCGTCGGTGATAGAGGGCGCAAGACAGTTGTCCGGAACAAGCGTTAACGCCTTTGACCTAAGAGGCGGAGCGGCACTTGTGCTTGCGGGAATGGTTGCAAAAGGGGACACAGAAATAACCGGAGTGGAGCATATAAGAAGAGGCTATGAAAATTTTATGCCTAAGCTGCAAAAAATAGGTGCAAGAATTGATTTAAAGTAATAATTTTCAATAGAAACAGGACTGCTGCAAATCAGCATTTTAAGCACTGATTTGCAGCAGTCCGTTTTTAGGAGTTGGGAAAAATTATATGAAGTTTATGAAAGTATCAAATTAATTATCAATTTCAATTGTAAGAAGCGGCTGCTGGGGAGGAATACTCATTGTCTGCATAGGCTTTGCGGTTCCTCTGATTTTTGTTCCCTCTTTTATGTCAAGCTCCTCAGCTGCTTTTGCAAGCTCCTCTGTGAGATTGAATACGGTTTGTGTCATAAGGTCGTCCTTGTCGCCTACAGCGATTTGTACGAGCTTGTCATCTCTGTAGATAAGCTCACATACAGTGCCGCTTACCGCAACAGACTGTATACTGTCTATTGTAAGAAGCGCCTGCTGGGGAGGAAGGCTTCTTGTCTGAGCCGGGCTTGCTGTTCCCACAAAGGTTGTTCCTTCTGTAATACCGAGCAGCTCTGCTCTCTTTGCAAGCTCCTCTGTAAGATTATATACTACCTGCTTTGTAATGTCCTCTTTGTCGCCTGTAACAAGCTGAACGAGCTTTTCATTTTCGTCATATATAAGGTTATAAACTGTTGCAGTTACTTCAACACCTTCAACAGCTTCGGTTATCTCGTCAGCCTTTTCTGCAACGGATAAAGAGGTTGGAATAACCTGCGGAGGAATGCTCATTGTCTGTAAATCGGTAATTTCCGCTACAATTTGTGAGCCTACATCAAGACCAAGCTCAGCTGCCTTTTCGGCAAGCTCCTCAGACAGATTAAGGATAGTCTGAGAATAAATATCCTCTTTGTCGCCTATTGCTATCTGAACCAGCTTATCATCCTTGTAAATCATTTCGCATATTTCGCCGGAAACAGTGTTTTTCTGAGCTGCTTCGCCGTAGAGAATGTAAATACCGTCCTCCTTTTCCTCTAAGGTTCCCATAAGAATTTCATCAACGAAATTGAGGGGGACATAGGTAAGGTCATCAATGAGCCTGGGTGCTTCACCGAGCATCATAGGAGCGGTTTTTGCAAAGGTATATCCGTCACGGTCGGGTGAGCAGGTGATATAAACAGGCATTGAGCTGATTATAATTGTTCTTGTGTCGTTCTCCCATTCCACATCAAAGCCAAGCTCCTCGCAGATTGCTCTTAACGGAATAAACTTTTTGTTTTCGATTACCTTTATTTGGTGATCCTGTGAAAGTGCGCCGTTGATATAAATGTTGTCAGCATCCTGTGCACTTGCCATTGAAGCGATTGATGCAACGGCTGCGGCCGCCGCGGTTGTTGCTATAATTCTTTTTACGTTGGTTTTCATATTATGTTACCATCCTTTCCTTTTGCACAGCAGATAGGGTTTGAATTTTATATGTATTGTTAAATTCCTGCTGTCTGCGTTGTTTGTATCAGAGCATTTCGCCCTTTCACTTATGATATAGTCATTTAAATAACTGCGGTTCATTATTTTTATAAATTTTTTAAAATTATTTTTTCCGTATGCGGCAGGCTGTTAAAAATGATACATTATAATTGGTTTATTTATTCAGAATTGTTTGTGTACACAATTGAAAAATAAAAACTTTTATGCTATAATGGTTTTAACAAGGTAAATTGAGCAAATAAGGGAGCAAACGGCTATGGATAATTTTTTGTTTGTATTTGAAATAATCGGAACGGCGGCCTACGCGGTGCTTGGCGCGCTTAAGGCAGTAAAAAAGGAAATGGATATGTTCGGGACTGTTGTGCTTGGCTTGACAACGGCAATCGGCGGCGGTGTTATAAGAGATATAATACTCGGCAGCACTCCTCCGCGTGCATTTGTACACCCTGTTTATGCCGCAGTGGCTATTATATTTTCTGCTGTTGTACTTTTGCCTGCAATCAGAAAATACACCGTTGACAATGAAATATATAATACAATAATGTTTATGCTCGATACCTTCGGTCTGGCACTTTTTACCGTTATGGGTGTGGGAATGGTGTGCGGTGCGGAGGAATATAATCTTTTTCTTGTGGTGTTTGTGGGAGTGATAACAGGAGTGGGAGGCGGTGTTCTCCGGGATGTACTTTCGGGGGATATACCTTATATATTCGTAAAGCATATCTATGCGTGTGCGTCAATTGCCGGCGCAGTTATCTGCGCGGTTATGTGGGAGCAGTGGGGAAGAATGTGGGCAATGCTTGCCGGTATGACGGCTGTTATTGTAATCAGGTGTCTGTCCTCCCACTTCAGATGGAATTTGCCCGTTCAGCATTTAGACAGGTAATAAAGATAATATATGAGGAGGTTTTAGCTATGAAAAAAGTATTATCTCAGATTAAAATTGTGAATTTAATTATGCTGACTGTTGCCGGAATGGTGAATGCTTTCGGCATTACTGTTTTTCTTATGCCGGTCAAGCTGTATGACAGCGGCATATCGGGAACGTCGATGCTTTTATCCCAGCTTACACCGCCATGGCTGTCTCTTTCCTTTTTCCTTATAATACTGAATGTTCCGCTGTTTATTTACGGTATGAAAAAGCAGGGTATTTTGTTTACATTGTATGCGGTATATACAGTGCTTATATACTCGCTGTGCGCATGGCTTATTACCGATGTTCTTCCTGTAGATGTAAGTATGGCATCACCTCTTGCCGGGACAGACTTGCTGCTTTGTGCAATCTTTGGCGGTCTTATTTCGGGAGTGGGCAGCGGACTTGCAATAAGATTCGGAGGAGCAATGGACGGCATTGAGGTAATGGCGGTTATTTTTGCAAAAAAGCTCGGAATAACCGTCGGTACTTTTGTGATGATTTATAATGTGCTGCTTTATATTATCAGCGGTATCGTTATTAACAGCTGGATTCTTCCGCTTTATTCAATAGTGACCTATGCGGCAGCTTTAAAGACTGTTGACTTTATTGTTGAGGGCATTGACCGTTCTAAGGCTGCTATGATTATTACGACAAAAGCGGATGAAATATGTGCGGCATTGTCAGAAAATTTCGGGAGCGGTGTTACTAAAATAGATGCTATGGGAGGGTTTTCAAACTCTCCGAAAACGGTTATATATTTTGTGGTGAACAGATTTCAGATAGGAAAAATGAAAAGTATTGTCCATGAATTTGATGAAAATGCTTATGTGACAATAACAGAGGTAGCGGACGTTTTTAAGAATAACAGATAAAAGGATACATAATTAAAATACTGCTATAAAAGCTCCCTTATCCGGTGAGTGCCGAACAAGGGAGCTTTTGATACCTATTTATGAATGTTTAAAATCGTTAAATTAAGGATTCATACAGCTTTGTAATATCCTCAACGCTTGTTTCTTTCGGATTTCCCGGGCGGCAGGCGTCATCATAAGCAGACTGAGCAAGGAAAGGAATATCCTCTTTCTTTACTATTTCTTTAAGATTTGAGGGAATGCCTATGTCAGCCGAGAGCTTTTTAACAGCGTCTATCGCTGCTTTTCTGTATTCAGCTTGACTCATATTTTCAGTGCCGGCAACACCCATTGCCTGCGCAATGTATTTATATTTATCTCCGGTTGCTTCTGCGTTATATTCCATAACTGTTGGGAGAATAATAGCATTTGCAATTCCGTGAGGGGTATCGTAAAGAGCGCCTAAAGGATGTGCCATAGAATGTACTATTCCAAGACCGACATTTGAGAAGCCCATCCCGGCAATATATTGACCCAGAGCCATTCCTTCACGTCCCTCGGGAGTGTTTTCAACAGCACCTCTTAAATGCTTAGCTATAATTTCAATAGCCTTTAAGTGGAACATATCGGAAAGCTCCCATGCGCCTGCTGTTATATAGCCCTCAATAGCATGGGTAAGAGCGTCCATTCCCGTTGCGGCGGTAAGACCCTTTGGCATTGAGCTCATCATATCCGGGTCAACGAAAGCTACAACCGGAATATCGTGAGGATCAACACACACCATTTTACGGTTCTTTTCTGCATCTGTTATTACGTAGTTAATTGTTACCTCTGCTGCCGTACCTGCTGTGGTGGGAACTGCAAAAATGGGTACGCACTTATTCTTTGTGTCTGCTACACCCTCAAGGCTTCTTACATCTGAAAATTCCGGGTTTGTTATGATTATGCCGATAGCCTTTGCGGTATCCATTGAAGAACCGCCGCCGATTGCAATGATATAATCAGCACCCGAGCTTTTGAAAGCAGCAACACCTGTCTGTACGTTCTCAATTGTAGGGTTAGGCTTGATTTCGGAATAAACCTCGTATGAAAGACCTGCGCCGTCAAGAACGTCAAGCACCTTTTTGGTCACGTTGAATTTAATCAAATCCGGGTCTGAACATACAAAAGCCTTTTTGAAAGCTCTTGCCTTTGCTTCAGATGCAATTTCATTAATTGCGCCTGCACCGTGATATGAAGTTTCGTTAAGAATGAATCTGTTTG
>Ga0256406_1003041_pt1 | contig 21910 bp, 24 predicted proteins | sample RumenRJG_03DNA_FD_185986 | JGI IMG/M metagenome (GOLD analysis project Ga0256406, IMG submission 185986) | Bovine rumen microbial communities from Lethbridge, Alberta, Canada - RJG_03 | ecosystem: Host-associated > Mammals > Digestive system > Stomach > Rumen | place: Canada: Alberta | collected... | reverse complement strand
ACGACGGATAGATGCATTATTTGTAAAAGAAGAATATAGAAAAAATGGCATTGCCAAAAAATTATTAAATAGTATAGAAAAATGGGGAAAAGAAAATAATGCAAAAATAGCAGAGTTAACTGTTTGCAAAGAAAACGAAAAAGCACTTAGCTTATATAATTCACTTGGCTTTGGAACAATTGTATATAGGATGAATAAAAAAATACAATAACAAGATATATTGACTATTTGTTTTGATGCGTCAATTGAAAACGTAAAAGCAATTTATTTTTATTTTATAGTTTTAAAAATATGAGTTAAATTTTTTAGCGTCGAGTGAAAATGCAAAGGCAATTCTGTAAAGTAAATGTAAGTTGTAAGACATATTAAAATTTTCTAGGGAAAATTTTAATATAATAATGTTTACATATTCAACTAAAAAGTGATATAATAAAACAAGCAAAAGGGAAGGAATACAATTTAATGAAAGCAATAGATATTAGAAATAAATATTTAAAATTTTTTGAAGCACATGGACACAAGATTATTCCAAGTGCCTCTTTGGTGCCTGAAAATGATCCATCTGTATTGTTTACAACTGCAGGTATGCAACCACTTGTACCTTATTTATTAGGTAAGAAACATCCAGAGGGAACAAGACTTACAGATTATCAAAAATGTTTGAGAACAAACGATATAGACGAAGTTGGAGATAACAGACATTTAACATATTTTGAAATGCTAGGAAATTGGTCTTTGGGAGATTATTTCAAAGAAGAATCAATTGCTATGAGTTATGAATTTTTAACAAAGGAATTAAACATTCCTTCAGATAGAATTTCAGTTACTTGTTTTGCAGGAGATGAGGATTGCCCAAGAGATCAAGAAACTGCTGATTTATGGTTAAAGCAAGGTATTTCAAAAGACCATATTTATTTCTATGGTAAAGATGATAACTGGTGGATTGCCGGAGAAGAAGGACCTTGTGGACCTGATACAGAAATGTTCTATGATACAGGCAAAGAGCCATGCGGACCAGATTGTCAACCAAGTTGTGATTGCGGTAAATATGTTGAAATATGGAATAATGTATTTATGCAATATTTGAAAAAGGATGGAAAATACACAAAACTTTCTCAAAGAAATGTTGATACTGGAATGGGACTTGAAAGAATTAACTTCTTGCTTCAAGGCAAAAAAGATCCATTTGAAACAGAAATATTTGAACCAATTATGAATAAATTGCAATTACTTGCAAAGGTTGATAACATAGAATCTAGAAGAATTGTTGCAGAACATTTAAGAGCAAGCATAATGATTACTGCTGATGGCGTTAAACCAAGCAATATTGATAGAGGTTATATTTTAAGAAGACTAATCAGAAGAATGACAAGACATTTGAATAAATTGCAAATTGATTTAGGAATACTTCCTGATTTAATCAACATTCAAATTCAAACCATTAAAGATTTGTATCCTGAACTTATTACAAAACAAGTTGATATTACAAGAGTAATCGTTGACGAAAAGAATAAATTTATGCATACTTTGGAAAAGGGTGAAAGAGAATTCAATAAGGTTGTTAGCAAATTAAAAGCTGAAGGAAAAGATACAATTGATAGTGAATCAATTTTCAAACTTTATGAAACTTATGGTTTCCCACCTGAAATAACAAAAGACTTGGCTAAAGAAAATGAAATGAAAGTTGACATGAAAGAGGTAGACAAGTTATTTAAAGAACATCAAGAAAAATCTAAAATGGGTAGTGATAAAAAATTCAAAGGTGGTTTAGCAGGAACAGGTGAACAAGAAATAAAATATCATACTGCAACACATTTATTAAATGCAGCATTAAAAATTACAGTTGATAAAAATTGTCATCAAAGAGGTTCAAACATTACACCTGAAAGAATGAGATTTGATTTCAACTGTGATCACAAATTGACAGATGAAGAAAAGAAAGCAACTGAAGATTTAGTAAATAAATGGATTCAAGAAGATTTAAAAGTCACTTGTGAAGAAATGAAAAAAGAGGATGCTGTAAAATCAGGCGCTGAATGTATGTTTATTGAAAAATATCCTGACATAGTTACAGTGTATACTATTGGAGATGTCTCAAAAGAAATATGTGGAGGTCCACATGTAACTAATACAGGAAAATTGGGACATTTCAAAATTGTTAAGGAAGAAGCTAGTGCTGCTGGAGTCAGAAGAATCAAAGCTATACTTGAATAATAAAATAACTTGAATAATAATTGCGTTTTTGCGTCGTTGAACTTCAATGAAAATGTACTCAACGTACAGCAAGTACGCCTCGTACATCTTTCATCTCGTTCGCCTAGCCAAAGCCACAATTCTTATTCAAGTAGAAAGATAGCGATTAGATAATATTTGAAAGATTGAAAATGAAATGAGATTTACATTTAATAAAAAACAGTCAATAATATTTGATAAATTATCTTAAAAATATTTTGATTAAATAAAAACCAAGGAGGATTGAAAAATATGAAATACGATGACAATTGTGTATTTTGTAAGATAGTAAAAGGAGAACTACCAACAACAAAGGTATATGAAGATGACAAGGTATTGGCTTTTGAAGACAACAATCCAGTTGCTCCAGTTCACACATTAGTAATACCAAAGGAACATGTACCAACATTGTTAGATTTAAATGATGATGAATTATTAGCACACATTTACAAAGTAATAAAAGAAGTTGCAAAAATTAAAGGTGTTGATGAAAAAGGATTTAGAGTTGTTACAAACGTAGGAGAAGATGGAGGACAAGCAGTAAAACATTTACATTTCCATGTTTTAGGAGGAAGAAAACTTCCAACAAGATTTGAAAACCATGAATGAGGAGTAAGATATGTTAAATAAAAAATATAATAAAACATTAACAGTTCTTCTTGTAATTGCAGCAATTGCAATATTTGCATTGTTTGGATTTTGGGGATATAAAATTTATGAAAAATATTATAAGCAAAAACAAGCAGACCAAGCAATTGAACAATGGGATAATCAAATAGAAAGAAAAAAGAGATCAACAAATCCGTTTAATTTGTCATTAAATGATGTTTATATTAATTCATATGACTCAGATAGTGATATTCGTGCATCAATGACATACAAAGGATTCACAATGCTTGGATACATTGAGATACCAAAGATTAATTTAAAATTACCAGTACTAGCTAGATCAAGTGAAAGAGCATTAAAGGTATCTGTATGTTATCACTTTGGAGCTGGACTTAATAGGATTGGAAACACAGTTATATATGGACATAATTACAGAGATGGAACTTTCTTCTCTAATTTAAATCAAGTCACAAACGATGACTTGGTATATATTACAGATGAAACAGGAACAAGAATTCCATATAAGGTTTATAATGTATATCAAACAACTCCTGAAGATGCTGATTATTTTTACAGAGATACTCAAGGTAAGAGGGAAATAAGTTTGTCAACATGTACTGATGATGTTTCATATAGAACAATAGTCTGGGCTAGAGAAACCGAAGAGTAAAGTGAAAATGGAATGCATCATTGATGCATTCCATTTATTTATCTAGCATATTTATATTTGAAAATTTAAATATGTTTCAGCAATATAAAAGAACGGTAGGATATACTTTAAATAAAAAAATTAATATAGTAAAATGTTAAAGATATTATTAGAAATAAGTCTAGTAATATCTTTTATAATATAGTTTAAAAATTAAAAAAGTATTTTCAAATTGTCGAATTTTGTCGAACGAATTTTCGCACTATTTTGATAAAACTATTGATAAAATTTAATTTAAATTATATAATAAAACATATCAAGTCGATTAATAATGCTTAAACATAGATTATAATTAGGAGGTTAAGAAAGATGATAAAAGAAGAAAAAGATGATGAAAATTTAGACAATCTAATTGATATTGAAGACGCTTTTTCAAAAGAAGAAGTTGAAAGAATTAAAAGAAGTATGGATGATTTTGAAAATGGAAGATATAGAGACTATAAAGAGGTATTTGCTGATATAAGAAAGCATATTGACAATATATATAAGGACAGGAGACAAGGATAATATGTCATTAAAGAAATACAAAATTATGATTATGGATGAAGTATATGTTAGCATTACAGAAATATATGATTATATACGTTATAGATTATATGCTAGGCAGGCTGCTGAAAATCTTTTAAATCGAATATTTAAAGCAATTGATGATTTGCAATATTTTCCAAATTCTTTTTTAAAAACATATAAATATAATGGGAAAATAAAGGTAAGGAAAGTAGTGGTTAAAAATTTTGTTATACTTTATATGGTTGATAATGTTAATTCAATCGTATATATTACAGATGTAATGTATGGAAAGAGAAAATATTTAAATAAAAGAATTAGTTCAAAAAGAATTTAAGTCAAAGTTAAAGTCAAGTAATATTTTAAATTCTAAAAATTTTTTCAAAAACAAATTAATAATAGAAGAGAGTCAATGATGTTGAGTTACAATTTTCATCATTTGTAACCAAAATTACAGGTTTTAAATTATTCTTTATAGAAATAGCTTTAAAGAATTAAGAAAGCAAATAATTGAAAATGACAAAGATGTCGGTGTAAAATTAAATAAAACACAACCGAAAATACAAGAAATTATTAAGGCAAATAATTTTCTATAAAAAAATAGACTATTACTAAAACGTATCAAAAATACAATCAAAATGTAATAAAGCCCGGAAACCCTTGCGGCTGTATATATATATATATATATCAGCATTTTTAATATTTACAAAAAATGGTATTTATCTTAAACTTATATATAATAATATATAATAAAAGGAGACTAACTATTAAATGCTAATCTTTATAGATTGAGAAAAAGTAAAATTTTTTATTTTTTGATTGTAACTTTTATTGTACTCTTTATATTTAATACATTCAAATTATATAGTAGTTATTCTAATACTAAAGAAAATGATTATTCAGAAAAATTAGTAGTTTCAAATATCCAATACATTGGCTTTTTTATAGCTTTATTCATAACTTTATTTGTTGGAGAAGATTATGCGTATGGAACAATACGAAATAAGATAATTGTGGGAAATAAAAGGAGTTCTATATATTTTTCTAATTTTATTATTACATTTGTAGTTTGCATTTTATTAGAATTTGCATACATAATATTTTCAATAATAATCGGAACACATTTATTTGGAAAGATGGACATTTTAACATCAGACTTTCGGTAAAATTCTTATTAATATAATATTGATAATTGCTTCATATTGCTCTATTTTTAATTTTCTTGCAATGGATATTAAAGAAATTACAACATCAGTTACTATTAGCATTTTATTATATTTAGTTCTTACTGTTTTAGTTTCTTCTTTATCTTTAACTGTTCACTCTTCAAAATATATAAAAGAGTCATATTTTGACAGAGAAGGAGAGCATATACTAAATCAAAAAATTGATCCAGAGTATCCTGGAGATGAAAAGATAAAAGAAGCTAAATTAATCTATTATTCTATTTCAATAGGACAGGCAAGTGAAATTTCAGATTTAAATCTAGAAGATATAAATATTTTTCCACTTTATTCAATTAGTTTAATCTTAATAGCAAATTTACTTGGATTATATTTATTCTACAATAAAGAACTAAAATAAAAACCAGCTACAGACCAAAATTATTGTAGGAAAATTCTCCTGAAGTAACAAAATTGAATTTTCCATTTATCTAAAAATATGCCATTTCATCTATAAAGTGTTGATTGTTTTGAATATTAAACATATAATAAATCAAATTGGAGAAGATAATGAAATTAAGAATTTTAAAAGTTGAAAATGAAGATATAAAAAAAGATGAAATTGAAATAGTTTTTAAATTTAATAAAGAAAATAGTGATGAAGTTAATGAGATTATTAGTAGTTTAAATGACACTAATAACAATAAAATAATGGGATATGCCAACTATAAAGTTTATATGATTGATTACAAAGATATATTTCAATTTTATAGTGAAAATAAAAATGTTTATTGTAAAACAAACGAACAAACTTATAGAATTAACAAAAAACTATATGAACTAGAAAACATTAATAGTGATTTTATACGTATTTCAAAAAGTTGCATTATAAATATTAATCATGTTGATTATTTTGATACTAGTACAACAGGAAAAATTATTGTTGAACTAAATGATGGAACAAAAGAAAATGTATCTAGAAGGAGAATCAAAGATTTGTTAAATTTTTTGGAGGATAAAAGTATATGAAAAGAAAGGACATTTTATATCTTATAATTTATGGGGTTGTAGGCTATTTTGTATTTAATTTAATTGTTTCATTAACAGAAGTAATTTTATTAAAATTTTGGCATATAAAAAATAATTTTTCACATATTCTATTTGATAATATTTACGTTAATCTGGTAATTTATTTAATTATTTTCTTTATTACAATGTTTATTATATTTTTGCATAACAAATATATTGTTAAAATTTTAAATGATAAATTGCAAAAAATAAAAAAGAAGGGTGGTGATAATGATGAATAAAAAGATTTTATATATTGTTCTTATTGTAGTGATTATTGCAGGCGTATGCTTTGGAATATATAAGATATCTTCTTCAATAATATTTGAAAATGGTAAACCTACTGATGGACACAATGAATTAATTAATCATATTAAAAGTATTGACAATACTGAAGAAAGAAAAAATCAAATAGACTTTTTTGTTGAGCAAAATGCAATTACATTAAAAGAAGCAAATGAATTATATTAGTGTTAAAATAGGAACCTTGACAAAGGTTCCTATTTAATATAATATAATAATAAAATTTTTGGTTGGGCTGGGTAGATTCGAACTACCGCATGCATGAGTCAAAGTCATGTGCCTTACCGCTTGGCTACAGCCCAGTGTAAATATATATAAAATTTATGGGGTGGAGTGTGGGATTCGAACCCACGATCTCCAGTGCCACAAACTGGCGTGTTAACCAACTACACTAAGTCCACCATATACATTTTTTCAAATGCAATTACTATTTTACATTATTTTTGAAGCAATGTCAACAGAATTTTTAAAATTATCAAACATAAATATATTATTTTGCATGTGCGCGCAGCGAGCAACCGGAGCGTAAGCGAAGGGCGAATGATTATACTTTCAGATCAGTAGTCCGAAATTCACTTTTTTAAAAGTGAATTGAGTGACATCAAAAAAGAATAATCCGGTAAGCACAAAAAAATAATATATTTATGTTTAATATAAATAATAAAAAATATAAGATTTGAAATATAAAATATAGAATAAAAATATTAAAGGATTACAATATGAGTACCATTTTAAAAGAAAAAGAAAAACAAGAAGAAAAAGAAAATGCCATACAGAAAAATGTTGTAGATACATTTAACTATAGTATTATCAGCAAAATCCTACTAGTATTTATCACATTAGGACCAATATTTGATATTATAAGTTTCTTATTTAGAAATAAATTTGATAGCAAAATTTCAATATCAACATTCATTAGACCGATTATTCCGCTTTGTGTAGGAATATACATATTTTTTACTGCATCAAAAAAAAATAAGAAAAGATTAGCAATTACGGCAATTGTTTATTTAGTGTATGCTGTTTGCCATTTGATAGTTGTAAGAAATTTGTTTACTGGTTGCTCTGATGGAACTATTATAACTGAATTTCAGTACATATGTAATTTCACATTTTTGATTATTGATTTAATCATTTATACATATACATTTTATTTTGAAGGAATTGTATTAAAAAAGTCTAATTGCAAATTGATTAAAAATAAAATTAGTAATGCAATTGTTGTTATGGTTACAATTTACTTGATTTCTATTTTTATTTCGATTATTATAAATACTTCGTCTCCTACATATATTGAAACACATACAGGATATAAAGGATGGATTGAATCAGGAAACAGCTTGAGTGCAATTCTTGTTGTTTCATTATTTATAATTTTGACTAGTTTAGATTTTTCAAAGTGGAGCGACAAAGTTAAAAAAGAAAAGGTTTTTGAAATTTTTAAAGTGATTACCGCTATTTTTGATTTTATATATTTGGCTACATTGCTTGGAACTAGAACAGGATTGTTTGGTGCATTTTTATCTTTGATTTGTTACATTATTGTTGAAATGGTTTGCAGTAAAAATAAAAAAGTTTTTTATGCCGGACTTGTATTTATAATAGCAGGAGTTACTGCTGTTTCATTGTTTGGCTCTAAAACCTTGAAAAGAAGAGCAGAAATGAAAAAATCTCAATTTACTATTATTGATAAGGCAACTGGTGAAGTTGGAAATATGACAGGAGATATGTTAGATTTCAAAAATAGTATTTTAGATGGGACAATGGAAGATGGCTTTATGAACCAAGCACAAAAGGATGCAACTTTGGATTTGTATAGTTATACAAAAAAACATAATATTGCTGGGAATAATACAAGAAAGCAACAGTTACTTTATAATATATATCTTGTAAAACATCAAAGAAGTGTATTGTGTATTTTATTTGGAAATGGCTTCAAAACAAATTATAGAGAAATGACAATGGAAAATGAACTTGCTTCATTACTGCTAAACTTTGGCGTATGCGGATTTATACTCTATGCTTTACCATTTTTATATGTGTTGATTTTAGCAATAGAAAATATTGTAATTTGTTTTAGAAAAAAAGAAAACAATTTAAACGATTCAATCATGTATATGCTATCATTAGGATTAGTAATAACATTATCATGGCTTTCTGGATACGTATTTTTTGCAACATCAAATATGATTGTGATTTCAACAGTGGTTGTTTTGAATTTATTGGAATTTCAATATGATAATTGGTTAAATAAAAAATTCAAACTATTTGAAAAATAATTATTTTATAAAGTAATTATTTCTTATAGTATTAAATAAAAATTGAAATAGAGAGCAATAAATTAACGCAGAAGCAAAATATTAAGCCTATCAACTAATTTAAATGTTTCATAATTAAATTAACAAAATGATTTTAATTGCATAATATATAACATAAAAATCATGATAGGAGATGACTAATTATGAATGGAAGAAATTCGAATTGTTGTTGCGGAGGATGCTATAATTTATGTTGTAATGTATTCGTTTCAATTTTCCTAGGCTTTATTTTTGCAATTATTATTGGAGTGTTAATAGGCTTTAATTTTGCAGGGGTAATTGGAAGCATAATTACACAAATCATATTATTGCTAATTATTGTGGGAATATTATTGATAATTTCTCTAATACAATTATTTTTTATTGGTAGTGGCAACTAACTAAAAATGCAAAATTTTAATAATAAAAAAGTAAGTACTTCAATTAGAAAAAATACTTAAACATAATAAATATGTTATTGATAGAAATATTTTGATAAAATAAATTTTTAGTAAATATAATATAATATGTAAATTATTAAAAGTTCAATGAATAATTGGACTTTTATCTATTGCAAATTAAGGACAAATTGTGATAGAATGGGAATTGAATTTTTGAAGAACTTTATAATAGAAGGTTTAGTATATGAGTAAAGCCAAAAGAATGAAAAATAATAATAGAAATGAAGTTAATAAAAAAGCTCTTGATAAATTTAAGAAACAAAAAGAATTAGAACAAAAGAACAGAGAAAAACAAATAAAGAAACTTGAAAAAAAGAAAAGAGAAGAACAGAAGAAAAGAATTAGAGAGTTACCTAAAAATGTAGAGAAGAGAAGAAGAAGAGCAAAATTTGCAAGAAATATTTCTGCTGTTTTCATTATTATAATTGCTATTGTTTTATTTATAAATTCTCCTGTATTTTATATAAAAACAACGAATATTGAAGGAAACAGTGCAGTTACAAAAGAGCAAATTTTGAATATGCTAGATATAGGAAGCACAACAAATATTTTTGAAGTTACAAATGTAAAGATAAACAGAAAATTAAAGAAAAATCCATACATAGAAAGTGCAGAAGTAAAATACAAATTACCATCAACATTAAACATTACTATTACAGAGAGAAACATTGATTACTTGGTTGAAAACAATGGCACATATGTATGCGTTGATAAGAATGGAAATATTCTACAGTTGTCAACTGAAAAAATGGAAGGTAAGATTTCTTTAATCGGATGCAAAACATCTACAGAAAGCTTAATTGTTGGAAACAGACTTTGTGATATTGACATAAATAGATTAAAAGATGTAAATATTTTACTTGATTATGCAAAGAGCAATGAAATTAATAATACAATTAGTTCCATAGATATATCTGATGATGCAAACTATATTGTTTTTTCTGAAAGCGAAAATAAGAAAATACATTTTGGAGATACAAAAGATTTAGATTTGAAAATGAAATACGTGAAAAAAATAATGGAAGTTGAAAAAGGAAATTCTGGTGAAATTTTTGTTAATATGAATTTGAATGAAGAAAATCCATTTTTTAGGGAAAGTGTATAAGGAGGCAATAAATTGGAAAAAAACAAACAAACTCAAGTTGTTATTGGTGTAATTTGTTTTATATTAGCAGTTGCAATTACTTTACAGTTTAGAACAATGTCTGCAAAAGATTCAGTTGCATCTAAAACTTTTGTAAATGATAGTTTGAAAGATACATTATTAAAATGGGAAGAAAAGTATGATAATGCTAAAAATGAACTTGAAATTACAACAAAACAACTTGAAGAAGAAAGAAACAATGCAACTACAAATGATGAATCATCAAAAGAAAAGACAGAACAAATAAAAAAGAATAATGTTTTGTTAGGATTAACAGACGTTGAGGGACCAGGTGTAGTCATTACTGCTAAAGATGGACAGGCAACGGTTGCAACAGATAATATTAGTTTGTATCTAGTTCATGATGCAGATTTAAGAGAGGTAGTAAATGAATTAGCAAATGCTGGAGCAGAAGCAATTTCAATAAATGATCAAAGAATTACAAATTCAACTTGCATTACTTGCGCAGGAAACGTTATCCTAATAAATGGAGAAAAAGTAACTTCTCCATTTGTAATAAAAGCAATTGGAAATAAGGATTCACTTGCTGCAATAGATAGACCAGGCGGATATATTCAATATATGAAAGACTATACATCTGTTGAAATAAAGAAAAACGATAAAATTTCTATAAAGAAATATAGCGGTGCATTGGTACAAAATTATGCTACAGATGACAGCGATAATAAATAATAATGGAGGAAAAAGCATTGAAAAATTTATTTAAAAAACTTTTTCACAAAAGTAGCAATATGACTTTAACAATTACAGTTGGTGTAATTGCTTTGTTTTTAGTTTCTTCAATTATTATTCAATCAAAGAGTGTTGAGGAATATAAACAATCAAATATTGAAGGACTAAGAGATGATGAGTTAAAAACTCAAATAGCTACATACAAATCAAAATATGAAGAAGCGGTAAATAAAACTAATGATAACATGAATAAAATACAAGAATATCAAAATACTACAAAAGAAAATAAACAATCTGCAAATCTTATTGATGAAGAATTAGAAGACACAAATAAACTTTTAGGATTAACAGAGGTTACAGGAAAAGGTTTAATAATAACGCTAAAAGATACAGAATATTCAAACTATACTGCTGAATATTTAAGAAACTTAATCAATGAATTAAAATACGCCGGTGCTGAAGCAATATCTATCAATGGAAATAGAATAGTTAATTTAACTGATATTGTTACAGTCACAGATGGTTACAATGTAATCTATGGAGATACAAGAATTGCTTCACCTTATATAGTAAAGGTAATAGGGGATACTACTTATTTACAAAGTACATTAAACATGAAAAATGTTGGCTTTGTAGATATTGCAAAAGCAAATGCTCTTGACATAGATATTCAAGAATCAGACAAAATTACTGTTGAAAAATATAATAGAGAAATTACAACAGAATATATGAAAGAAGTTGAATAATAGGAGGCAAAAAAATGACAATTTTATCTATTTTAATTGGAACATTATTAGGAGTTGGATTAGGTTTTTTAATTCCAACATTACCATACACTGTTTCAAATTATTTAGCTATTGCAATATTAGCAGCATTAGATTCAGTATTTGGAGGAATTGCTTCAAGTATTAGAAAAATATTTGATATGAAAGTTTTCATTTCTGGATTCTTTGTAAACGCAATATTAGCAATGATTTTGACATTTTTAGGACAAAAATTAAATGTGGACATTTACCTAGCAGCCATTATTGTTTTTGTAGGAAGAATGTTTAATAATTTAGGAATAATTAGAAGATATTATTTGAGAAAACTTGACATAAAAACTATAAATAAAGCAGAAAACAGCAAGAAAAAAGTCGAAGAATAAAAATATTGCAAGAATATTGCAAATTTATTACAAAATTATTACAAAATCTATTGACATTTTTTTTGATTTAATATATTCTTTACTAGAATTTAATAAGACAGATTGGGAGGAATTTACTTTGGCTATAGGTGATGTAATTGTCGGAATCGACATCGGTGCATCTAAGGTTAGTTTAGTTGTCGGTGAAGTCAATAATTTTAATCAGATTGAAATCATTTGTAACACAAGTAAAAAGAGCAAAGGCATACAAAAAGGGAAGATAGTTGATGAAAATGAATTAGCAGATTCAATCTCAAATGCTTTAAAAGAAGCAGAAAAAGAGATGAGCATGAAAATCAACTCAGCATACATAACAATCCCAGGAAAGTATGTTACAATTGTTCAAAACAGTGTTACAAAAGAAGCTAAAGATAAATATTCAGGAATATCTTCAAGGGATGTATCAAATGCACTAATGCAGGCCAAAGATATTGACATACCTGAAGGAAAACAGTTAATTGATATTCTTACAAGCGATTTTGTTCTTGACAACGGAAAAGTTTGTGATGATCCAGTAGGAGCGTTTAGTTCATCATTTACATTAAATGCTCAAATATTATTAGCTGATAAGGAGTACATAAGAACTATATCTAGTATTTTCAAAAAAGTTGACATCGATATTGACGGTATGGTGCCAACGACACTAGCAGAGAAAAATACAGTTTTAGATGAGATTGATCAAAAAGATTACATAATGTTGCTTGACATAGGTGCGGAAAATACGGATATAGGTATTTTTGACGGAAAAAGATTTATTTACACAGATTCAATTGCCATTGGTGGAGTCAACATAACAAATGATATTTCGTATGTTTTAAATATTTCTCACGATGAAGCTGAAAAATTAAAGAAACAATATGGACTAGCATTGAAATCTTATATCGATAATGATAACGAAGTTGTACTTAATACTGTAAAAGATGGAACAGGAAACAAGATAGTAAAGAGTTCAAATATTGTAGAAATAATTGAGGCAAGAGTTGAGCAAATATTTGATTTAGTTAACCAAAAAATAATTAGCCAAGGTTTAAAACCAAAAATAAATACAGTAGTGTTAACAGGTCAAGGTATTGCAAATATCAATAAAAGTGATATTGTTGGAAGAATAACATTAAATATTCCAGTAAAAATCGCATCAAATAAAACAATGAATTCTTTAAAACCTGAGTTAGTTACTGCATATTCACTAGTTAATTTCATTGCATCAAAGCCATTTGCTAAAACAGTTGCTAGTAGTATTGATTCAAGCGAAAAGAGTAGCATACTTAGAAAAATAATTGACAAAGTAAGAGAATTCTTTTACTCGTAAAAATAATTATACTTAAGAAAAATAAATATAGGGGTCAAATTTAGGAGGAAATTTTTTATGTTAATGGATAGCAGAAATAGTTATGATGACAATGATTTAAACAATGTAAGCGATACAGCAGTTATTAAAGTAGTAGGTGTTGGTGGCGCTGGAAATAATGCTGTTAATAGAATGGTTGATTCAGGAATTGAAGGAGTTGAATTTGTTGCAATCAATACTGATAGACAAGCATTAATGCTTTCAAAAGCAGATACTAAAATTCAAATTGGAGAAAAAATAACAAGAGGCTTAGGAGCAGGAGCAAATCCTGAAATTGGAGAACAAGCTGCAGAAGAAAATAAAAATGAAATTTCAGAAGCACTTAAAGGTGCAGACATGGTATTTGTTACATCTGGAATGGGTGGAGGCACAGGAACTGGTGCAGCACCTATAGTAGCAAGTATTGCTAAAGAATTAGGAATTCTTACAATAGCAGTTGTAACTAGACCATTCACATTTGAAGGAAAGAAAAGATTAACACAAGCTGAACGTGGAATTGAAAGTTTAAAAGGTAAAGTTGATACTTTAATAGTTATTCCAAACGATAAATTATTACAAGTTATCGATAGAAAAACCACAATGCTTGAAGCTTTCAAGATGGCAGATGATGTATTAAGACAAGGTGTTCAAGGCATATCAGATTTAATTAAAGTTCCAGGTTTAATCAACCTAGACTTTGCAGATGTAAAAACAATAATGGCTAATACAGGAATGGCTCACATGGGTATTGGTAGAGCTTCTGGAGAAAACAGAGCAGAAGACGCTGCTAAGCAAGCTATCCAAAGTCCATTACTTGAAACATCAGTTGATGGTGCAAGAGGAGTTATTGTTAGTGTAACTGGTGGACCAAACTTAGGATTACACGAAGTTACAGCAGCTGCTAACTTAGTTCAAAAGAGTGTTGACCCTGAAGCAAATATCATATTTGGTGCAGTTATTGATAAAGATTTAGATGATGATATTATCATTACAGTTATTGCTACAGGATTTGATAAAGAATATGCTTCAAGAGATGTTTCAACAGGAGTTAGAGCATGGCCAACAAGACAAACTACACCTACACCTGACAAAGGAGATTTTGATGTAGATATTCCTCCTTTCTTAACAAAGAACAAGAAACTTAAATAATTAAAAACTCAAACTAAAATAAATTTTTACTTTCAATAAATTACTAAAAGAAATGCAATTTTGCATTTCTTTTTTTTGGTATAATAACAAGATTTTATTTAAAGTGTAAAAGTAAAGGAAAATTAAACATAAATTTTTTGACTTTATTGGAACTAGAATTTATAAGATGCAATAAAAAATAATTCACTCTTAAAGATTCAAATTGAATTAAAAAAAATTATAAAAATATATTAAAAATTTCAAAAAAAGTATTGATTTTTTAAAAACGTTGTAATAAAATGTAGTCGAAGTGGAAGAAAGTGGAGAAAAGTGGTAGGAGGTGAGTCAATTGTTAATTGGTGAATACGAACATTCATTAGATGCAAAAGGAAGACTCATTTTACCAGCAAAAATAAGAGAAACACTTGGAGAAAAATTCATTATGACAAAAGGACTTGATGGTTGCCTATTTGGTTTTTCTCAAGAAGAGTGGTCAAATTTTGAAGAAAAATTAAAAAATCTACCACTAACAAATAAGAATGCAAGAGACTTCGTAAGATTTTTCTTATCAGGTGCAGTTGAAGCAGAAGTTGACAAGCAGGGAAGATTTTTAATTCCAGCAAATTTAAGAGAATATGCTACACTTTCAAAAGAGACAGTTATTACAGGAGTTGGCACTAGAATTGAAATTTGGGATAAAGAAAAATGGACAAAATATACTAGCGATGAAAATTTATTAGCAGACCAAATTGCTGAAAATATGGCTAACTTAGGAATGCTAGGTATTTAATTTTGATATAATACTTTTTTTCTAAAAAGTTTTATATATACACTAAACTAAAGATAAAATTTTAAAAATACTAAAGAAAAAGTTTTTAAGTACAAAAGAGACTAAAGTACGAAAGACAAGGTATACAAAAGAAAAAAATTTAATGTACAAAAGAATGGCACATACCAAAGATAATAATATGATCCTACAAATGAGAAAAATAACACGTGGGCTTTTATAAAAGCCCACACAGTGTTGAAATTTTTTTCTCAGTTTGTGAAATCAAATTAAAAGGACTAATTGCTATGGATAATAAAAAAGTGGAATTTAATCATATTCCAGTAATGCTTGATGAAGTAATTGACTCACTTAATATAAAAAAAGATGGCATTTATGTTGATGGTACAATAGGTGGTGCTGGGCATAGTAAAAAGATCATTGAAAAGTTATCAAATAAGGGATTGCTTATAGGAATTGACAGAGATGATGATGCATTAAAAGCAACTGCTAAAAAGTTGACTGATTATAAAAATGTAAAATTGGTTCATGGCAATCACGATGATATTAGAAGCATTTTAGATGATTTAGGAATAGACAAAGTTGATGGAATTTTACTTGATTTAGGAGTTTCTTCATATCAACTTGATGAAAAAGATAGAGGCTTTAGCTATGTAAGTGATAACGAACTTGACATGAGAATGGACCAAACACAAAAACTTACTGCCAAGGATGTTGTTAATAAATATAGTGAAGATGAATTAGAGCAAATTATTTATGAATATGGCGAAGAAAGATTTGCAAGAAGTATTGCAAGAAATATCGTTAAAGAACGCAAAATAAAACCTATTGAAACAACGAAAGATCTTGTAAATATTATTGAAAAATCTAAACCGTTTTCAAATGATGGACATCCTGCAAAGCGTACATTTCAAGCGATTAGAATTGAAGTAAATAATGAAATTAAACCTTTACATGATACAGTAATCAATTCTATTAAATGTTTGAATGAAGGCGGAAGACTTGCTATTATAACATTCCATTCGTTAGAAGATAGAGCAGTGAAGAAAGCATATGTGGAGGCACAAGGCAAATGTACTTGTCCACCAGATTTTCCATATTGTGTATGCGGATGTAAATCTTATGGAAGAATTGTTAACAAAAAGCCAATTGTTCCATCATTAGAAGAATTGAAAACTAATTCAAGATCAAAAAGTGCAAAACTTAGAGTGTTTGAAAGAAGAATGAAAAAAGAAAAGTAAAAACACAAAACATAAATATTAGATAAAAGTCCCGAAATAAAAATATTAAATAAAATTAAAAAAATACCAAAAGTTAAATGAATAAAATTTTTTAAGTAAATGGTTATTAAATTAAAAGTATTATGAAATATAAAGAAAGGAGGCGATAACTTATGGCAGTTGGATATTATGAAACTACTAGTCCAAGAAAATACAGGCAAGAGTTTATACCTGATGTAAATATTAGAACTAGACAAAGAACAGAAGTTAGAAGAACTAAAGAAGTTTCAAAGTCTAACGTTAAGTCTAGCAGAAAAGCTATTGCATTTATTTGCATTTTCTTTGTTGCACTTTTCACATTAAGTTGTCGTTCTGCTATTATAAATTCTATTTTTAATGAAAAAGAAAACTTGAAAAAACAATTGTCAGAGATTAATAAAGAGAATGAACAATTGCAAGTTAGTATTGAACAACAAATGAATTTTAATTTAATTGAGCAAGAGGCTAAGGAAAGACTTGGAATGCAAAAGCTTGATAATAGCCAAAAGGTTTATGTTAATATTGATAAAGAGGATCATATTGAAACTCCTAAGGCTACTGATAACAATCAATCTTGGATTAGCAAGTTCTTCAATGATTTGTTCAAAAAATAATACCTCCAAATCTATAAAAAAATGCTTTCGAAAGAAAGCATTTTTTATAATTATTTACTATAAGTTGAAAATATAGAATTTGACAAATTTAGTAAATTATGTTAACATAAAGATGGCTACATTGAAAATTTAATATATTTTACTTACTTTCTTGGTTGTGATTTATCACTAGAATGGAGAAAAAATATGCCGTACACTTTTGAAAGATTACATGCTGATTACATTGGCCGAGAGGCAAAGTTTAGAGAGTACGTAGGCAAGATAGCAACTCGCTATTCTGAAATACCTGATGTACAAGCAGAAAAATTTTTCTGCAAAGAATACAACATAACCAAGAGTTGTTATCATCGAATTCTTGAGTATGCTGTAATTACCGGCTCAGTTAGCAACAACACAGTTGACAAAATGGAAAACAAGGCATGCTTGAATGCGCGGGCACATTCCGGAAAGGACAATCGAGTACAAGAACATTATGTTCAACTTCGAAAGGAACGAATAGAATTTAGAAAATATCCATTCTTTAAAAGAGATGAAAAAGATATTGCTACATTCTATGCACAAGGACAAGGCTCAGCGGAGATTGCAAAATCTTATGGATGCACAGTTAAGCAGATAAAACTTGTGCTATACAAAGTTTGCACTACAAAAGGGATTATCTCTGATCAACTTTTCAAAATGATTAAGAATAGATCTCTGGAAGAAGCTGAAGAAGAAGCAAGAAAAAAGCGGGAAGAACAGTTCAAGCAGTACGAAAAAATGAGAAAGAAGTAAAATAAGATGTTAAGTGATTAATTTTGCTTAACAAAAAAACTGGAGTTTGTGAAAATGAACTCCAGTTTTTATTTGACATAATCGCTAAAAAAGCGTATAATTATGGTGTTTGTATTTATCTATAAAATAATTTTTATAGGGAGGAAAAATATGGTAGAAGATAACGAAATAAAAACAACAATATCACCATTTGCAATGAGAAAAGGAGAGATAAAAGTCTTTGATGGAAAAGATGGTTATGTTTCTATGAATCAAATTTTGCAAAAAATTAACATAGGACAAATTAATGAAATCCATTTTCAAATTTTGTATTTAATAAATGAGTTTGAATTCTTAACATCAAGACAAATATTTCAGCTTTTAACATATAGAGGAATTGAAATTAAAGATCAAGATAAAGTTAATAAAAGACTTGAACAATTGGTTAAAAATAAAATCATTACAAGATATTATTTTAAGTCACCAGAGGGAAGTGGAATATACAGAATTTATGCCATGGAGAAAATGGGCAAGTATTTATTGACATCTAGAGAAATTGAATGTAAATGGCAACCTTCCGACAATGCAAAACCTGTTGAAATGCTTAAGAAGAAATTGGCTGGTAATCAGCTTGTTATTGCTTATATGACAAAGGTTAAAGCAATGAAATCTTATGCTTTGAAACCTGAAATTACAGCAAAGAGTATTAAGAGAAAGTTCAAACCAATTGCAAGAATCAATCTAGATTACCAAAATAGAGAGTTTAGTTTTGTGTATGAAATAATTAGAAGAAATACAAATTGGGAAAAAGATTTTATTGACAGAATGAGTTTATGGAAAGATTTTTATTATAATTTTGTTCCAGGAGATTCAGGATTTGATGGCATTCCACAACTTGTATTTATTTGTGAAGATAAACGCCATATGGCTGAAGTTTTCAAATTGCTAGTTATGAATCAAATTACAATTGATAAAATTAGATTCTATTTTTCCACAGATTTAGATCAAAATGTGGATGATTTACAAAAGAGTTTATATGATTTTACTATAGAAGATGGAAAATATAAATTAAGAAACATTGAGGCGAAAATTTTAGAGAAATAATATAAAAAATAAAAGGAGCTTTTATGCCGTATAAAAACAATATAAATTCTGAACGTTTTACATCAAAAACAATAATTTATTTGATTATTATTTTTATGTTATCATTTATTATTTGTTCTTTGAATGTAAAATTAATTCCTTATATAGTAGGAATTGACGCACTTATTTTAATATATGCAATTTGGTCAAAAAACAAAAGAAAGGCAGAACTTTCAGAGCAGTTACAAGATTTAACATTGAATGTTAACACAACAGCAAAAACTACATTGATTAATTCACCATTTCCACTTGCTATTATTGAAACAAATGGTAATTTGATTTGGAAGAGTGAAAAGTTTGTAAATGAGTTTGAAAATGTTGATTTAAATGTTATAATTAATGAGGTTTTAAATAGACTTTCAAATGAGATAAATGAAGAAAAAGAAAAGGGAAATATCAATACTGAAACAATTATTGCAAATAAAAAATATCAGATACTAGGTTCTTATGTTAAGTCTAACAAAAAAGAACATTCAAAGAGTGCAGAATATACTACAATTCTTTACTTTATTGATGAAACTGAAATCAATAAAAATATCAATAAAATAAAGGACATGGACTTATCATTTGGTATTATTAAAATAGATAATTTCGAAGATTCATTTCAGGTTATTTCAAATGATTCAAGAGCTATTATTTTGGCACAAGTTGAAAAATGCATATATGATTGGGCTCAGAAATACGATACTGTAATTGTGAAGTCAGAAAGAGACACTTATTATTGCATCACAAATCATAAGAATTTAAAAGAAATGGTTAACGACAAAATTTCTATACTTGATGAAATTAAACAAATAAAGATGCCAGATGTTATGCAAATAACATTAAGTATTGCATTTTCTAATGATGGTAAAACAAATATTGAAAAAATTGAATCTACAAATGCAGTAATAGATATAGCATTAGGCAGAGGTGGAGATCAAGCCATTGTAAAGATTGATGGAAAATATGAATTCTTTGGTGGCAGAACTAAAGAAGTTGAAAAGAGAACCAAGGTTAAATCAAGAATGGTTGCACAGGCTCTTACAAAATTAATCAGAGAGTCAGACAATGTTTTCATAATGGGACATTCACATGGCGATATGGATTCAATTGGCTCAAGCTTAGGTATTTATAGATTAGCCAAAACACTTGAAAAAGATGCTAAAATAATAAATGAAACAACAGGAATTGGAATAGATAATTTCCTAAATACAGCTAGAAAAAATGAAGAGTACTCAACATGCTTCATTAATTTGGAGCAAGCAAAACAATTGATTACAGAAAATTCTTTACTTGTTATTGTTGATACAAATAAGAAGAATTATGTAGAATTTCCAGAATTATTGGATGCCACAAAAAGAATAGTGGTAATCGATCACCATAGAAGAAGTACGGATTATATTGAAAACGCAATTCTAACATTCCATGAAGTATATGCATCATCTGCATCAGAACTAGTAACTGAAATAGTTTCGTACTCACAAGAAAAAGTTGAATTATCAGAAATTGAAATGGATGCATTATATGCAGGAATCATGCTTGATACAAAGAACTTTACTTTTAAAACTGGTGTACGTACATTTGAAGCAGCAGCATATTTACGTAAATGTGGTGTTGATATAATTAAAGTTAAGAAGTGGTTCCAAAGTGATTTACAAACATATCAAACAATTTCTGATATAGTTTCAAAATCAGAAATAATGAACAATAATATTGCAATTTCAGTGTATGATAAAGAAGATGAAAATGCAAATATTATTGCAGCAAAGGCAGCAGATGAACTTCTTACAATCGGTGGGATTACAGCATCATTTGTATTAGGAAAAATAGACAATACTGTTTATATAAGTGGACGTTCTATTGGTGAAATAAATGTTCAAATTATTCTTGAAAAACTAGGTGGAGGTGGACATATCACACTAGCAGGCGCACAACTTGAAAACATTAGCCTAGAAGATGCAAAACAAGAATTGATAAATAGAATAAATGAGTATTTATTTGAAATAGAAGAAGAATAAAACAAAAACTAAGGAGGATTTCAATGAAGGTTATTTTACTTGATAATATTAAAGGCGTAGGAAAAAAAGATGAAATAATTAACGCAAACGATGGTTATGCACGAAACTTTTTATTCCCACAGAAAAAGGCTGTTGAAGCAAACAATGCAAATTTAGCAAAGTTAAAAGCAAAACAAGATTCCAACAACTTTAAAAAAGAAGAGGAAAGAAAACAGGCTGAAGTTGTTAAATCCAAAATAGAAAAAATTCTTTTGAAGATTGAAGTTCAAGCAGGAGAGAATGGTAAAATATTTGGTGGTGTTACTTCAAAAGAAATTTCAGAACAATTAAAAAGCAAATATAATTTAGATGTTGACAAAAAGAAAATTGATTTAAAAGAAACAATAAAAACATTAGGAATGTTTGAAGTAAATATCAAATTGTTCGAAAATGTTGTTGCAAAATTAAAGGTTGATGTAATTGAAAAACAATAAAGTATTTTGGGGAGAAAAAATATGGAGATTCAAAAAATACCACCACATGATGAAGAA
>Ga0256406_1003040_pt1 | contig 21915 bp, 20 predicted proteins | sample RumenRJG_03DNA_FD_185986 | JGI IMG/M metagenome (GOLD analysis project Ga0256406, IMG submission 185986) | Bovine rumen microbial communities from Lethbridge, Alberta, Canada - RJG_03 | ecosystem: Host-associated > Mammals > Digestive system > Stomach > Rumen | place: Canada: Alberta | collected... | reverse complement strand
TGACTTCTTTTGTAGTTTTATCTGCCATCATGCATATCTCCTGCCGTAAAGCTCCGGTCTCTTAACCTCGGGCGCCCTTTTATCCAAAAGCCAGGTTGCCGCCTTATGTGTCTCGCTTATGTCAAACATAGGAGGCATCTGTTCATAGTCTATGGCCATGGCATATTCGTTTCTTACTGCAAATGCATCGCCCGGCGGCGGATCCAGCAGAGACGGAGGCATGCCCGGTATGGATTTAAGCTTTTTATCCTTGGTGGCAAGAGCCGGCAGGGAAGAAAGCAGACCCCAGGTATAAGGGTGTCTGGGATCATAGTAGATATCCTCTGCAGTCCCTATCTCCACCACCTTACCGGCGTACATTACCGCAACCCTGTCAGCGATACGGGCAACAGCTCCCAGATCATGGGAGATGAAGACTATTCCTACTCCCGTCTTTTCCCTGATATCAAGGAGCAGATTAAGTATCTTTTCTTCCACGGTAACATCCAGAGCAGTGGTGGCCTCATCCGCAAAAAGTATCCTGGGATGGGTAGCCAGAGCCACTGCTAGCACACATCTCTGGCGCATACCGCCGGAAAAGAAATGAGGTTGGAGACCGAAGCGCTTATCCGCATCAGCGATACCGACCATGGTGAGCATCTCTATAGCCCTTTCCCTCGCCTCTTCAGAACTCACCTTCTCATGTTTTTTTATAGCCTCAGTGATCTGTTTCCCTATGGGTATGGTAGGATTCAGGGTGGTCATAGGATCCTGGAACACCATAGAAAACATACTTCCCCTGAGCTTTCGCATCTTTTTTTCTTTAAAGTCAGTGATATCCTGACCGCATACTATCACCCTGCCGCTTTTTATCCCTGCATTTTTAGGTATAAGCTTCATGGCAGATTTGCACAGCATGGTCTTGCCGCAGCCTGACTCCCCTACTATACAAAGTATCTCGCCTTTTTTCAGCTTCAGGCTCACATCTCTCACTGCCTGCACCTCGCCACGGGGGGTATCAAAGCTGACCGAGAGATTTTGGAACTCGAGCAGGTTTTCAGTATCTAAGATAGCTTCATCAAATATTTCTTTCATGATATTATCCTCAAAAAGCCGGACAGGTGCTTATACCCTTATCCGGCTTGTATATCTCTTTAGCAAAGGAATTTTTTTGTTAAAGTATATCCAAATAATCTGCTATAGTCCGGGGAGCACACAATATCCCGGATCTCAGCGGGAGGAACAGGACATACTTAACATATTTATCATCTGTTAAGCTCCCACTCCTCGATATTCCACATAACACCTACTGCGTGGTGTCCGAGCACTCTTGTGGTATCAAGTCCTGTAAGGGCATTTGTTCCTACATAGTTACCGTCCAAGTAAACAACCAGAAGGATGCTGGGGTTCTCTGCATAAACTTTCTCAAACTCACCGTAGATCTCCTTACGTTTAGCTTCGTCCTTCTCGTAGCGGCCTTCCTTAAGAAGCTTGTCAACCTCAGCATTGGAGTATCCTCTTGAGTTGTCGCTGGCTCCGGTCACAAACTGCTTATAGATCATATCCGGGTCAAACTCTGTAGCAAATCCTGCAAGGAATCCGTCGTAGCCTGACTTCCAGTCAAACTTGGTAACAAGAACAACCTCCATGTCTACTCCAACCTGCTTAAGCATGTCAGACATAACATTTGCAATGTCCACACGCTCCTCCTCGTAATCACGGGTCTGGATGGTGAAATGGAACTTCCGTCCGTTCCTTTCATAGATGCCGTCGCCGCCCTTCTTCCATCCGAGCTTTTCCATCTCTTCATGGAACTTGTTCACGTCATAGGGGTAAATATCAGCGTCCTTATTGGTTCCGATGGGGTTACGCTGTATAGGGCTGTAAGCTGTCTCACCGTCGCCCACCAGCACATTTTTAACGATAGACTCTTTGTCTATAGCATAGTTAAGCACGCCGATGGAATCTGCGTTATCCTTCCAGAAATCTGAAGGCATATCCATGGAAGCACCACGGTAGTCAGCTGTTGTAAATACCCACTCTGTGAATCCGTCTTTTCCGTCAAATGTGGACGCATACTTGGAGTTGAGCCACGCAAGATCAGCCTCACCTGACTGTACCATGGTGGCCTTTGTGGTCTCATCAGCAACAGTCTTGTAAACAAGCCTGTCGATCTTAGGAACATTTCCGAAGTAATCCTCATTCTTCTCAAATGTGATCATTCCGCCGTCGGTATCCCAGGATACAAGCTTGTATTTACCTGTTCCCACAGGCTTCTGGTTAAGCTCTGTTGTTGTAAGGTCCTGACCCTCATAAAGGTGCTGGGGCAGGATACCCATAGAGAAGCATGTGGGCATAGCTGCATTGTACTGACTGAGGGTGATCTCGACAGTATGATCGTCTACCTTTTTGATATCTGAGATATCCTCATAGTCACTCTTGGCACTGGCGGAAATCGTCTCATCATTTTTCATGGTCGTATAGGTATATACCACGTCATCGGCGTCGAAGCTTTCACCATCATGCCATTTTACGCCGTCTCTTAACTTAAAAGTGTACTTGTTTGAAGCTTCATCGAACTCATAGCTCTCTGCAAGACACTCTACAGGTTTTCCGTTTCCGTCAAGCTTGAGAAGACCGTCAAACACTATAGTCGTAAGCTCGCCGTGGGTTGAAAGAATGGGGTTGATGGAATCCGTTCCTTCTCCTGCATATACAAGTGTATTGGAGAGATCGGATGCATCTGATGAACCCGATGAAGCTGTTGTAGTGCCTGCTGCTGATGTTGTTGCAGAGCCTGAGCTGCTGCCCGTAGTGGTAGCCGCTGTTGTTGATGAATCTGAGCCGCCGCCTCCGCAGGCAGTAAGTGTGATGGCACTTGCTCCTACAAGCACCGCTGATGTTAACATTTTCCATCTCTTAAACTTTCTCATTAAACCATCCTCCTGAGTTCTGTTTTTTTTCTGTATCACCCCCCTCTATTAAGTTTTCAAAAGACCACGGATCACTGCATTTCTTACGCAATTCCAGTAACCTCAAAAACATTTACGATCCGCTGGTCTCTATCAGGAATCACTGATCGTTCATGTTTTTGAACCTGGTCTTTTTTACAAATTACTGGGTGCCTTGTTATTCTCCTTTCTGTAATAGTTTGCAATGTTTGTGATGCAAGTCAGTGTTGCGATCAGGAACGCACCGGGGACTATGATGACCCACCAGGTGTTCATGACCAGCGCTTTATTGGCCAGGGATAACATGCTACCCCAAGAGATAACATCTACGGGTAATCCAAGGCCAAGGAAACTCAAACTCGATTCCGTAGTGATCGTGCTGCCCACAGCGGATACTACAACGAACATTATCGCCGGAATGAAATTCGGCAGCAAATGTGTCTTAAATATATACAGGAACTTTCCGCCGCAGCTTCTTGCATATAATACATAGTCACTGTTCCTTATCTGCCGCACCTCACTCCGGACGATACGCGCCAGACCGAACCAGCCGGTAACACCTATGATCACTGCCAGGGTAACGATATTACTTCCCGGTATGACCGCTGACAGGATAAGCACCAGAAGTATGGAAGGGATACTTCCCGACATCTCGGTGATTCTCATCATCACGGAATCAACCCTTGATGAGGAAGTACCTGCGATACTTCCGTAAATGGTACCGATGACAGCAATGATCGCTGCTCCCATTATTCCGATGAGTATGGAAACCCTGCCTCCATACCAGATCATGGAATACATATCACGCCCCAGGGAATCGGTTCCCAGCAGGAACTCTCCCCCCGGCGGCTCATTACTGTGCTGTATATAAAATCCCGTGGGATCGTGATTTGCCAGTAACGGAGCCAATATGCAGCCCATTATGATAGCGGCGAGCACTATCAGGGAAATGATGGGAAAGCCTTTGAGCCTCTGACGAAAGCTAAGTTTTTTAACCTGAGGCGTATGTATCTTATAGCCTGCGCCCACCAAACGGAAAGGGTCATCGCCTCCCGGAGGTCTCTTTTGCCCGTCAGAACCATCATCCGTCAGCTTTTTTGCCGCGCTTGATTTTTCATACAGATCTTCACTCATAACATCTACCACTTAATCTCTTTTGCAACCTTCATACGGGGATCGATCTCTTCATTTATGGTCTGGGCCGCGAAGCTTGCGATAAATACAAATGCGCCTGTGAGAAGCACCGTGACCATGAGCATGTTGTAGTCATGGTACTTGGCGCTTTCCACCGCAAGGTTTCCTATGCCGGGATAGCCGAACACTGCCTCTACCATGACCGTTCCCGAGATAACATGAGGGATCGCGATAGCCATGATACTGATGATCGTAGGGGCTATGTTTCTCAAGCAGTGCTTCCAGACGATCTTACGTCTGGTAAGGCCCTTGGACTTTGCCAGAAGCACGTAATCACGGCGGAACTCATCAAGAAGCTTGTTCCTGAACATATAGGCGTAATACCAGAAGTGACTTGCTATCATCACTATCAGGGGCAGTACCATGTGGTGCAATCGGTTGCCCACATCTACCTGCTTGCCTACATCGTAGGCACCGGAGCTTGGGAACCACCCCAGGTTCACACTGAAGATGAGTACCAGAACGACTCCCAGCCAGAAGGCAGGGATATAGTATGTGGCTGTTCCCACCTTACATATGATCCTGTCTAAAAGATCATCCTCATGCAGAGCCGCCACTGTCCCAAGAAGAACGGATATGACAAATACCACTGCATATGCGATGATCCCCAGGATCAGGGTATTGCCTATAAGGGGAGTCACCACCTTACCCACGCTCTGCTTGTACTTCAGAGAGAGACCAAAATCACCCTGAAAAGCATTTCCTAACCACTTGAAATACTGGACGAACAGATTCTCATCAAGACCCAGTCTGGCTCTTGCCGCAGCTATCTCCGCCTCTGTCATGGTCTCAAGCCCGTCTCCGTAATAAGCCACCATGGGATCCCCCGGTGCCAGACGCGCCAGGAAGAAAACCACTATAGACAGGATGAACATAGCCACAACAAACAGGATAGCCCTTTTTATTATCTTTTTTGTAATCCTTTTAGCTCTCATATTACTTCGCCTTTATTTCATAGAATTACACAACAGAAACACATAAACAGTTTTTATGATTTATTAAAAATATATTAATAATATTAATCTCTCTTTATTAGACTACATAAAAAAAAGCCCCACAACCCCCACTGGGGGATATGTAACCCCCTTTTTATCAATATTACGGTATTATGGACAGATGTATATAGTGTATCAAAAATATTGGAGGATATACCTCCGGCATAGGTATTGCCGAAAATAAGTTGACAGTTTTGGAATTTTTGTAATAATATCAGTCTGATATCGTATAACTGTTGTGTTATATTAAACTAAAATTATGCGCAGTTCATTTAAGGAGGATAATCATGGATTTTTTAAATATGCTTACAGATATGTTCAAGGGATCTGACAGTACTCAGGTGCTTTCGGAAAATACCGGTATCTCTGCGGATTCAATCGGAAAGGTAATAAGCACGGCCCTGCCCACCATCGTACAGGCGATGACAGATAACGCTTCATCCTCTGAGGGGGCTCAGTCACTTTATAATGCACTGGTACAGCACCAGACAGAAAAAAGTCTGACCGAACAGCTCCAGAACGCAGACACAGAAGACGGAAGCAAGATACTGGGCCATATATTCGGAAACTCTGTGTCTTCTGAATATGATTCCATTGCTCATGATACAGGCCTTTCTTCAGGACAGATCGGAAATATCTTAAGCAGCGTGGCACCCTCCATCCTCTCAAGTCTCTCATCTGCAGTTTCAAACATGGGAAGCGGACAGGAAAATTCAGGATCAGGGGCATCCGGACTGCTGGGACTTCTTTCCGCATTTAATAACTGATCATTTCAAATAGTTTAAAGTTTCAGCTGATCAGTACCCGTTCAGTAAAAAAAGCAGCCGTAACAGACTGCTTTTTTTACGCATTATTCCACCGCATTATCTGTGATCACATAAGCATTAAAGAACAGCGTTTACCATTTCAGTATGTGGTTTTATATAAATAAAAGTTTCCTGTCTTTCTCTACAAGTCCTTCCATTCTGCAGGCTGCCCTGACCGGTTATTCTATTCCCTTTTTTTTGAGATACCCGAGTATGTCACCGACAGTTTTTATTTGCATTACGTCTTCATCAGCTATTTCTATGTCAAAAGCATCCTCGAAGTCTCCAACCATGGACACGACATCAAGAGATGTGAGCGCCAGATCGTTTGTCAGAGATAAGTCCTCTGTAATATTTTCCGCCTCAGTATATTTGCTTATGATTTCTTTAACCTTGTCAAACATGATTACTCCTCCATTACCTTATCTGTGATCTCTTTTACCTTCTGTCTGTCATCACGGATCCCTTCCATCAGGATCGCAGCAGATTCCTTAACCAGCCGCTCTGCTTTTCGATCCGGATATTTTACGTTATATTCCAGCTGCAGTATGATCCTGTCGTCTCCCCCGTCGATGATCTTAAGCAGCATGACCGGACCCATAACAGGCTGCTGATACTGCTCAAACGTCGCCTCAATATCACCATCAAAGGATGCTGTCTGATAACTGATCCAAATGTCATACGGCTCTTTGCCATTTACATAGTAACTCATACCGGCCTTCTGGTGCCTGTATCCGGACAGTCTGGAAAGGCTGACGGCGTTTATGCCGGCTTCAAAACTTTCCTCAGGTTTTATGCAGATCCTGTTTGCCACTCCCAGCGCAAATGCTCCGACTGTATTCTTTTCCCGGATGCCTGCACGGTTCAGGGCAGTGATCCCTACATAAAAATCCTCCATCCCCAGCATTTTGCTCATCCAGATACAGACCGCTGTTGAAAAGAGATTGGCTTCAGCAACTTTATGCGTCAATGCATAATCCCTGACTAATGCCACCTCCTCTTTCGACAGCTCATACGCCCTGCAGTGCTTTTCAAGGGAAAAAATAGGCTCAGTTGACAGATGCGTACTCACTGGCAGAGTCTTTTCCTGCTCCGCAAAGAATTCAAGATCTTTTTTGAAACGGGATGACTGTTTGTATTTTATAGCATTCTCAATAAAATCCCTGTAGGGGTATGCCTTAACAGTCTCCCCGTTAAGGATCTTTATAAACTGACTGCATATAAGGAATAATGTCCACGCATCTGATATTATGTGATGAGTCCTTATAAGTGCCCCGTAAGAGTCCGGAAGCATAACGATCTGCATATCAAACAATTCATTGTCGGGACCAAACTCCAGCGGCATAAGAGCCCACTCTTCACTGCCGAATCTGTCCAATTCCTCTTTGCTGCCGAATTCCTTCACTTTGAAACTGCGCTCTTCAAAAGGAGCAACAAACTGTACAGGTTCTCCCTGTTCATCTGTGGTTACTCTTACCCTGATGCCTTCATTGATACGGATGACCTCGTTTGCGGCCTTCTCCAGTTCTTCAATGCTTTGTGATCCTTTAAAAACAGCGCTCCCGCTCAGCGTCAGGGCCATGCCAAACCCCCTGATCTGTTCGTCATACATATATCTTTGTTCATCGGTCAGCGGATATGATTCTATCTTCATTACATCTCCTCCTATACGATCATACTTATCCCTGTTTCAGAAGATAACGTTTTATCTTCATTGTTGTGGTTTTTTCAAAGGGTACATCGCGGATCTTTACTCCGCTGATGTTCTTATGCATGGGCATTGTGCGGTTGAATATACCGATATCTTCTTCAAGCCGGCTGCGCGCATCCGGGAAATGTTCCTCGTCCAGATAGAACTCCGCCGTTATGCTTCCCTTCTCCTCGTAGCAGACTACATCAGCCACATATTCCAATCTCCCAAGCTTCATCTCCAGCTCTTCGGGCATCACATTTTCCCCGTTGGCCAGTATTATGAGATTCTTTTTGCGCCCGGTTATATAAAGAAACCCGTCCTTATCTATCCAGCCAAAGTCACCGGTTCTGAACCATTCACCGTCAAAGGACTCCTTTGTCGCTTCGGGATCCTTGTAATAACCGAGCATAACATTGCTGCCTGCTACCAGGATCTCTCCGATCCCGTTTTCATCAGGATCGTCTATCTTTATCCTGTTACACGGAAGCGGCAGACCGACACTTCCGAATTTATAATAATGATTACGGTTTGCCGAAACGATAGGAGAGCATTCCGTGATACCATAGCCGCCCAGCACTTGTATGCCAAGATCATACAGACCCTTTTCTGTTTCCGGATCAAGGGCAGCGCCCCCGCAAAATATGAGCGCAAGCCTGCCACCGAAATTCTCATGCACTTCCCGGAAAAGACTGCGTCTTTTGTCGATACCGAACTTCATCAGAAACCTGCTGAGCATTATCCCTCTCTTCAGTTTTTTTTCACGACCGCTCTTTTTCGCCGTATCCCATATGCCTTTATACAGCATATCTGCCATCAACGGCACAGCCGCAACATTCTGCGGATGATTGCGCTGAAAATCCTTTAGAATGTGCTTCAGATCCCCGCTTATATGCAGATCTTTTATATAGATAAAGGCTGCCAGCATCTGCGATGACCAGGCAAATGTATGGTGTAGCGGAAGCAGGAGTTGCGCGTTATCCCCCTCTGCAAACCGGCAGCCGGCCACAGTGTTGCTTGCAAGATTGCCGTGTGAAAGCATCACTCCTTTCATTTTGCCGGTAGTTCCGGATGTATAAACAATGCTCGCAAGAGTATCTCTTCCTATGGCCTCTCCCGCATCCTTAAACTGTGTATTTCCCTCATCAAGCAACCGCGCTCCTTCTGCCACGTATGCATCAAATTCCGAAAGAGGCATATACTTTAAATCTGTGTATGGTTTCCCGCGGCCCTGAAGAAATTCCATCGTAGCCCTGTTCTTTTCGGAAAATATGACCGCTCTACAGTCGCAGTGAAGTACAAGTTCGGCCAGATCTTCATTTGGCAGTCCTCTGTCAAGAGGAACTGCTGTGTTGCCGCTGTTTGTGACTGCCAGAAAACTCAGCACCCATTCCGTTGAGTTCTCTCCGATTATTGCTATGTGATCAGAATGCAGACCCTTTGAAAGCAGATATGTCCCCAATCTTTCAATGATCCGGCTGCAGTCACCGAAAGTGACGAGCTGGTCATTATGTTTTCCCCTGTAAAATGCCGTTACGGATTCCCCTTTTTCTCTGCCGTTGTCTACAAGCTCCCTCAGCGTAGACACATCAGGCATTTCATATAAAGGATATGGTCTGTTCTTCTTTAATCTCATCTAATGCACTACCCCCTATAAAAACATGAGGGATATGCCGTCCGGATCCATACCTTTAGCTTCGTGGATCGATCCGGACTTCCTCTCCCGTTAATACATCCTTTAATAATATTGTAAGTCATTCCTCCCAATTTATCAACGTTGTTAAAGGAGAAGAACACGATATGTGAAGGGGGCTGCGAAAAAGTCCCCTAAGACGATTGAACTTTTTTCACAGCCCCCCCTTTGAAGTAATAACCCGGAATATTTTGTTTTTCATCTCACATCCAATCCTTTTCCTAAATAATAGAGAATAAATATGTCAAAAATTGTCACCTTAAAAATTCAGCGTATGAATTACTGTATTTTCGACGTCAAGCGGCAGCGTGGAGAAAATACAGTACATTCATACGATGAATAAACGCGCCACATCTCACCCTACAATAGCCGACATCTCCAAATCTCAACGCATGAATTACTGCATTTTCGACATCACCGGCCATATATAACCCTTTCGAAAAGCATTAACCAACACAAATAAACCTGTAACTCACCGTAAGCTACAGGTTTCTCTTTTAGCGGAGCCGGAGTATGATGTTCTCCGTCTCATTTATGTTTTTCACAAATAACGTCTTTATCTAATGGAACAGAAAGTAAGCAATATTATCATAAAATACTTTATGCATAAAGTATTTCCGCATATTTACCTGACTGCGCCTTATCAAGGGCATCCAGCCAGTTATCTCTTTGAAAATCCAATATCGCAATATGCGATTCAAAACTGTTGTCCGCATAATTCCAGACTATACAGGTATGCCCCCTGCGTCTGATATCACGCATTTCGTCTAAATTAAACACCTCTTTTACTTTTCCCTTTCTGTCAAGCACCTCCATTTTATTCTTCTTAAGTCTGAGACTTCCGGTTCTGCACAGATATACTGCGCGACTTTCAAAAATAACTTCATCGTCAAAAGTTGCATCAAATTCGTCTTCCGTCATAAATCTCCTCCCTTCCTGTAAAAATGGCTCAATCACACCTTTTTTATTGGCATGACCTGCTTCTATTTAAGAATAACACCTTGAAAAAAATTTACATCCCCCGCTACGGGATATTTTTTTCAATTATTTCTTTGTTTTTATACATCACTTTTATCTGCCCTTAAAAGGAAATATGGGATATTTCTGTGTAAATATATATCCTTTTTATCAGTAAAGACTTTTTCATTTACCCACTCTGTTTTTACATTTACAAAACCTATGCTCTTACAAAGTTCCTCATCCCACTCCGGTCTCTTTTTATCAGCAAGAGGAAGGTCTCTTCTCCATCCCCTGGCTTCTTCATAATCCTCCTTTGAATATGAGCATTTGGGCTCTTTGCCGTAAAGCTTTTTATATTCATCAATGTATATATCATGCGGATTTCCGCTTTCGCCCTCCGGCTCTCTCAGATCCTTTAAATGATCCCCGTCAAATACCAGAAGTCTTCCTCCCGGTTTAAGTATCCTGAACCAGTTTTTATAGGCGCTTTCCGGTTCTGAAAGGGACCAGACCACATTTCTGCTGACTATAAGATCAAAAGTATCATCTTCAAAATCCGGATGCTGTATATCCATCACCTTAAATATAACGTCTGTTTCCATAGCCTCAGCGTTTTTTTCCGCTTCTATTATCATTTGTGACGAGAGATCTATACCTGTAACATCAAATCCGGCCTCAGATAAAATAATAGAAAAGAAGCCGGGACCGCATCCGGTATCAAGTATTTTCATATCATCCTTTTGCGGTGAATTTTCAAGTATAATATCCAGCCAGGAATACTTTCTTTTATCATAAAAATCCTCCAATATAAGTTCGCTGTATCCCCTGGCCGATATGTCCCAGCCGTGTCTGATTCTTTTTTTTAACTCCATATAACCCCCTTTCGTTGTATGAACATTATGTACATCTGCTACGATTATATTTATAAAAAACATAATAAAAAACCCCCCAAGGGGGTTATGGCTCCAACAAAGTTACCGTATGCTTACTACGAATGCTTTATCAAAAAACACACATAAAGTCTACTCAAAAATCTTGTCGGAAAACTTGCGAATCTCCTTTATTCGTTCTAAACTGTCAGCACCCAGTTCGGATGCGGTAAAAATCATACCGGACATCTGATAATAAAAAATCATCTCCGCTTCATCTTTAGAAACACTTTTTTTATCCATAATATCAGACATAAACTCATCTTTATACATAGAGGCTATAATATCCATAATTATCCTTAAAGACCTCATGTCATAAAGAAGGACATTGTACTTTTCGATATCCGGGATAAACTGCCCGGATTCAGCTGATATCTTACCGGTTCCGTATTCCCCCAAAATATATTTTACGATCATAGGATTATCACGAATCGCTTCAATGATAAGTTCTGTAAGCAGATCATCCAATCCTTCATAATGAAGATAGAAAGCACTTCTGCTAATCTGCGCACGGTCGCACAACTTTACGATACCTATCTTCTCATAAGGAGTATTTTTCAATTCATTTAAAAGAGCATCCTTTAATACTTTTTTTGTATAAAGGATTCTTTTGTCCACTGTCTTTCTCTCTTTTTTTTCTTTATCTTTTATCATGATAATACCTTCAAAAAACATTTACTTATAGCCTATATTTTCATATATAATCAAAAAAAAATTAACCCCCCGTAGGGGTTAATTTTTAAAAACATAGTAAATTATCCGGCATCCTCAGCCATCGTTTCAAGTAAAAAGCTCACCGGACGAAATCCGTCATTACATGAGATCATAGCCGACTTCGGATCTTTCATCCAACCGTCATAAAAATTTTCTCCGCCGTGTGCAAGGGCCATGACAAATGGAGAAATAGTTTCCCAGGCGCTTAAACAAAAGCCTTCAGGACGCTCCCAACCGTTACAGACAAAGGTCTGTCCAAGCTGCATATCACAGGCATGCTCCAAAGGATTTTCATACTGCTCTATCAGATCATCATATCGGGATATTTTTTTTACAGTAACTCTAACCTTCTTCACAATACACCCTTCCTTTCTTTTCCGGACAGCGCGGTCATCTATGATAACTCCTAATAAATACTGCTTTTTAAATACTCAAAAACACAAGACATCCTTTTGAAGTATTAAATCTCAAGTCTCTTCACATCCCCACCGGCATATAAACAATTTTCATGGGGATGTCTTCTCAAACAATCTGTCTATGGTTATCTGTGTCTCTATTTCAGGTTCCCATGTATTTATAGCATTTTTTATTTTTTCTGCAACAGCTGAACCGTCATCCTTTCTGTCTCCGGGAATAACCACATCAAAGTAAATGATTTTTTTCGGCTCTCTTTGAAGGATCCTGAAATCATGGATCATTAAATCTTTGTCCATAGTATACAAGATCTTCGAAACCATGGTTTTCAGCCTGATGGTCTCCTTATCATCCTTTTCCACCGGATCCATATGTATTGTAACATCACAATCCGTGTTTGCCATGATCTTATTTTCCACTTTGTGAATAAGGTCATGCGCTGCCATGATCCCCATGCTTGCCGGAACCTCCGCATGCAGCGAAACGTATCTCCTCCCGGGTCCGTAATCATGCACCATAAGATCATGAACACCTATGATCTTTTCTTCCGACAGCGCCTGCCTCCTTATCTCATCCGTCAGGTCTTTCGAAGGCATAGCACCAAGAAGCGGTGCCATTGTATCCCTGCAGGATATAATGCCGGATATTATAATGAAAATGGCCACACCTGCTCCTGCCCATCCGTCTATGCTGACTCCCGTAACCGCCTCCACGATCATGGACACAAGCACAGCCGTAGTGGCAATGCTGTCATTTAAGCTGTCTTTTGCCGTAGCGATCAGAGTCTCAGATCCTATCCTTGTTCCTACCTTGCGATTATATCCCCACATCCAAAGCTTTATACCTATGGAACAAAGCAGTATCACAAGGGCGGTCAGAGTAAATATAACCGGCTCCGGTCTGATGATCTTTTCAATAGAAGACCGCAGAAGTGTAGCTCCTACTATCATAATAACAAAGGATACGATCTGTCCCGCAATATATTCCATACGTCCGTGACCATAAGGATGCTTTTCATCAGCAGGCTTTCCGGCTATTTTAAATCCCGCAAGAGTCACCACCGAGGAAGCCATATCCGTCAGATTGTTAAATGCATCTGCCAGTACCGAAATATGTCCGCCCAAAATGCCGGCCACCAGCTTAATTGCAAAAAGTAAAATATTGCAGCAAATACCTATTAGGCCCGAACGAACCCCTGTCTTTGACCTGTCCTCTGCTTCTTTCCCGTTTTTTTGTTTATAAGATTCTTTTTTATCCGTCATGTCATCCCCCGGTTTTACAAAAAATGACAGCACGCTCTCTCACGATAGAAACATTTTATTACATGACTCGCAGGTAAGGGAAGAGTAATTATATGTTATAATTATATTGACATTTCAAAATGCTCTGATACAATAACACGAAAACATTTGCAAAAAAAAGGCGATCCCGGTAAATAAATGAATAATAAAAACTCTTACAATACAAAACAAAAAAAAGAACTTGCAGATTATCTAATGTCCGTAAAGGGCGAACATGTTACGGTAAATGATATCTGCGAGCATTTTAAGTCAAAAGGCATCTCAATAGGCATGACTACTGTCTACAGACATCTGGAGCGAATGGTAGACGATGGTCTGGTAAATAAATACATCATAGATTCAAATTCTCCCGCCTGCTTTGAATATGTTTCAGAAGAAACACACCAACATGAGCATTCCTGCTTTCACTGTAAATGTGACAAGTGCGGAAAGCTTATTCATCTTCACTGTGACGATCTTGAATCCATAAAAACCCATCTGGCAGATGAGCACCATTTTTATCTGAATCCTTTTAAAACCGTGTTTTACGGATTATGCGAGGATTGCAGGACCGAATAAATATCGCCACACAGCTCGTTTTTACATATGATGCCATAAAAAAATAAGGCCTGTCTTTTTAGATAAGCCTTATTTTTAATTGGTTTTAATTTTCTCTAAGCATCTTTTTAGCCTTGGCGAGATATATAATGTAGATAATATATCCGATGAACAATGCTACGCCGGAAATGATATCCAGGATACCTTCCACATGCTGTGCCCAGGCCATTCTTCCGAAGAAGATGGATATAAATGTGGCAACTGCAGCTGCTATAACAAAGATAAGGATAAGAACGGAAACCTTTTCTCCGAAGCTGATCATCTTTTCGTCACGCAGTCTTTCTGCCAGATTCATAATACCGGACACCACAAGGATCATAACGATCACTTCGCACACTGTTCTTGCGGTAGATGCGATATTTTCAGGTACATTTCCACCGATGCTGAGTCCCGTAAGGACAGCCGTCGCAATAGAAATCACAAGTACTGCGATAGACAGTCCAAAGGCACTTCCGAAGTTTTCTTCGTCCCTGCCTGCCTGTGCCAAACCTACAAGATTCATAATATAGGCTATGATGTACAGGATCATGGCTCCGACACCAAGTATCCCTGCAACGATCACTCCGCCCACATTAATATTATTTGCCACAAGTTCTTCAGTAATCTCAGCTCCATTCACTGCAGACTGAATAACTCCGGATGCAGAAACAATACCTGCAACGCCTGTAGCAACCGTCAGACCTGTAGCTATCAGCTTCAAGATCTCGGCGGCAAACATCTTGCTTACGCCTTTAAATGCATTTGGAAATCTCATACTATAACCCCCTTTCTCCTCTTCTTTACACATATATTGTACACCCATATGCAAGAAAAGTAAATTGACAATTTTTCTACAAATTGCTTTTTTTATTTACCACCACATTTGTAAGAACGATAAATGCTGCCAGCAGGCACACAAGAAACAGTATGCTCAGCAGATTTATACTCTCCCCGTAAGCTATTCCTCTGAGCAGTCTGCTTGTGTGGGTAAGGGGCAGACAGTTTATTATAACCCCCACCGCCGCAGGCATCCTCTCTACAGGAAACATGGTGTTGCAAAGAAAGGTCATAGGTATTATCACAAAAGTAGAAAATCTTGATATGTCCAGATGACTGGCTGCTATAACCGATGCCAGTACTCCCAGAGCCGAAAATAACATTCCGTTGAGAAACATTACAACGAAAAATAAGGGATTAATATGAATGGATACCCCGAAAGGTATAGATAACAGCAGTATTAGTACACCTGCATACATACCTCTAAGGGCACCTCCTATCATTTGCCCTATGATATAAGAGAAAATAGGGGTGGGTGATATGATCACCTGGTCAAAAGATCTTTCGTACAAACGCTGCACATTTAAAGAAACACTTACAGAGTTGTAACCTGTATTCATGGTGGTCAGAGCTATAATACCCGGAACAAGGAAATCTATATAAGGTCTGTCACCGGTATTTACCATACTTCCCAGACCCCAGCCCAGAGCCAGCATGTACAAAAGGGGGCTGATAAGGGAAGAAGCAGTGATCTTCTTCCATTCATGCTTAAACTCGATCCATTTTTCCCATACTGCCGTTCTTATTCCACCAAACACATAGTACAGACCTGACTTCTCATTTGCACATTTTTCCTGCGCAAGATCCAACCACTCTGCCTTCTCGTTCATGCTTCTCTCCCCAATCCTTCTCCCATTTTACTCAGGAAAACATCCTCCAGTGTAGTCTCCCTGATTCTGATCTTTTTATCTGTTGATGAAACAAACGCCTCTGCTCTCTGTATTTCAGGAAAAAAATAACTGTGGGTTTCATTTTCCTCAAAAACATCCGCGGCATATTTTCCGAGATCATTTATCATTTTGAAAGGAGTGTCCACATCCGACACTTTTCCTTTATTGATAAATGCCACTCTGTCACATACATTTTCAGCCTCTTCAATATAGTGGGTGGTCAACAACAGCGTCATTCCACGCAGCTTCAGATTTATCAGCATATCCCATATCTTTCGTCTGGCATGGGGGTCCAGCCCCACCGTTGGCTCATCAAGTACAAGTATCTCCGGATCCGAAAGAAGTGCTCTTGCTATCATCAGTTTTCGCTGCTGCCCGCCGGATAATCCTCTTGCGCAGCTCTTGCTTTTATCGGAAAGATCCGTATATTCCAGCAACTGATCGCACTTCTCCCTTATAAGCCGTCCTGACATACCACTCAATCTCCCCGAAAGCTCCATCACCTCCCTCACAGTCATATCCTTTCTTATGGAAATATGCTGTGTAACAAAAGAAAGCTTTCTCTTTATGTCATTGCGTTTTCTGGTGATGAGTTCTCCATCCACAAAAATATTTCCCGAGCTTGGACGTGACAGAGTGGTTATTATGCTCATCAGCGTAGTCTTTCCCGCGCCGTTTGGCCCCAGAATGCCAAAGGCCTCGCCTGTTCCTATCTCCAGCGAGACCTTATCCAGCGCGTATTTCTCAGCCTTGGGATATTTTTTCGTAATGTCCTTTATCTGTATCAACGTTCTCTCCCGTCTTCACACAAAGGGGTTTACAAACCCGCAGTCCTCTATCTTTGTCTTTACCCCGTACACCTCATCTATTGTTTTTTCAGTCAGAACACTTTTTATATCTCCGTGCTCCACTACATTTCCGGCTTTCATGATCACGGCGTAATCCGCATAATGCAGCGCCATGTTCAGATCATGCACCACCATGATGACGCTTTTTTGATGTTCGTCAACGATGCCTCTTGCCAGTTTCATTATCTCCAGCTCGTTTTTTATATCCAGATTACTGGTGGGTTCATCAAAAAGATATATCTCACTGTCCTGCATAAGGGCTCTTGCCACCAGCACCTTCTGCTTCTGTCCCCCGGAAAGCTCGCTGTAATTTTTGTCTGACAGGTCAGTTATGTTCAGCCTTTCCAGCACGTCAGCCACAGCCTGTATATCCTCATCTTTTATGCTCCACCCCAGAAACTGTCTTCTTCCCAGCATGACAAATTCCATAACGGTCCCCGCCATTCCCGCCGAGGAAAACTGGGGCACATATCCTACTATTTTTGCTATTTCACCTCTCTCCAGATCTTTGATGGATCTGTCTCCGAAATGTATGTCTCCGGAAGAAGGTATGTTTATCTTATTTATGCACTTGGCCATGGTGGTCTTTCCGCATCCGTTGGGTCCCAGTATGGCCGTCACCTTGTTTTCCGGGAAATCGCAGGTCACCTTGTGGAGTATCTCCCGACCCTTCTTGCCGTAGGAGAAACAGATATCACTTACAGAAAGTCTCATATTCTTTTATTCCTCCTAAGCACAAGATACAGGTAGAAGGGAACGCCCACAAGAGATGTGATTATTCCCACCGGAAGCTCTGAGGGCGCTATCACCGTCCTTGATATGGTATCCGCCGCAAGGAGCAAAAGGCCTCCTGTCAGGGTTGATGCGGGAACACAGAACCTGTAATCATTTCCCACAAGCATCCTTGTAACATGGGGCGCCACCAGCCCCACAAAGCCTATAACGCCGGTAAATGACACGGTTACAGCCGTAAGGATGGTAGTCATTATAAATGTAATGGTCTGTATCCTTTTGAAATTCACCCCCAGAGCCGTAGCTTCATCCTTACCAAGGGTCATAATGTTCAGATCCCAGGAAAGTATCATGGAAATGACGATGCATGCCGCCAGCACTCCCAGGATGATATAAAACTGCACCCAAGTGGTGTGGGCCACGCTTCCCATGGTCCAGTAGACAAGATCCGGAAGGGAATCTACATTTGCCACATATTTCATAAGGGAAACCAGTGATGAAAACAGATATCCTATAGCCACACCGGTTAGCACCAGGGTCTTTGTAGAATAACCTCCCACCTTTGCCACCACAAATACCAGCAACATGGCCAGCACTGAAAATCCGAATGCCAGCAAAGGGGTCATGTAAGACCCCATTACCACTGAACTTACTCCCGATAAAAATATGATGGCGAGACTGGCTCCGAAGGATGCGGCGCTTGATATACCCAGGGTATACGGTGAAACCAGGGGGTTCTGGAATATACCCTGCATCAGCAGACCCGCCAGTGCCAGGGACGATCCGGCCGCTATACATGTAAGCACACGGGGCAGTCTGATATCCAGAGAAATATACCTCTGTGTATCGCTTACCGTTTCATTTCCCGTAAAGAAATCTCCTATGGAGCAGAATATGTCTCCCAGCCCCACGCTGGAGCCTCCCACGGCAAATGCGATAATGGTCATGGCTGCAAGCCCTGCTGCTATGACAAATATCAGTCCTGCCCGCTTACCCTTTAGTTTTTTATATTTTGCTATCGCTTCTTCTTTGCTGCTCATACTGTCACTCATAATATCTCCAGGTTCCTAAGAGACCCTCACCCCAGTATTTCTGATAAAACTCTCTTGTAATGGTATCCGCATCCACATCCGCGAACTCTCTGGGATATGCCACCTTTGCAATATACAAGGGAGCTACGGCACTTCCGAAAGCCGTGGTTCCCACGGTGGAGTTCAGGATAAGAACCTTTTTATTTGTTACTGCCGGTATAGTGCTCCATCCGGGACGTGCTGCTATGCTTCCGTAAAGAGCCTTTGCCGCGGTGTAATCTCCGACTGTGGGTCCGAGGATATTCTTGGATCCGGAAGCCATCTTTACAACTACCTCCGGCTTTCTTTCCAGTATCCACTCGTCGGATATCACGGGATACTCTATGGATTCTCCCGCTGTCAGGGAATTTACATGGGCAAGAGTCATAAGCTGCGCGCCGCCGGATCCGTTTCCTACGGATTTATAATCGGTATAGCCCTCCCAGTATGCACTGACAGGCGTTACATTCTTTGTTCTCTGGGCCACAAGGTTCTGAATGGCCGCAACATCCTGGTTAAAGGCTTTTGCTACTGATTCCGCTCCCAGAACCTTGCCGAGAGTCTCCACCTCACCCGGGATATCGTTGGGCACGTAGAAATTCAGGGATATGACTGCTATGCCTGCGTTCTTTATCTTTGCCACGGCTTCCTGGCCATAGTCCGCATATGCAAATACCACATCCGGCTTTGCTTCTATAACTGCCTCAGCATTTGGCTCCTTCCATGTTCCGAAGGTGGGCACCCCGGGCGCCAGCTCGGTCATGGATTCAGCTATACCTATCACGCTCTTTTCCTGACCCAGCACTTTTATCATTTCATAAACGCTGGAATTAAATACGATGCATCTTTTTATGGCTGTCTCACCGGTATTATCGTTCTTGTCGACTATAATCTGCTCACCGCGGCTGTCCTGTATTACTTCCTTCTGACCCTTGCCGTCGGACACATCTATCTTTCCGTCATTTGTCTTGGTCACGCCGGAATCATTTTTATTGTTTCCGGAATTTGCATTATTATTTTTGTTGTTATTATTGTTATTGTTTGAAGTATTGTTGTTTTGTGTTACTCCGCCGTTCTGACCTGCCTTGTCCAAAAGATTTGACTTGGCATCATCCTGTACAGCAGGCGCTGCGGGTGCGCTGCCTGAGAGTGAGCTTAAAGAACCGAGTCCTGCCTTTGCAAGAAGGGAATTCTTTGCTCCTCCTGAAGCGCTGTCATCACCTGAACCGTCTGTGCTGCCGTCAGGATTGCTTCCGTCGCCTGACGCAGGTGATAAGCCTGAGAGGAGATCGGAGGAAGCAGTGCTTGCCGCACCTGAAAGACTGTTGTTCTCCTCATCGCTTAAGTTTCCGAAATAAGCAAGGGCACCTTTAACATCAGATCCCCAGTATTTTTCAAAAAAGCTCTTGAGATAATCTCCGGGATTAACATCCTTCATTTCCTCGGGATAAGCCATCTTTGCCGCATACAAGGGAGCCATGGCGCTTCCCAGTGGCGTGTTTATTATCCTTTCCGAAAGTAGCAGAATGTTTTTATCCTTACAGACCTTAAGATCTGTCATTCCGTCTCTTTTTGTGATGCCTTCCACCGTCTCTTTTGCTTTAGCCGTGTCAGCCTTTTCAAGAGTCAGTATGTCGCTGTCATAAGCATTGGTCTTTATCATCACATCGGGGTTCTTTTCTTTTACAAACCCGGCATCAGTCTTTTCATCCGTTCTGTCTTCAGTTATGCTCTTAAGAGAGGCTGCTTCGGACAGACGGGTCTCATTGTTTTCCTTAAGTATAGAAGTATTGTCATCTTTTTTCTCCCAGTAAACATTCTTAGGTCCTTTTCCTGCTGTTTTTTCTGCTACAAGTTTATTTACATTTTCCAGATCGGTTATAAATCCGTCTGCATTGTCACATGCGTCAAAAAGCAATCCAAGCTTTGCCACTTCTTCTATGACCGTATCCGACTTATTCAGATCAAAAACTATAACAGGTATACCTGCACTTTGTAACTTAGTGTATTCATCTGACTTGGTAAACTCACTGCTTACCATAACAGCACCGGGGGTTGCTTCTATAATCTTTTCAGCCTCGGGCTTTTCTTCAGTACCATATGTCAGTTTTCCTGCTACTGTCTCGGGAAATTTCATATCAGAGCTTACTCCGTTTACCAGATCTCCTTTCCCCAGTGCAGTAAGTGTTTCGAATGAATTGTTATTTAATGCGATAATATTATCCACATTCAAAGGCGCCGTAAACTCATTGCCGGCTGTATCTTTTACCTTTATCTCCTGTTCTGCCTGATCTTCTTCCTGAGCTACCTGATCATTCTGTGCCGGCTGTGTCTCGGCTGATGCATTTCTTCCTGATCCGGGTACGATCACCCCAAGAAGAAATGCCGCCAGCGCTACCAGGCCTATGATGGCAGCCAGCATTCCTTTAATTGCTTTACTCATTACTAAATCTCCTTTCTATCTTATTTAAGCATCTGATGCATACGTTTCAAATGTCCCTGCATCGCCTCTAGTTCATCTATGCCCTGAGCGTCTATTGCGCCGCCCTGGAACTCGCCTGCTCCGTCACCGGAGGATTCCTCCAGTATTCCTTCCAGTTCCAGATAACTGTCTTCCAGCAGTTCCTCCAGACCTTCATCCGGCTGCCACAATCCCCTCTTATTTGCCTCTATGAGACGGCGCTCTATCTCCTCAAGAGCCCAGGGATTATTTTGCTTAAAGAACTCATAGTTTTCTTTATTTTCTATATAGGTCCTGGTTATCTGGTCAAATACCCAGTCGCCCACCTCATCGGTAGTAGCCTCCCAGCCGTATATCCTTCCTATGTTCTTGCTTATGTCCCCCGCGCCCTTATAGCCGTGCTTTTTCATACCCTCTATCCATTTGGGGTTAAACAGCTTCGATTGTACCACACGGTTTATCTCTTCCGAAAGAGTCCTTACACTGATATTCTGGGCCTCTCTGGAATCGCCGTAATAAGCCTTTACATCCTTGCCGGAAAGCTGTCTTGCAGCCGCAGTCATTCCACCCTGGGAGCCGAAATATGCGCAGCATCCCAAAAGATCGCTTTCATCCGACATAACCTTATTGTATGTAATGTCCACATTTTTCAGACTGTTCTGAAGGGCTTTGTAGTTTTCCCTGCCGTAGCCGTTGGCTCCGTAGGAATAACCGTTGAAGAATGTAAATACATCAACCATGTCAGCCCTGTCTTTCCAGGCTGATGCATATACCTGCAAAGATGTGCCGTTTAAGTAGGTTCCCGGTCTGGAGCCGAAGATGCGCGACATGGCATCCTCCTTCTCCATGCCGTTTTCCAGATTTTCCAGCATATG
>Ga0256406_1003039_pt1 | contig 21920 bp, 26 predicted proteins | sample RumenRJG_03DNA_FD_185986 | JGI IMG/M metagenome (GOLD analysis project Ga0256406, IMG submission 185986) | Bovine rumen microbial communities from Lethbridge, Alberta, Canada - RJG_03 | ecosystem: Host-associated > Mammals > Digestive system > Stomach > Rumen | place: Canada: Alberta | collected... | reverse complement strand
TAAAAGCCTACGTATCAGTTAATTAAACTAAATATACATTCTGAATATAATAAACAAAACAATTACTCAATATAAGATTATCAAATGTGATAAACTTTACCAAGTTATTTTTTGAAGATCACTAAATGAATATTTGTTGTAACGATCAATCTGATTTCCGGGTGCAAAGTTACGGATAATACCCATCCCCATGGTTATGTCAAACGGCTAAACGAACTTTGCTCAAAAGTCTTCTTGCTAAAAATGGAAAATGACTTTTCAACAAAATATAAATAGACGTCTGAGAGAACCGCCCGTTTCAGATTATTTCTTAACTTTGCAAAGGAAAAAGATCAAATAAGAAATCAGATATGAGGTTTGGAATTATAGGTTCAGGTGCCATCGGTGCCTATTACGGAGCAAAGTTGGCAAAGGCAGGCGAAGACGTGCATTTCTTGTTCCACTGTGACTATGATTATGTATGTGAGCACGGACTTCAGGTGAACTCCGTCAACGGCAGTTTTCATCTTGACTCCGTTCAGTCTTATCACAATGCCCAGGATATGCCTAAGTGCGATGTTGTCATCGTAGCCCTGAAATCAACGAATGAGCATCTGCTGAAAACACTGTTGCCACCTTTATTAAAAGAGGACACATGGGTGCTGCTCATACAGAATGGCATTGGACTGGAAGAGGATTTTGTCAAGACATTCCCTCATACGGGCGTGCTGGCTGGATTGGCATTTATTTGCAGTACGAAGACTAAACCCGGAGTGGTTGACCATACTGACCTCGGTCGTCTGAATATCGGCAATTACAATTGTAAGGATGACGACCGCCTTCACCAGCTTGCTGATGTTATGAACCATGCAGGCATCGATGCTTCACTGGTTGACCATGACACGGCCCGATGGCAGAAAGCAGTATGGAACATGTGCTTCAACGGCCTTACCGTTGCCCTCAATACACAGGTTGACAAATTGCTTGACTGTGAGGCTACAGACACGTTGTGCCGCGACTTGATGATGGAAGTCATCGAGGGAGCCCGTGCGTGTGGCGTTGCAGGTCTGAATGAAGATTATGCTGACCGGATGCTGAATATGACACGTAAAATGAAACCTTATTCACCAAGCATGAAGGTCGACTACGACTATCGTCGTCCCATGGAGATTTATTACCTTTACAGCCGTCCCATCGCCGAGGCACAGGCACACGGCTATGAGATGAGACGGATGAGAATGCTCGAAGAACAACTGCTTTTTATTCAGCAGAGCTATATTAACAAACAGCAATGAGCACAGCATCTCGCCCTCGTATCTGATGGACAATGCCAGATAAAATAAGAATTATGCACACAAAAGAAGTAATAGAAAACATCATGACACGCACTAGCGTGAGGAGCTATGAGGACAGGCCTGTGGAGAAGGAGAAGATCATAACTCTGCTCAAGGCAGGTATGGCTGCTCCATCGGCCGTTGACCGTCGCCCGTGGTATTTCTATGTCGTAACAGACCGGCAGAAGCTCGCAGCTATCAAAACAGCTACGCCCAATGCCGCTATGGCTGCCAAGGCACCACTGGCTATCATCGTCTGCGGTGATATGAACAAAGCATTGACCGGCAATGACCACGAGCTATGGGCACAGGATGCATCTGCCGCAACGGAGAACATCCTTCTTGCTGCACATGCCTTAGGGCTTGGTGCCGTGTGGACAGCCACCTACCCCGTGGAGGAGCGTGTTAAAGCCATCACCCGATTGTTCGACATACCGCAGCATCTAATTCCCTTCAATACAATCGTTATCGGTTATCCGAAGACAAAAGGCCATCTGAAGGACAAATGGAACGAAAGCAATGTCAATTGGGACAACTACGAAGATACAAACAAGTGATTGAACAACAATGACGTTCAACCCAACCACATACTACGTTTGGTTAGGAGCCAGCTGCGACTATGCCCATAAAGAGCGGGTAAGCAGTGGTGCCTATCGTGCTGAACTTGGCGGTAAGGTTATCGACAGTTTCATCTGCACCGATGACCACACCACCGAGTTCCGAATGCTGCTTACAGCCATGATCCATGCCATGGAGACTTTGCCGGAATTCTCAGATATCGTCTTCATAACAAACGTAGCCTATCTTCAGAACTTCAACAGAGAACCCACATCAGATACTGCCAATGCAGACTTAATCAGCCGTTGCCGTGAACTTATCCCAAGACATACCTCTGTATCGGTGAAGATAGTTCCCTACCACAAATATCCAATTCTCTCGGAACTTCACCAACAGACACACCAAGCGATGGAGGATTATAGAAAGAGACGTGCGTGAGGAGAAAATCTCAATCAGAACAAATCACTTACTAACTCTGCCACTTTCTCCAGTCCATCCTTATCCTCTTCACTGAATGTATTCAGCCCGGTACTGTCAACATCCAGCACGGCCACGATATCGTCATTCTTTCGTATCGGCACGACTATCTCTGATCTGGATTTGGATGAGCAAGCAATGTGACCAGGGAATTGCTCAACGTCAGGAACAACAATCGTGTCTGCCTTGTCCCATGCCGTGCCACATACACCTTTGCCTTTGCTTATGGTGTAGCAGGCGACCGGTCCTTGGAATGGCCCGAGCTCCAGTTGGTTCTTTCTCACAATGTAGAAGCCAACCCAGAAAAAATAAGGCAGCGTGTCATGGAGCAAAGCGGCAACATTAGCCAGTGCACCGACTTGATTGTCAATGCCATCTATCATAGACTTAATTTGTGGGATTAACTCTACATAGAGTTGTTTCTTCTGTATATTATTCGGGTTGCTCATACTTTCACGCTAATTTTTCGACAAAGATACAAAAATCTATTGGATGATAGAGGGTTGTCAGAAGAAATAGTTAAATTTGTAGGCATCAAACCAATACATAAAGCAGAAAAGATATGATACTATCCACAACACCGACCATTGAAGGTCATCCAATCCATGAATATAAAGGCATCGTCACAGGTGAAACGATCATCGGCGCCAACTTTATGAAAGATTTCTTTGCAGGCATCCGTGACATTATCGGCGGCCGTTCTGGTAGCTATGAGAAAGTGCTGCGTGAGGCAAAAGACACTGCCCTCAGTGAGATGCAAGACCGAGCCATTCAATTGGGCGCCAACGCCATTGTTGGTATAGATATCGACTACGAGACTGTCGGTCAAAGCGGATCTATGCTCATGGTAGCGGTTAGTGGTACTGCGGTCATGATTTAATGATTATGGTCAACGAAGCATTACAGACAGCACTCAAGGCGTTGCAAGGACAGATCGCCATTGCCGAAAACGCTTTAAGACTCTATCATTCAAAACTTGAAGCCTTAGAGAAAGCAAATAAGAAGAAATCCGTCGAATATCGACAGACAATGGACCGTACCAACTCTCTCCAAACTCTCATAGATCATTATCGTTCCATCTATGACGAACGTAAGGAGCTGTTGGATACACCGACGATTGAAAAGCGGAAGAGGACAAAGCACTGAATAAGCTATGACAGTAGAATCAATCCTTTCAGAGTTGGAGGCGTATGCCAATCCTGTAAGAAAGGAGCATAATGCTTCTTTCTTTAAGTCTGGGAAGGGCGAGTATGCCGAGGGCGACCAGTTCGTCGGCATCTCCGTTCCCGATGTCCGTAAAGTCGTTGCAAATCATTTAGATGCTTCGCTTGAGGACATCGACGATCTGCTGCAGTCACCCTTTCATGAGGTTCGTCTTGCCGGAATCTTCATCCTCGTCGGACAGTTGGAGCAGACTGAGAAGCGTTCATGGAGTAAGACCCATTCACCGGAGGAAACAGAAGAAACAAGGCGGAAGATCTATGAGTTCTATCTGAACCATACTGCTTCTGTCAACAACTGGGACTTGGTAGATAGCTCTGCGCCCTATATTGTCGGATCCTACCTGTTAGACAAGGACCGGCAGCCGCTCTATAAACTCGCTCACAGCAAGAATCTATGGGAGCAGCGTATAGCCATCGTTTCCACCTATGCCTTTATTCGTAAGGGAGACACTGCCGATACATACGCTATTGCCTCTATCCTACTCCATCATCCTCACGACCTCATTCATAAAGCCGTAGGCTGGATGTTGCGGGAAGCCGGTAAACGTGATCTTGCCGGTCTAACTTTCTTCCTCGACCAACATGCCGCTGAGATGCCGCGTACCATGCTTCGCTACAGTCTCGAGAAGTTTCCGGCTGACAAACGGAAGCATTACATGGAATTGAAACAGAAATCATAATAAGAGCATGAAATACGAGGATGTCTGGCAGCTTCAAGACCAGATAACAGTTGCAGTCAATGCATTGGAATATAGTATCTGGGATCTCCACTTTGAAAGGGCTTCTTTCGTCTTTCGCTTGGAGCTCAACGAAAAAGTGGAAGAAGAGAAACTATCCGTTCTCCTCTCCCACTTACCTATGTCAGCCGATTATGAGGGTGAAGATGTGCATGGCTCAGTCTTCACGCTCTATGCATAAGGCAATTACTCCAATGTAAGTTTACCTTTCATATTGTAGAATTTTCCGTCTGGTGCAGCAATGTTTGTCCAGACAGTGCCTGTATTATAGTTCTGCACATGTACGACATTCGACTTTGTTGAGTTGGGCTCCGACCAATAGACCATATAGACATTGGGCGACACTTCTACAACCGTCGTAATAACATTATCGGTCAAGCCTTTGTATCCGCCATTCAGCCCAAGGAACGTCATGTGATGCGCATCCTTGAAAGAATTTCTGAACGCGAAGGCTCCGAAATCCACTTTGATGCTTCTGCCTACAGCAGGATAGAGGTTGAAAGTCTTCCACTCCGCCTCGCCTTTGAAGACCTTTGCACCAAGAGCAAGCGAGCTTTCACCAGGAAGAGTAGGATAAACAGACTTCATAGCTTCAATGACACCATCAGCATGCTCGTTATTCTTCAAGACTGAGGTGAAGTCTGCCAAATACTTGTCAATGATATCCAAGTTAGACGGAGAGAAATCACGGTTCGCGAAATGAGAAGGAATAACCTGAGCTGGCTGCAAAGCCTTCATGTCAGCCAATGCCTGCCGCCATTGCTCAATGCCTTTTATTGTCTTTGTATCAGCCATCCACAGGTGTCCACCCGTAGAGACATAGATACCGCCGAGCACTGTCTTCAGAGAAGGGATCCACAGATAGCTGTGCGCAGGATCATCCTTGCGCTGCTTGATCTCAATCCTGTTGCCTTCAAGATCGGGAATGGTATCTGTCGTCTCTGGAACGATGATACTGTCAGGCGCATCGGCTCCAAGCTGTTCCTTCCACGTATTGATCTTGGAATCTTTCGATACTTCAATCATATAAGTAGTCTGTGGTGTGGCAATAATCCTTGCCTCAGGGAAAGCTTTGTGGATGACGTCCAGACCGAAATAATAGTCAGGGTCGTAATGAGATACGTAAATTGTCTTGAGGTTCTTCTTCAGCCCCTTTATCTCCTTGACCAACTCCTCGGCATATTTCTTCTGGAACTGTCCGTCGACGAGCATGGCATCTTTCTTTCCATACACTATCGTGGAGGCAACATCAAAGATGGCATCCTTTCCCGGGTTATATACCTTTACCTTTAAAGATGAAGGCTTGGCATTCGCAACTATTGCTATAAGCATGAGGCCAACAGCAAATAATAAATTCTTTATTTTCATTATCTAACTAAAACTCAAAAACTCAAAAACTCATAAACTCACAAACTCAAATCCTCAATACCCAATCGTGAAACGCTCTTTGTGGTGGGCAGGCTTCTCAAGTTCATCGACCATTGCTACGGCATAGTCCTTGACAGAGATGTGGCTCTTGCCGTTGGCATCGAAGAGCATGTCGTCCTTGCCCAGGCGGAACTTCCCTGTACGCGGACCGTCAGCGTCAAACTCACCGGCGGGAGAGAAGAATACCCAGTCGATGTCGTTCTCCTTCGTAAGAATGTTGAGATATACATATGCGAGGGAGATAACACCATTCATGATCTCTGCGGGGAAAACATCCGTCTCGAGCGCACGCAGACCAGGAGCGACAAAGAGTGTGCCGGCACCGCCGACAATGAGCAGACGCTCAACACCGCTCTTCTTGGTAGCCGCGATAATCTTCTGATAATTAACTACTGTATCCTTCGCAATGTTTGGATTAGTCCATCCGGGGTTATAAGCCGAGATGATGGCATCCTTACCCTTGGCTATCTCAGCAATGGCATCCACATCAGCAACATCCTCTTTCACAGCTGTGAGGTTGGCATGTTGGGGAAGCTTGCTTGTATTACGTACCACTGCCGTCACTTTATGACCGCGGTTGAGAAGTTCGTTGAGGATGGCTGAGCCTACGAAACCTGTTGCGCCGATTAAAACTACGTTCTTCATTGTCTTTCCTTTCTTTTAATAATGCAGCTGATAAGCAGCCTTGTATGTTACTTCTTCGTTTGCAAAAATACGAATCTTTCTCCAATCCTACAAGAGGTTTCTCTGAGACGTCATAGTTACCAAAAAGTAGGAATTGGATAAATACTACATCTCTAAAATTAAGTTTAACAAGTCTTAATTATATAACTATTATTCCTTTGGTTACTTTTAGCTACTTTTGCAACAAATAAAGGTGCAATGCTCATGCCAAAGAAAGAAATCAATCCCGAATATCTTACCTGTCCCATCCGTCAGGTCATCAGTCGCTTTGGCGACAAATGGTCCATGCTCGTACTCTATACACTTCACGACAGTGAAAAAGGTGTTATGCGTTTCAGTGAAATCCACGACCATATGGCTGATTGTTCACAGAAGATGCTGTCGAAAACGCTGAAGGAGCTTCAGAACAGTCATCTTGTGAACCGCAAGGTCTATCCGGAAGTACCTCCAAGAGTTGAATATTGGCTCACGGATACTGGCCAGTCACTCATCCCTGCTATGGAAATGCTTATTGGCTGGGCCAAACAACACTTCGATGATGTAGTTAAAGCATAAAGACACTACCATTCCAATGCTGGAATAGGAGTGTCTTTATATTGTAAATTTATTTACTTTGTCAAACTATGCAGATATCACTGACAGCAAGACTGTGAAACGCTTGTTGGCATGCAGGCTGTGCTTGGCATAGGCCGGCACTACGAGCAGCTGTCCCTCATGCGGATTGTAGACCTGATCGTCAATGATCACCTCTGCCTCACCATCGAGAACATAGAGCGTAGCTTGGTAAGGAACGCTATGCTCGGCAATGTCCGTTCCGGCATCCGCAGCCTTCAGTTCAACGCCTCCGCCCTTGACGAATGTCACCATCTTCTCAACGACCTCTCCCGGCTTATAGTCAATCAGACTCTTGTAGTCGAACACCTTCTTTGTCTCAATTCCTTTTGTATCCATAGTCGTAATATTTATGTGGTTATTTTCTACTATGGACAGTGCAAACGCTGTTCCAACGGCATATTGCACAATATCAGGGTAACACATGTTATCATCTTCCATCTCCCTATCATAATAACGAGGACACATATGTCATTTTAGGTCATTCTCTGCAAAGTTCTGTCTCATCGTTTGTCGTTCGTCAGCAGATCTGCCTTCGAACGTCAGCCGATTGTTCGTCGAACGTCAGTCAATCGTTCGCCGTACGTGGGACAATGACGAGCCGCTTAGAGCATAGGGGAAATCCCCAGCAACGAATAGGGAAAAGACACAGTCGAAATAGGAGAATCAACTTGTCACGTCATCATCTTCTTCGTAACTTTGCAAACAGAAAAGATACAGAAGTAGTCGCTTATCAATGGCGATACGAAGTATCAACAAAAGATGTCGAACCATTTAAACGTTACGATTATGAAAAGATTTGCAAACGAGAGCAAAGAAAGCTCGCTTTCAATTTGCCGAGTGCAGCTATCTTTATCCAAGACTATAAAGATGATAATGATAGCAGTGATGATGACAATAGTCACCTCCGCTTCCGCAATGACATACAGCCAGGCTAAAGATCAGGCATTGTTCCTTGCCGACAAGATGGCTTATGAGTTGAACCTCACCGATGAGCAATATGAGGCTGCCTATGAGATCAACCTCGACTACCTCATGGCAGTCAACGACTACAATGACCTCTACGGCTATTACTGGACGCTCCGTAACGAGGAGCTCCAGAGCATTCTCTTTTCCTGGCAGTACAACGCCTATGTAGCAGCGACGTATTTCTACCGTCCTGTCTATTGGTCCAACAACAGTTGGGTGTGGCGCATATACACCCGCTACGCTCCTACCAAGTTCTATGAGCCCCGCCCGAAAGTCTATGTGACCTATCGCGGTGGCAACAACAGAAATTTCTACACCTCCCGCACATGGAATGTTCCGTCACGTCCGAACACAACAGCAAGACGTGTGGTGAATACCAACAACCGCATCAACAATGTCGGTAACCGTACATTCGGCAACCTCACCAACGACCGCATCAGTTTCAGCCAGAACAACACTCGCACGGTGAACATTCAGAACAATCGCCAAGCCTCGCAGTCTCGTCCGACAATGCAATCCATGGACAATAACCGCACATTCGGTAGCCGTCAGGCAGACTCTATCTTTGGCAACCACCAGGCAACGACAAGCTTTGGCGCTCGTCAGACTTCAGCTCCTGCCAAAATGGTAGCCAGTAATGGAAACGCAAGCGGCAAGTTTGGTCGTCGTTGAAACTAATTTCATACATTATTAGATTCCGACAGCAGTCGGGCATGTTGAAAGCCGAAGAAGTCATTTTGACTCTCTCCGGCTTTCATTTTGATTATAGATAGTATACAATAATCAAAAATTTCTCACAAAAGCAACATTCCCTTTGTCTTTGTGAGATAATTGCCTTATCTTTGCAAATAGTATCAGGAACACTGATGCAGTATAAGACAGACAATGAGCAAGCTTCGAGCAGTCATAGAACGAATCACCTATCAGAGTGCAGAGAACGGTTACAGCATCCTGAAGGCTAACGTGAAGGGATACAACGATCTCGTCACGCTGGTCGGCAATATGCCGGAAGTGACCGTCGGCACGGTGATGGTGGCTGAGGGCGAATGGAAAGTCAACAAGCAGTATGGCTCCCAGTTCGTCGTCAGCACCTATGAGGAAGCCATGCCTGCCACGGAGTTTGGTATTGAGAAGTACCTCGGTAGCGGTCTGGTCAAGGGTATCGGTCCGAAATATGCCAAGCTCATTGTCTCTACCTTTGGTCTCGACACATTTGATGTCATTGAGAAGGAGCCGAAGAAACTCAGTGATGTGCCCGGCATCGGTCCCAAGCGCATCAAGAAAATCCACGACTCGTGGATGAAGCAGCTCGACGTGAAGGAAGTGATGGTGTTCCTCCAAGGCAATGGTGTGAGCACCGCCTACGCTGCAAAGATTTACAAAGCTTATGGCAAGGAGAGCATCAAGAAGGTACAGAACAATCCCTATTGTCTTGCCGACGACATCTGGGGCATCGGCTTCAAGACCGCTGACAGCATTGCCGAGAAGATGGGCTACACGAAGAACGACCCGCGGCGTTGCAAAAGTGGTATCGTCTATACCCTCAACCAACTGTCCAATGAAGGCCACGTCTATGCCGAGCGCAACCAACTTCTTGATGCCGGTGTACAACTGCTCGGAGCCGACAAGGACTCTATAGAACAGGTTCTTGACAAGATGATTGCCTCAGAGGATCTGAAGATAGAGGGTGAAGCGATCTATCTTCCCCCACTCTATTACAGTGAGGTCGGCGTTGCCAACAAACTGAGAGCGCTGATGCAGGACAGCTCCAAGACCCTCTTTCAGAAGGAACCGAATATCAAGGAAATCCAGAAACGTACGGGTATCACCTATGATGACTTGCAGACAGAGGCCATCCGTCAGGCAGTGAAGTCAAAGGTCATGGTGTTGACAGGTGGTCCTGGTACCGGCAAGACGACTGTCACCCAAGGCATCATCGCCGCCTGGCAGACCATGGACTTGGAGATTCTCTGTGCTGCTCCTACCGGCCGTGCAGCCAAGCGAATGACGGAGGCAACGGGCATGGAGTCGAAGACCATTCACCGGCTTCTCGGTTTCAACCCATCCGAAGGCTATAAGTACAATGAGGACAATCCCCTTGAAGGTGACGCATTGATTGTCGATGAGAGCTCAATGATCGATATCGTACTGATGAACTCGCTCCTCAAGGCGCTACCCCAAGGCATGCGACTGCTTCTCGTTGGCGATGTAGACCAGTTGCCATCCGTAGGCCCTGGTAATGTACTGCGTGATATCATCTCCTCGGATGTTGTTCCCGTTGTTCGTCTGACCCGCATCTTCCGTCAGGCACAGACGAGCCGTATCATCATGAATGCCCATGCCATCAACGAAGGCCGCTTTCCCGACATCAGCAATGGCAAACAGTCAGACTTCTTCTTTATGGAGTCAGAAGATCCGGAGCAGATAGCAGCTACTATCGTAAGCCTTGTCAAGTCCCGACTTCCCCAAGCCTATCATGTGCCATCAACGAGCATCCAGGTTCTCACACCAATGCAGCGCTCGGTCATCGGGGCCAGCAACCTTAAAATCTCCATCCAACAGGCGGTCAACCCAGTTGGTGAAGGCTTACAGCGAGGTGGTTACACGTTCCGTAGGAACGACCATGTCATGCAACTGAAGAATGACTATCAGAAAGAAGTGTTCAACGGCGAGATGGGCATTGTCACCCTCGTTAACATGGAAGACCGCACACTGACAGTCGACTTTGATGGCAAGTCTGTAGAATATGAGTCCTCAGAAATCGATGAGCTCAGCCTCTCCTATGCGACCACCATCCATAAGAGCCAGGGCTCGGAATATCCTATCGTCATCATCCCAGTCCACTTCACCAACTATGTCATGCTCCAGCGTAACCTCATCTACACCGCCGTGACCCGTGCCAAGAAGATCTGTATCCTCATTGGCACCCGTAAGGCTCTGTGGTATGCTGTCAACCACAACACCGTCACACAGCGCAATACGCTCCTCAAGGAACGGCTGCAAGGAAAGATCGTTGCTGTATATCAGCGGAAGGACGACGAAGACCAACTTGAGATGGCAGCAGAAGAGAAAATTAAGTGAACTTTGAGCTTAATTTCAGGTAAAAGTCGTATATTTGTGGCTGATAATGTTAAACCAAATTCTACTATTATGAGCATCACTATTAAGAACATTGGTGGTTTCCGCATGGAAATCAGTAACGAGAAAGAACAGACACATACAGACGCTCCTGCTTCCCATGGTGGTAAAGGAGAGCTGATTACACCTGTCGAATTGTTTGCTGAGTCTTTAATGGCCTGTGCTTTGACCACCGCTTCCATGGGAGCAGCTAAGGCAGGCATCAACGCTGATGGTTGGCATGCCGAACTCAAAGGCATTGAGTTTGCAGAAGGGCACGCGAGTGTAACTGCCATCGCCATTGAGTTCCACTTCGGTAGTGAAGTTCCCGAGGCTCAGCGACGTCGCATTGAGGCATTCACGAAGAATGGCTGCACCGTTGGCAACTCGCTGAAGACCGAAGAGAAGTTCACCTTCGTGTATGATGCATGATATTCATTGAAAAAGGGTGGACATAAAGCCCACCCTAACTTACAGATGATAACGGAGCTACTTTCCGGTCGTACCGGTACCCGATGAACTGCTCCCCGAGGTTGTACCACTCGTCTTGTTCGAAGTGGTAATGGTACTCGCTCTACGGAGGGTAGCATCAAGGTTCAGACTGGATGAACGGAGAACACCGGTAGCACGAGCACGAAGTTTCACGGTCTCAATGTTCTCAGCAGTGGTGAACTTGTCCTCCGAATCGGCTGACATCTTGTTCTTAATGCCGCAGGAGAAGATGGCCAGGTCGTCGATCTTCACGTTCTTGCCCTCAAGGATCATCTCCTTGATACAACGTACCATGGCCTTTATCACACCCAAGCACATAGCCTCAGAGAATCCGGAGTTGTGCTGCTCCATGTGCTTGGCAAGCGCCTCTAAGTCCATCGTCTCTTCCACAACGGGAACCGCATACCACGTCTTGTAAGAGTGGCTCGTTGGAATCTTGTTCTGACGTAATACGTAACGAATCATAGCAGTAAAATTTAAAAGTTATACCTTCTTGTTTACATTGCAAAGATACGACATCCAGCAATGGCAGTCAGACGATGGTATACGTTGCGTACGATAGCGGACAATAAAGGGAAGAACTATCGTATGACATCGGTATCACCGTAGGGGCGGCCCTTGTGGCCGCCCTAACCTCCGGATGGCAAATACAACAATAGGACGGCCACCAGGGCCGCCCCTACGATGTATCGCTTACGGACATCCAAGGTACGTTACAATAAGACCGACTTCTCTTGGCGTGAAAAACTTGGCGGTCTTCTGATACCCAACTATCTCAAGCGCCTGTCGGATTTCCTTACATCGATTGATCCATGCCATGAGATGGTTCACTGCAGCGTGCGCAGTGCTTGCCGTAGGGAAGTAGCACAAGGCAAGTTCACTCTTGCCATAGGCGCGGATCTCGAAATTATCAATAGACTTGTGTGTCATAATTAACTGACTTTTAATCGTTAAACAATAGAGTTACGAACGCTTTGCCGATGGCTTGAAGTAGACACCATGGCGCAAGCGGTTAAGGACCTCATACTTAAATGTAAGGTCTCTAAGCGTTTCTTTGGCCGACCGCTCAGGAATGTTTAGCCCTTTGGCGACTTGCAATAGCTCTGCTGTACGGAACTCTCCTTCCGGCAGAGCCATAAACAACTGCTGCTCATTATCTGGCACCTTGCCTATTTTGGCAAAGGGATTTCTTTTATCTTCCTCTTCCATCACGCTATATACTCGTGCCGTATGATTGATGAGACATTCCACAATCGTCATTGCCGTATGGAAATCACGGTTGTCGCAGACCAATGCGTTCTTCTCTTCTGGAAAGATGTCGCGAGGGTCTGAAGGATTAAACGACTCATGCCACTCAGTCAGCTTGCGAAGCACAGTGAGAATCATGGCGTAGCGGAAGTTCTCCAAGGCGAGGCGGAACACGAAGGCACGGATACCCTTGCCCAACATACCGAACTGCTCTTCTAAGACACCCTGATAAGTATCAAGAAAAAGTTTCTTCTGGTCGTCGCTCAAGACGAACTCGATAGGGTGTCCGACACGCTGCTGCATGGCATGGAACATCGGCAGAAAATAGTCGCCAAAGTCTTTGTAGATGTCAGCAAAGGGCTTTTTCTTGGCAAAGACATCGTGAAATTTAACATCCTCATCTGGCATGTAATAGAAGAGGAAACGGGAACCAAGACCATTCTCAAACGATGGGAAGAGTGCGGGCAGCTGGCCTGGTGTGCAAGTAAGCAAGATGCTTAACCGCGGCTCATTGATATCGATATGCACATCATCCGTCACACGTGTCATCGACAATGTCTCATGATGATGAGCCTTACGCATCAAGTCGGAATAGTTGCCATAGTCGCTATCAAGCATAGTCGATACCGTGTCGGGCTCTGTCTCATACATCAGACCCCAACCACCATTGGCTTTCAGAGCCCGATAGACAGCCGACGAAGTACTGTTGCCCGGTACGAAAGGATCACGGTATACAGGCTTCTCCGGAGTGGTACCACGGTCTTTCTTGTTCTTGGCATCAAAGGCCGCCACCGCCGCATCATATTCGGCCTTCTCTGCTTCATACTTCCGGAGCATCTCCATCCTGACAGGTGTGGCCAACTGCTTGTTGAAAATCAGATTTCCTTTCTCGTTACCTGCACTGGAATAGATGATGTTGAACAGCGGAGCATATACGCGGCGACCATCATAAACTCCGTAGACACCACTGCGCTTAACCTTCAGATCTGTGTCTTCATCCTTCCCATTCTCAATGAAATTGGCACCGCCCATCAAGCCACTGAGAACATTGTAAGCACCCAACAGCATGGCGTCGCGCTTGGGAATGCTATCATTATTCAAGTCAAAAATCTTGCGTGAAATATAATCCAGGTTCTCCACCTCCAACTTGTCAGAGAAGGTGAAACCATTATGCTCCTTGTCAATTGTCTGTGCAGAAAGTGCAGAAAGTGCAGAAGTGCAAAGTGCAGAATTATGTAAAACCTCACTTTTAGCCTCTTTTCCTATTTTTTTTGCACTTTGCACTTTTGCACTTTCTTGCATGCACTTTCTGCACTTTCCTCTTGAGCAGCTTGCTCAAAATAAAGCGTCTTGAGAAATAATACGTATAAAACTTGCGCGCTATTATATAAAATGCACTATAGTTGTGGTAGTAATACTAACAATCGACACCATGACAGACATTAAGACTATCTTACTTAACCGCATCAATAATATGACAACCGAGGAAAAGGACAAGGCATTGCTCGCCTACATGCTTCGGGATGCCAGCCCAGAGCCCCTGTGTACCATCGAGGTAGTAAGAAACAACATTGGCAGAGGGGTAAGAAGTAGGTATGATGTCATCATCGTCGATAGCGATGGAAACCGACATGTCGTTGACTTCAAGGAACGTAGTGCCAAGATCTTCTATGTACTCCTGCTCATGGCAAAGAACGGCATCAGCAGGAGCAGTGTCAGACAGGATCATTTGGAGAACTACTACAATGTGGGCTGCGTGCTGTATAATAACTTCGACATCGCTAAGCTTGAGTCAAAGTCTGATGACACTTTCCAGCAGTTCTTTAACAATGCCATCTCGAAGACGCGTACGGCTATCAAGAGTGCGCTGAGGGGTATCGACAAGCCTGAGCATTACCTGATAGCTGATCCAAAGTCACATAGCAGCATGCTGTTCATACCACTCGTAAAGGAGTATGACGGCAAGGTCACCTTCTGTGATGAATTTGTAAGAGAGACCGAAGTACTTTGAATCAACCACTAACACTAGAGTAACAAGCTCATGGTCATGTTAACTGAATTTTTAGTCATAATGAAGAAAGCGGTGTCGTTGAACAATCTACTTACGTTCGACAAACAATTTGCTGCCGTACGCCAGCCGAATGACCGCATACGACAGCAAATGGAACCAAGGCTCTTATTACAAGCCTCTAACCTTCAGCAGCGCCTTAGCGTCCGGTTCCTTCAGTCCTGTGAACTCAGTGAAAGCCTTCATCAAGTCGACGGTATAGCCACGGCTAAGTATCTTGTCACGCAACTCATCGCCCGTGGAACGCTTCATCGCGCCCTTCTCCTTGAATGTCTCTGCTATATTGTCTGCCAGGACTTCTGTCCATAAATAACTGTAGTAGCCCGCAGCATAACCGCCGCCGAAGACGTGGTTGAAATAGGAGGATGAGTAACGGGGAGGTATCTGACTGTCAAGGAGGTTGACCTTCTTAAGCGCCTCATGCTCAAAGTCCAGAGCCTTGTCGGCAGAAGGCACATCTTTCGAAGCCAGCATATGCCAGGCCATATCAGTGCATGTTGCTGCAAGGTTCTCTCCTAAGGCGTAACAAGGCTGGAAATTGATTGACTTGAGCATCTTCGCCTTCAGTTCTGCCGGCATCCGCTCTCCCTTACTGTTGATGGCGTAATGGTCGAAGACCTCATCAATGGATGCGAAACTCTCATTGAACTGTGACGGCATCTCCACGAAGTCACGCGGAACAGCTGTTCCACTCAAACTGTTGTACTTGCAATTGGAGAGGATGCCATGAAGCGCATGTCCGAACTCATGGAACATCGTTGTGGCTTCATCCCATGTTACGTAAGTCGGCTGACCGTCGGGTGCCTTGGCAAAGTTACAGACATTATAGATAATCGGCTTCTGGTCCCAAGCCTTACTCTGCTTGGCAAAGCTGCTCATCCATGCTCCGCCCCGCTTCGTAGGACGACGGAAATAGTCAGCATAGAACAGAGCCATCGGCTTACCGTCACGGTCATAGACCTCAAAGACCTTCATGTCCTTGTGATAGGTCGGCAGATCCTTGCGCTCCTTGAATGTCAGTCCGTAGACGCGGTTGGCGGCAAAAAAGACACCGTTGACCAGGACGCTGTCGATGTTGAAGTAAGGCTTCACCTCGTCGTCCGTGACATTGAGCTGTTCCTTCTTCATCTTAGCAGAATAATAGAATCGGTCCCAGGGCTCAAGCTTGAAGTCTTTGCCCTCCGTCTGTCTTGCGTAAGCCTCTATCTCCGCTGTCTCTTTGTCAGCTGCAGGCTTGTAGGCAGCGATGAGATTGTTGAGGAAAGCGTAGACTCGCTCCGGCGTCTTCGCCATTGTACGCTCCAGAGAATAGGAAGCATAGTTCTTATACCCCATGAGCTCGGCCTTCTCTGCCCGCAGCTTGGCAATCTCCGTGACGATGGGGAAAGTATTGTACTTACCTGTTCCATCTGCACGATGAACGGATGCCTCGTAAACCCGGCGTCTGAGATCGCGATTCTTCAGACTGACGAGGATAGGCTGCTGCGTAGTATTGATGATTACGATAGCATAAGGTGCCTTGCCGCTGCGGCTCTCCGCATCTTTCTTGCACTGAGCGATATCAGCGTCGCTGAGACCGTCAAGCTCCGCCTTGTCGTTGACCCACACCACGGCATCATTGGTCGCAGCCGGGAGCATGTCGGCCCACTGTTGCTGAAGCTCAGTAATGCGGTTGTTGATCTTTTCAAGACGAGCCTTCTTGTCCTTGGAGAGTAACGCACCACTGCGGACAAAGCCTTTATAAGTCTCCTCAAGCAGCCGCCGGTCTTCTCCCTGAAGCTTACTGTATTCATGGTCATACACGTACTTCACCCGGCTGAAGAGCTTCTCATTGAAAGAGATGTCGTTGTCAAGCTTTGTCAGCTCAGGCATGATCTCCTTCTGGATAGCAGTTATCTCCGGTGTCTTATCTGCACTCGTGAGACAAAAGAAAATGCTTTCGACATGGTCGAGAAGACGGCCACTGTTCTCATAGGCGACGATCGTATTATCGAATGTCGCCTTATTCTTGTTGCCCGTGATGGCGTCTATCACCTTACGCTGCTCTTCGATACCTTTACGGAGGGCAGGAAGATAATGCGATGTTTTGATTTTACTAAAGTCCGGTGCTCCAAACGTCAGTGTGCTTGGCTGCAAGAGCGGATTGGATGTTGTTTTTGTCTGTGCCATAGAAAACATTACGACGGATGAAAGTCCTAATGTAAGCAGGGCTTTACTAAATATTGCATTCATCGTTATTATTGATTTGGTCGTTATTCCTATACAAAGTTAATGAATAATATTGATATATCCTATTTTTTTCAGCCATTTGGGATAAGCCCTGAGGATCTTCATCGGTGCATCTGTATACCAACCATATCCGGCTCGGCGTTCACGCTCAATCTCATTAACAGAATCGTGCTTCACGCCATCTCGACCGCAGAAGAATGGTTTCTGAGTGTCAAAATCATAAAAACGCGCCCACAAGACATTTCCCTCACAGGGTACGACTCGCATATCAACATCTCCATTGTCGTTGATGAAACGCTCTGTCTTGATATTACGGAGCTCATGAGTCTTGAAGAAGTTAACAGCGCCATTGACAGCAGCAATGATACTGTCGGACGGATTAGGGATATCCATCAACAGCTTCACGATACCCACCGACTCCGCACCACTGAAAGACGGCAGTTCGTATTTCCTCGCAGAAGCGGGTGCTAAAGTATTCTCATCATGTTGGGCACACCAGACTGTTGGCTCACCCTTTACACGTATCTGAGTCTTTAAGATACACTGCACTCCTTTATTAAAAGCATCCTTGCATCTGTTCCGCGTTTTCGTATCAATCTTCAGACACTGGTAATATCCCTTTCCCTGACTGACATCGCGCAACATAAGCATGGCATTGACCATTGCATCATCGTTATAAGTGATATGTGTAGAGTAATCAAGCCCATTATCGATGTTCTTCTTTGGCCAGAACTGGGGCCAGCCTCCATTGGGTTATTGAGCGTCGAGAAGATACTCGACTCCATGCAGGAATGCTTCCCGCCAACGTTTAGTGTGTTTCCACTTATAAACCTTAGCAAGGAACTTCATTTCCTGTGTCGTCGACTCATTGTCTATAGTTGCTCCCTTGAGCGTACTCTTGAGATGAGACATCTGTTCGGGTGACAAAGCAAGATGATAATTGATGTTCTTTGCCCATCCCCCAGATGCCTGCTGATAATAGATCACCCTGTCGGCAATCTCCTGTGCCTCCTTCGTGGAATAGAAGCTGTCTGGCATGAACCTCGAAACTTTACGCCAGGACATCTTTTGGGCATTGCTTGCCGTAATGCCTCGCTGTAATGACTGATCTGCAAAAGAACTTTTTGCACAAGCTGACATTGTAATGATCAGCGACAATAATAACAGAATTGTTTGCTTCATATGATTTATAGTTTCAGTATTCAGATTTACAGTTCATACATCAGATAGTGGCTTTCATGCATGCCAAGCGACTGATATACCTTCTGTGCGCTGGTATTGTTCTTGTCAACATACAACCGCAATGCACCGGCACCCTCAGACTCTGCTATAGCCTTGGCAAAGTCAAACAACTCGTGAAACACACCATTGTGACGATGCTCCGGAGCCACGTACACACTCTGAATCCAGTAATAGTTACAGTCGTTCCAGTCACTCCACTCCGTTGTGAGCATCAGCATGCCGATAGGCTGTCCCTGATCGTCACGGGCTACAAGATAGGTGGCTTTACTGTCATCAGCTATACCTTCCTTGATACCTTCACGTACGGTCCCGTAATCAAGCTCTGTCCCCTCCGATTCTTTCGCCATCGCCAACTGAAAGTTGACAAGCGTCTCAGTATCTTCCGGCGTTGCTACATCTATCTTATATTTGAAATCCATAAACTAACTCTTAATATATGCCTCCCACTCCAACCATCCTCCACGGAGATTGATGACCCTATATCCCATTTTGGCCAGAATATTGGCAGCCACAAGACTACGCTTGCCGGAGCGACAATAGACGGCGATATGCTTGTCTTTGGGCAAAGTGCTCGCTTTATCCTTGAAGTCAGACTTCAGTACATCAATGTCCTTGGCATTGGCGATATGTCCGGCAGCATACTCATCAGCCGTGCGGACATCAAGAAGGAATACCGAGTCGGACCTGATGATTTCTGCGAACTGTGCAGCATCAACGGTCTTGATACTGTCAGACTGAGCATTGGCATTGGTTGTCAGGCCAAGAAGACCAAGCAAAAGGGCGAATATCTTCTTCATTATGCAATACTTATTAGTTCCATCTCAAATATTAACGTAGAACAACCGGGAATGTCACCATCCGTCCGCGTACCATAACCCATCTGATAGGGAATGTAGATCTTCCACTTGTCCCCTGGAGTCATGGCCTGCAAGGCTATCTGCCAGCCCTGTATTAGGTCACTGACCCGAAATGCCTCAGGGTAGCCGCGCTGCCAACTGTCGTCAAAGACATGTCCGTTGATGAGATAGCCTTTGTAGTTGCATGTCACGATGCTGCGAGGACCGGGATGCTGACTCCCGCTGCCGACAGCCAGCACCTCGTACAATACCCCTTTCGGCAACTTGTGGATGCCTTCCTTATTCTGAAGGTCAAGCAAATATTGCTCGTTCTTCTGCTTATATTCCGTCTTCTTACTCATAGCTAATAAATTATCTTTGGTTGCAAAAGTACGAAATTATACAGAAATAAAAGAGACTCACTACATAGTTCTCTACTTCTTTATTTCATCATAAAAATGAAGGAAACATTGAAATAATACGCTATCAGCAGATACACAGCACATCCCGCCAAGAGTATTGCCATAACAGTATCGATCAAACGGGCATGACGCTGAAAGAGACCATGGAGGAAGCCTCCGGCAAAGATATAGACGAGGTTGGCTCCAGGACCCGCAAGTTCAAGAAGCACGGTCACAACGAGCAAGTCAATAAGACGATGAGAATAAGGGAGAACAAAGGTTGTAAAGACCATCAGATCGAAGAGAATGATCTTCGCATTCGTAAGCTGCACGATAAAACCGGAAAGAAACGAGCAGGTCTTGTCTGCGCCTTTCGTCTGACCTGAACTATGATAAATCTGCCAAGCCAGATAAAGGATATAGGCACAACCGAGATATTTGAGAATGACGACATATCGTCCCATCATCGCGCCCACTTCATGAGTGACAACGGCGGCGATGACAGCAGCTACAGTGAATCCTGTCAGTAGACCGAACCACATGACAAGCGCTTTCCGCACCCCATTCTTCATTGAACAGTGCAGAGCAAAGAGATTGGCAGGACCCGGTGTATAGCCTACTAAGAGGATTGCCAACAGCAACGAGGGTAACAAAGATACAGGCATGACGGTCACCCGAGGTATTCATCATCGCGGACAAGCACCTTCTCGATCTTACCGATGTACATCGTGTGGAAATCTCTCTGAGGATAACTCTGATTTACAGTCTCCTTATAGAAGAAATCCTCTTCCTTGAGTTCCTGAGCATACATCTTCTTACATACAAGCACGAGTTTTGCCTGCTCAAAGTAGGTGGTACCATCGGCATAGACCGGTGTCAGACCTGTCTTTGCTATCTTGTCCTCATCACGGCCCGACACAGAGCCTATATAGGCCATCTGCTTTTTGAACGACTTATCCATGACACAGAGCGTGAAATGGTCCTCTTTGTCAACAAACTCCTTTGTGTATCGCGACGGGCGAAGGTAAATGGTTGCCACGGGATCATTGTGTCCCCACAGACATCCAATGCCGCCCCAAGAGGCGGTCATCGTGTTGCAGCCGTCTTTCTCATTCCCGGCAGTTACCAGCATCCATTCATCACCAATAAGTCTGAACGGATTGAACTTCAGATCCTTATAGCTTACTTCTTTCAACATATTCGTAGTTCTTTTGTTTATCAATGTCAAAATTACAACATTCAGTTGACAACAAGAAATATGATAGCTAAAATTAATATTTAACTCAGCTTGCAAAATCATCATACGATTACACTGAAATCGTTATGCGATTGCACTGAAATCGTTATGCGATTGCACTGAAATCGTCATTCGATTACACCGAAATGTTTATTCGATTACATTGAAATAGTCACAAATTCTTAATCACCTCCCTGTCCGCGGGGAGCCAGTTGACATCATTGATGTGAGCCTTGTCAAGCCAGCGGGCATCCTCTGCTTCCAAGAGCTGCAGCCTGCCTTCAACAACATGACATAGAAAACTGTGCATGGTAAGATGAAACTCCGTATAGTCACACTCTACGGTGCAGATGATCTTGTCAACAGCAATGACGGTATCAAGTTCCTCTTTGATCTCACGGATGAGAGCAGCCTCCCGAGTCTCGCCTTTCTCCATCTTACCACCGGGGAACTCCCACCAGTCCTTGTACTCACCATAGCCTCGCTGAGTGGCAAAGTATTTGCCGTCCTTTTCTATGACAGCTGCAACGACCTCGATATGCTTCATAGATATTATTCATTTATCACAGCAACAGCTATCGCCACAACCATCTTCACAATGACCCTCGCCATCGTGGTGACAGTGACCGCCACAGCCACCTTCTCCATCATGGTGACAGTGACCCTCTCCGTCATGGTGACAGTGACCGCCACAGCAGTGATGCTGGTGCTGACCTTCTTTCAAGGCCTCTATCTCATCGTCCGATGCCTCGCGGTTGACGAGAATAGTCCCTTGAAAGGTAAGGTCCTTGCCTGCCAAAGGATGGTTGAGGTCAACCTTCACCTTTGTATCATCAATACTCAACACACGGGCAAGGAACCGCTGTCCATTCCCGTCCCGGAGGGGAAGGATCGCATCCTGGTAGACATGCTCGGCATCAAGGGCGCCATCCTTGATGAAGTTGTCCTTGTCAAGGTCGTAGATCATATCAGGATGATATGCTCCGTATGCCTCTTCTTGTGGAACCGTGAACTCATAGTTGTCACCATCCTGATAGTTTGCAATATTC
>Ga0256406_1003038_pt1 | contig 21936 bp, 21 predicted proteins | sample RumenRJG_03DNA_FD_185986 | JGI IMG/M metagenome (GOLD analysis project Ga0256406, IMG submission 185986) | Bovine rumen microbial communities from Lethbridge, Alberta, Canada - RJG_03 | ecosystem: Host-associated > Mammals > Digestive system > Stomach > Rumen | place: Canada: Alberta | collected... | reverse complement strand
CGTTCCGCCATATGTACGGAAAGGAACACGGCATCTGTGTAACGACAAAAGAAATCGACGCGGAGCTTGAGAAGCTGTTTTACAAGTTTTCGCGCTCCTGAAAAAGCAGGGGGGGTGTAAAAAAACTCCCCTAAAGAACAATCGCTCAGGCCGTGAAGTCTGAGCGATTTTTTGGTATAATTAATTATGCCAACAATTAATACAACCAATTATTATTCTACACCACGTCAATTAAAATTACCATTAGAAATTGAAAAACTTATTGACGTGTCTGATCCGGTATACACTTTCTGTGAAGTTATGGATCACATCGACCTATCAGGATATTTTGTAGCGAAGGAGTACAAAACAGGTCGTCCGGGATGTGATAAACAGAAGCTCCTGAAAGTGATACTATTTGCCTTTATGGAGAACGGCTACTGTTCCCTTCGCGAGTTGGAAAAACTGTGCCGGAATGACATACGATATATGTATCTTCTTGATGACATGAAGGCTCCGTCATTCGTTACCTTCGGAAATCTTATTCGTGACGATCTTTCCAGATCGATCGAACAGATCTTTCTGGATGTAAACGCCTATATATTTGAAAAAGAAAGTGTGGATCTTGAACACGCGTATATCGATGGCACAAAGATAGAGGCAAATGCCAACCGCTATACCTGGGTCTGGAAGAAGTCCTGTACCAGGAACCGCGACAAAGTTTTTTCCAGGATATCCGCGCTGATCGATGCCATGAACCTGCAAGTACTGGGATGTCATGGAGTGAAGCTCGAAAAACGTGAGGAATACGCCATTGACTATGTCTCCGAACTGTTGGATCAGTACCGAACGATAACAGGGTTGGACGAATCAGCCTTTGTATCTGGAATCGGCCACAGAAAAGGGATCCATCAGAAACAGTATCAGGAACTGCAGGGATACCGGGAACGCCTGAAACGATATGCGGAACATATCAAGATCTGCGGAGATGACCGCAACAGTTATTCCAAAACAGACCACGATGCGACTTTCATGCGAATCAAACGGGATTACATGGGGAATGACCAGCTGCTCCCGGCATACAATCTTCAGGTGGCTGTCTGCGACGAATATATAGCGTCTGTAGACGTGAAGCATTACGCATCAGATATGGACTGTTTTGTTCCCCTAATGGAGAAATTCCATACCATGTATGGCCATTATCCGAAGTATCCGGTTGCAGATGCCGGATATGGTTCCTACAACAACTATCTGTACTGTGAAGAACATGGGATGGAAAAATACATGAAATTCACCATGTTCAAAAAAGAGACCACCGACCAGAAGTATCATGATGACCCCTACAGAGCAGTAAACTTCAACCGGGATGATGAGGGAAATCTGATCTGTCCGAACGGAAAGAAGTTTTTGTTCAAGAACAGCAGACATGTCCGGTACAACAAATATGGAAGAACGGAAGAACTCTATGAATGCGAATCCTGTAATGGTTGTCCTCATAAAGAAGTATGCTGTCCAAGGGCTTCAGGAAACAGAACGATACGCATGAACGAGGAACTAACATCTATCCATCAGGAAGTGATTGAAAACCTTGAGTCTATACATGGAGCTCTTTTAAGGATAAACCGGAGCATCCAGGCAGAAGGAGTATTCGGGATTCTGAAATGGGACAAATCATACAAAAGACTGTTCCGAAGAGGTGAAAAGAACGTAATTTTGGAGCTTACGTTGATTTCCTGTGGTTTTAACCTCTATAAGTACCATAATAAGAAACAGAGAACGGTGATGGCGGCATAGAAATCCATGTGTTTATCCACAGGGTTTTATTAAAGTACGCCTTTTATAACATAAAGGCATGTAAAAACATACGCCATAGTAAACAGTATAATAAAGGAGCCGAACCGGCGGTTGCCGGATCGGCTCCTAATGATTTAGAGGCATTTTTTTACAGCCCCATCATAATCCTTTTTCCACTCGTGAAGAAACAGCTCGTTATAAAGCTTATTTACAAGCCGCATCCACCGAATCGGCGTAATCTGCCGATTTTCTACAGGTCCACCAACCTTATAAGAGAACTGGTCAACGTGGACAAGGGCGCTTTTTGGATTCTTTTTAATGGAGACGATGGTCCTACCCTGAAAGAATCCTCCGACTTCAAATGTGATTGCTTCCACCATATCAGGGTAATAGAAAACAGTGCCTTTGTTCTGCCAGTAGGCCAGCTTCGCAAACTCCTTCCTGCAATGGTTACAGTAACGTTCTGCGTCAAGCCGGATCATTGAACCATCTTCCAATCTGACACCGTTAATACAGCATCCTCCAAGATGAATCTTTCCGGACTCCATCTTTTCCTGCAGATCTTCACTGAAGGCAGGCATCCCGTACAGGATTCTGGCTGTTTCCGTACTACCGCAATATGGACATTTGATCTGTGCTTTCTTGTCTAATAGGAGATTACGTTTTATAAGTAGGCATAAATAGTCTAATAAATTTTGAAATTTAGGCTGAATATTTAGGATTTGCCTGACATAGTTTGTTTATGATATACTGGTGTAAGCTAAAAACGGCATCACAAAAAGAGCGATTCAATAGATGGGTAATTTTGAATTGCCATGACGTTTGGGTGTTGTATCTAGCTGTAGGTAGGCGAGAGACACCGGTAGATAAACGGCATAGATCAGGAAGGCTTCCACCCTGGTGGGAGATTCATGACCCTTGCGTAATGTTCTGCCAGTGTCTCTTTTCCTTTATTGAAACGGATCATCATTAAGGTCATAGGAACGGCACGCGGATCACACAAACATGATAAACACAGTAAAATACGTACGCTCCCGGGCTTTGACTCGGGAGATTTTTTATGTAGCAGACATCCGCACATATTGCATTCATCATCCATTTTGTTTATAATGGAACGTAGTGTAGTTATCATAGTCCGAACATTACGGACGACTCAAGAATAGGTGGAATATGAACACTTCGAGTTTGATAAAGAAATTGTGCAAAGAAAAGAACATTAGCATGGCAGAGCTTGCCAGGTGTCTTGGTCAGACGCCTCAGAATTTTGCTAAAAGCTCAAACGGGAAACTGTCAGCACCGAAGAATTGATGGCTATCGGAGATCTGCTGGGAGTAAAGTTTGAGCAGTCATATACCTTGGAGAACGGAGAGAAAATATCCATTTCAAATGAGTCCTGATTTTTGGACAGGTCATTTGTTGGCATCAGAATTAGAGAAGAGGAGGTACTCGCCTTATGGCAACCCACATGAATTTGGATTGGGGTAATTCCAGTCGGGTTGAATGGCTCATTGATTTCAAAGATATGGACTGTACGGAAGGACCCTTTTCGACCTGCATTAAGTGGCTCCATCACGCGGTAGGGATAAAGTTGTGATTCGGCCGATGGAAGATAAAGCACTTACTCTTTATGCTCGGATGCTGAAAGTTGGTTTGATCGGCTTCGGTGGCGGCAGTGCTCTAATACCGCTTCTTTATCGCGAGACGGTAGGTAGTTTTATAGATGAGAAGGCTTTCAATGAGGATGTGACCGCAGCAAGTGTCACACCTGGTGCACTGCCGGTGGAGATTGCCTCGGGTATCGGAGGCAGACTTGCCGGGCGGCTGGGTATGCTCTTATCAGCGTTAGCGATAGCACTGCCAGGTGCGGTGGCTACGACACTACTGCTGTCGAGTGGGATGCTGGAGATTTTGTGGGTTCGTTATCTCAGTGCGGTGGTTTCTGCCTGGGTTATTATTCTGTTGCTCCGCTATGTTGTTGAGACACAGAAGAAATGGCTGATAATACTAGTGTTTCTTGTAACCTGTGGCAAAAATATGTGGAAGCTCTTGCCGCTTCCCGGATCACCTATCTATCTTACTACCCTGCAGGTCTTTCTGATTGCCTTTGTGGTGCAGTTCATTCAAGGTGGACTGAAACTGCAGTTGTCGCGTGAACTTTTGAAGGACGTAATGTTCCTGTTTGCACCGGTGTTTGTGCTGCTTGTTCTATTTCCAGAAGCTGCGGGATATGCAGGCAGAGGTTGCCTTTCTATTCTAATGTCTTTCGGTGGGGGCGATGCTTACCTTACAGTTGTTGACGGTATATTTATTGACACGGGAATACTGAGCAGCGATGACTTTTATGGCACGATCGTTCCATTAGTGAATTTGCTTCCAGGTTCGATTCTATGTAAGACACTACCGGCAATTGGATTTATGTTGGGTGGCTGGAGTTGGGCTGCAGCAGGCCTGTTGTGTAGCATCGCTGTTTCCTGCAGCGTATTCTGCGCGGCACGATCAATCGAAATGCAAAAATGGGATTGGATTCGGCCTGTGGTGTCTGGGCTGATGTGTACTGTTGCCCTGTCACTGATAAACCAGATCATGAGAGTTGTTTCATCAATTCTGTAAAAAGTTTCAGTTAAAGCGGTAATTATATGGCTGGCAAAGGAGATAATACAAATGACACATCTAGACAGCCTGGAGGCGGAATCAATATATATCTTGCGTGAGGTTGCAGCAACATGCGAAAAACCAGTAATGCTTTATTCTATTGGCAAGGACAGCTCAGTCATGCTGCATTTGGCATTGAAAGCATTCTGGCCGGAAAAACCGCCATTCCCGTTTTTGCATATAGATACATCCTGGAAATTTCATGAGATGATTGCGTTCCGTGATCGACGGATGAAGGAACTCGGACTAGAGTTGTTGGTATATCGAAATGAGGAAGCCATTTCTAAAGACGTCAATCCATTTACTCATGGCAGCGCTTATACGGATATCATGAAGACACAGGCGTTGAAAGATGCATTAGACCTGTACGGGTTTAACGCTGCTTTTGGAGGTGGGCGGAGAGATGAGGAAAAATCTCGAGCGAAGGAACGAGTTTTCTCTTTTAGGAACAGAGCCCATGCGTGGGATCCGAAAAAACAACGTCCAGAATTCTGGAAGCTTTACAACACGAGGCTTCATCCAGGTGAATCTTTGCGTATATTTCCATTGAGCAATTGGACTGAGAGCGATATCTGGGAATATATCAATCGCGAAAATATTGAAATTGTAAGTTTGTACTATGCTGCTATGCGACCATGTGTTGACTATAATGGCAGCATCATCATGGTTGACGACCAGCGCATTGTGAATGCACTGCATCTGAAGCCTGAGGATATCAGCATGCGTATGGTACGATTCCGTACGCTAGGATGCTATCCACTCACCGGTGCGGTAGAGAGCACGGCAGATACACTGGAAGCTATCGTGGAAGAAACGAAAGCTGCTTTATATAGTGAACGGATTACTCGGGTTATTGACCGGGATGGAGGTTCTGCAAGTATGGAACAAAGGAAAAAGGATGGATATTTTTAATGGAAAAGGAACTCCTAAAAATTGTAACCTGCGGTTCGGTAGATGATGGGAAATCCACACTGATTGGTCACATGTTATATGATGCAAAACTTATTTTTGCAGATCAGGAGCGAGCATTGGAGTCAGGCGCAGGAGTGGGATCCGCTGATGGTACATTAGATTATTCTTTGCTTTTAGATGGACTGAAAGCAGAACGTGAGCAAGGAATTACTATTGATGTTGCTTATCGGTATTTCTCCACGAATAAACGCTCTTTTATTGTTGCGGATTCTCCTGGACATGAGGAATATACCCGAAATATGGCAGTAGGAGCTTCATTCGCTTCTCTTGCATTGATTCTATTGGATGCCAGTAAAGGAGTACTGCACCAGACACGCCGCCATGTGAGAATCTGTGCTTTCATGGGTATTCGACATTTCCTTTTTGCTGTTAATAAGATGGACCTTGTTTCATACAAATGCGACGTGTTTGACACAGTCCGACAGCAGATTAATGATATGATGCAAAGGCTTGATATTTGCTTTGACTTAGTAACTGTCATTCCGGTTTCGGCTTCCTGTGGTGATAACTTGACCACTATTTCACGGAATATGCCTTGGTATACAGGTCAACCAATTTTGCATTTCCTCGAAACGGTGAATATAGATAATCATGTTAGTGATACTACAGAAGGGTTTATGATGACTGTTCAGCGTGTAAGCAGACCTGATTGTAATTTTCGTGGATTTCAAGGCGAAATCTGCAGCGGTCAGATATCGGTTGGCGAAACAATAACTGTCTTACCTTCAGGAGAAAAAGGTCATGTTAGCAGGATACTTTCTGCAGGGAGAGAGGTGCTCACAGCTGGTATTGGGGAGGCAGTAACAATCTGTCTGGACTCAGAAGTAGATGTCTCTCGTGGATGTGTACTGGCAGGGACAAGGTGTCCACATGTAGGGTCGGCATTTGCGGCTGAACTGCTTTGGCTGGATAATACGCCATTGAAAGAAAACGGACATTATATTATGTGTCTTGGAAGTGTTCAGACACCAGTTACCGTAAGTAAGTTATGCTATCGTATAGATATCCTGACTGGAGAACATTTATCTGCTGCTGTGATACAACGCAATGAGTTTGCTCTTTGTGAAATAGAGTGTGGTGTGCCGCTAGTATATGATGCTTTTGTTGAATCCAAAGAACTGGGAAGCTTGATTCTGGTAGATCGATTAACAAATGCAACTTCTGCATGCGGAACAGTTGCCTATCCTCTTGGTGAGGAAGGGGATGTTTTCCATCAGCAAACTACGATAGACCGGAAAATGCGTGAAAAAAGAAACGGGCATCGTGCAGTTACTGTCTGGATGACAGGGCTTAGTGGTGCTGGAAAGTCTACTCTTGCAGATGCGGTAGAGCAGTCACTTTATGCTTCAGGCGTTCATACTATGCTTTTGGATGGAGATAATATTCGTTTGGGGCTCTGCCGGAATTTGGGATTTTCTGATTCGGATCGCAAAGAGAATATCCGGCGCGTTGCTGAGGTGGCAAAACTTCTGAATGACGCAGGTGTGACTGTACTGGCAGCATTTGTATCACCGTTCCAGGCAGATCGGGAGATGGCTCGTGAAATTATTGGTGACGGATATATAGAGGTTTATGTGCAGGCCGCACTGGACACATGTATTGCTCGAGACACAAAGGGACATTATCAGAAAGCCTTACGAGGGGAAATTCGTAATTTTACCGGCGTCTCCAGCCCATATGAGGTTCCGCATAACCCCGATTTAATTGTGAATACGGATCAGGAATCTTTTGAAAATTGTCGAGATTATATCCTTGATCTGATTCGAACGAGACTATAAGTGGTTTAAAGCTCCTCCAGGACAGCGAAGCGCGTTTTTGTGTAGACAAGCATTTGAGCAAAGTTAAGTTTGCCATAAATATAGGAGAATAGTAATATGAGTAAACTATACAGAACAACAGATTTTTTATATGAGCAGGATGGCAAACATTATAAAGTGATTTTATATGGAGCAGGCAAGGCCGGAAAAGATGCTTATCTTTCTATGAATTATTGCATGCCACATATTTCTGTCCTCAGTGTATTAGATGACAATAGAAAAAGCATTCACAGCCTGAATCATTTAGGGAGTTTTGTTGAATCATTCGAAAAAATCTATGAGTATACTTTTTTGGATGAGCCGGAAACTGACAGCGGCTTAAAAAATGCTGATTTCATTGTAATAGCCGCGCAAACTGAAGAAACATGGTTAAAAATGGAGGAGAATGTTATCCATGCCCAAAGAGTGACTGCTGACAAAATATTAGCCTATAAATCACCAACGCCTGAACAATTATTAATGCCTCGTTTAGCGGGCAATGATTTTTTATGTTATAGAGTGTTTATGTTGCTGGAGTATCTATACGCAAACGGAGACGCCTGCCGGAATCTTGTCTATGATGAATTGAAAGCCTGGGCTAATATCGTTAAGCACAGCATTATCTGGCTAAACTATAGAGAATGGCATGCAAATGACGATAATACCTGTGCATATTTGCAAATGCCAAAAGTAGCCAGCACATCATTGACGAAGACGATTAGAAGAATTCCCGATGAATTGTTAACTTCCGGCAGAATTGTATCTGATATAGAAGGTCCAACGAGATATTACTATGAGCTGCCTAAAGACTTTTCCGGATTTAAATTTACTTTTGTCAGGAACCCTTTTGCAAGAACTGTTTCATGCTATAGGAATAAGATTGAGGGAAAAGAAAAATCCATACTACGTTATTATAAAGTGATCGGACTGGAAAAAGACTACGGATTTGATACTTATGTACGCTCTATTTCGAAGATTCCCGATGAATGGGCAGAAAGACACTTCGCCACACAATACTTCCAGGCCTATAAAGACGGTGAGTGTATTGTAGATTATATCGGAAGATTTGAGCATTTATTCGAAGAATATGAGGTTATTCGTCAGAGATTCGGCTTGGAGTCATTAGAGCATAGAAATGCCAGTACAAAATATGATTACAGGGATTATTACACGGAAGAATTAGTAGAACTTGTACACCAAAGATACAAAATTGATTTTGAGGTTTTCGGATACGAAAAAGAATATGAAGAATTATTGAGATATGTAAGAACGAAGAATACACATAGGGGGTCAGCTTAATGAACTCAGCGATTAAAGTAGATATCTTGTTTTTAGTCGAAGGAGCAAAAAAAGCAGATGGATTGGTTGTTGTAATTGATGTGTTCAGAGCGTTTACCCTTGAGGCATATCTATATGATATGGGAGTTGTCTCAATCAGGGCGGTTGAAACAGTTGAGGAAGCATTGGAATTGAAAAGAAATATGGGCAATGCTTTACTTGTTGGTGAACGCTGCGGAAAAAAATGCAAAGGTTTTGATTATGGAAATTCTCCCTCTGCGATTAAAAGAGAGAATGTAAAAGGCAAAGTCATTATCCATACAACAAGTTCTGGTACGAAGGGTCTTGTCAGCGTATCAAATGCGGATGAGTTGTTAACAGGAAGTCTTGTGAATGCGAAAGCAATAGCAGATTATATATTAAAAAAATCTCCTTCAAAAGTATCTCTGGTATGTATGGGGAATGCAGCGAAACTTCCGGCTGAGGAAGATATTTTGTGTGCACAATATATTAAGTATCTGATTACTGGTCATGACCGGCAGGATTTTGACAGGAAAATTAGTGAGTTAAAATATACCGCAGGGAAAAAGTTTTTTGATAGTCAACTACAAGATATCTATCCAGAACAGGATTATTGGATGTGTACAAGCTGCGATTTGTTTCCATTTGTATTGTGCGCAAAAAAAGAGAAGGTAGGGCTTAGCATTGAACGTATATGGTTAAAGGATGCAGAGTAGGATAAGTATACAATGAAAGTGATAGATGGGATAACATTACATGCTGGATTGTCAATTGGAACCGCATTCATTCATAGTCCGGTAAATGATATAAGGGGATTTGCTGAACCAGGACAGAATACTATTGTAATAGCTCAAAATTTAACTCCTGCAGAGACAGTTCGTTTTGGCGGGTTGAATGTAAGTGCCTTAGTAGTTACAGAAGCCACTCAGACATCTCACACAGCAATCCTTTCTAGAACAATGAATTGGCCTGCGCTGAGTGCTGTTGAAATTGATATAAATTGGCATGGCAAAACAGTTATAGTCGATGGATATAAACAAAGATTGATCGTTGAGCCAGATCGCGAGACTATAAACTCATATCTGGCTGAGAAAAAACGGGAAGAACTAGAATTACAGGGTTTTCTTAGTTCAAATAAAGGAAAGACCACATCGACAAAGAGTGGAAAAACAATACACATTTTTGCTAATATTTCTACTCTTGCAGATGTTGAAAAAGTAATCGCCTATGATGCTGAAGGGATCGGAAATTTTAAAACTGAGTTTATGTATTTGGAAAAGGACAAGTATCCTACCGAGGAAGAGTTATTCCAAGCGTATGCGGCAATCGTCACCCGGATGGACGGGAAAAAAGTAGTAATTAGAACATTCGATATTGGTACAGATAAAGTGACAGATTATTTTAATCTTGAAAGAGAAGATAATCCTGCATTAGGATATCGTGCAGTACGCATTGGGCTGGATCGTCCTCAAATATTCAAAACTCAATTAAAAGCTATTCTTCGGGCAAGTGCTTTAGGAAATGTGGCAATTATGTATCCTATGATAGTGTCTGTTGAAGAGGTAATTGAGATAAAAGAGTTGTTGGCGGATGTTATGAGCGAAATGAAAAACAAAGGCATCGCGTTCGATGAAAATATTGAGCAGGGAATAATGGTTGAAACACCGGCTGCGGTTATTATGAGTTATGAACTTGCTAAAGAAGTTGACTTTTTCAGTATTGGGACCAACGATTTAATACAATATACATTAGCTGCAGACCGGGAGAATCCTAAAGTCGCTAAAGTGTATAATCCATATCATCCTGCAATTATGAGGTCGATCAGATATGTGGTGGATAATGCTCACAAATTAAATGTTTGGGTAGAAATTAGTGGAGAACTTGGTGCAGATATTACGCAAATTGGTGAGTTTATCGATATGGGAATAGACGCGCTTGCAGTATCTCCATCCAAGATTCCATCTTTAAAAAAATTTATAGCTGAATTAGAGTAAAACAGAAGAGAGACTGCTGTAGACTAGCGCAATTGGCAGATTTATGCAAAATGTGATTATACAGATAGGAGAGATCATATGAGAACTAGAAAAGTTGATGAGAAGCTCAAAGAAAGGATTCGGGTTTGTCTGGAGAATCTTCCACTTACTTTGAATACTCATTTTGGAGACCCGTTTCAGCCTACACAGTGGGAAAACACATTGGAAAAGGTCAGATATTTAAAATCACAGGACTATAAAGGCGAGATCGAGGTTTCTACAAAGTGGATTATTTCAGATGAGCAGATTGAGGAACTATATGGAATTAATCCGGACATCTGGATTATTTGTGGCATAACTGGGTTGGGAGAAGGCAAAAACGTTACATTAGAGGACCGATTTGATAATTATTATAGAATATGTAAGAGATTTGAAAAGACCGTATTGAATGTCAGACCAATTATTCCTGGACATAACGACTCGATGCAAGTGCTTCAGCCGATGATTGAAGCGGCGGCAAAGGGAAGGAAATTGCTGAAGCACGGAGGTTATTTGAACCCCTCCTCATTTAAATACAAAAAGACTACTTACGATGATCTTAAAAAGGAGATTCATAAAAAATGTCTGGAGCTGGGGGTAAATGACGGCCCAAGGTGTGCGAGCATTGTAACAGATGTTACAGGCCGAGTGAACAGTACTTTTTCAGAGACAGCACCTGTGAACCTTGATATTCTGGAAGCTCTGGGATATGACTTTGAAGAAGATGATGGGATGATTCGACTTACAGGATATGAAGGAAGTGGCATTGTTACAAAAGGAGATGTCTCTTTTGCAAGACTCATCGTAGAATCTTCGCATATTTATAATGGTTGGAGCGATCCACATGTGTATACACAGATGAAAGGACCTGATGGACAGGTTATTGTCTGTACTTCAAGTTGGCTTCACTGGGCACGAGAAGTTCCCTGTATGGTTGACTGTTTTTATTGTCATGTCAGACCTACGAACGCTATTATTGAGTCCTTTGAAGCAGGTGACACAGGGTGCAGTCCAATTGATTTATACAAATACATGTTTGATAATCAGGAGACATTATGATTATCACAATAGATGGATATAGCAGTCAGGGGAAAACCTACATTGGAAGCAAACTAGCAAAGGAATTGCAGATGGAGTTTCTCGCAACTGGGAGCATCGTCAGATACACTGCATATTTGTATACGATATATAATAATCATTCCGACGAACATAGTATTTGGGAAAAGGCAATCAGGGAGATGCAGACAACCAGTATGCAAGACTTGTTAGCTTGTCCCTATTTAAAAGACGCAAAGACCGAAGAAGCTCTTCTTTCTGCGGCTTCAGATCCAGATGTATTTGCCCAGGTGGTGGAAAAAATCATTTTGTATGCAAAGGGAAGAAACATCATTTTAGATGGTAGATTTACATTTGATATTTTTCCCGATGCCTATCGGAGTTACTACTTTTGTTCGACAAAGCAGAGGCGAGCTGCCTTGTATGCGAGGGAGCATGGTATCACCATGGAGGAAGCATTCCGTTACATCACATTCAGGGATTCATTTGAAAAAAACTACACAATTCCCAATCATGTAAAGGTGATCCGGCTAGACAATTTTTTGAATGCAGATGCTGTATTGTCATATCTATTGAAAGATATATTGGGAAAATAAAAATATGAATATGGAGCTGGAAAAATATATAGAGTCACTGGAAAAAGACGTTATAGAGTCCCAAATCTGTTTTTTTAATGAATGGAATAGGGAGATTCAAAGTCATTTAAATCTCAAAGGCAATTTTCGGATAGAGAAGTATATCAATCTGTTTGGCGGATATCTGCTGGATTCTCAGAGTTTTTACAGAATGGACGATCGGCTGATCGTTTTTTTTCAAAAGAGGGTAAAAAGTGATGCCATCATATATCTGCGAGGATATGATTATTATCAGGCAGATCCTCTGATGCATTTGCACAGGCAGAATTATAAGCACCAGGACTTGTGGGCAGGAATTGGGAAGCGATGGAAAGAGTACAGTCTATTTACATCATTCGATTTTTTTTATGATAATAGCTCATTTGAGAACTGGATCGGCAGTCTGGGACTATTAGAATATATCTTTGAAGATCTGACAGTCATTCGATGGTTCTTATTTCGAAATAAAAAGAATCTTTCCTGCCTGTATCCGGATGATTATGGGAGGATGGTAGAAAGTATAGAAAAATTTTCCGAAGTGATCGCTGATAGTCTTGCATGTCTCCTGAAATTTGATTTTGATCGCGTTAAATTCTTGTGTAATCACTATTACCATAAGTTTTTTTCGTGTCACCTGATTAGCGAAGTCCTTGAAAGGGAATATGATCAGATAGATAGAGCTTCTACAAGGACCATCAGGGAGGGAGATTCCCTGCCACTTATATATGCAGCGTACCGTATGAAATTGAAGCCAGTATGTGAAGAACACAGATGGAAGAGGATAGGACTTGTCAGTAATGCATTTGGAGCGATGAATATTGGTCTTATCCTTAAATATCTTATTGCACCGATATGTGAAGCAGAGCATACAAATGTTCTTTACGCGCAGCACAGGACAACTGCCGACCTGATTTACGAGGATTGCCTTACTGATCAATGCTACTATTTAGACCCGAAAGAAGATAAGATAGGGAATGCAGAAGCTGTATTTGTGATAGATGATAGTATTTGCCTGGGGAAGAGTTATCACTATATTCGAGACTCTATTGCGAAAGAGAAAGTCTATCTATTGCCCTTAACACTGAATTGCAATGGGATGAAATATTTCAGAGTGGGTGTCTGTAAAGAAGATGATATAGAAAGCATGATCCATCAATCTGCACAATGGGCAAGGGAAGTGAACGGCTGCATGCCGCCTTTCTTTTCATTTTGGGATTTTCGTCTTACAGTTTCGGAGACCGATACTGAAGACGATGAAAATGAGGCCTATGCAAGATACGGCAGCGACCTTCTGCTTAAGCATTTGTGGAAGATTTATGATGAGGAAATTCATAAACATGAACAAAAATAACTATGTACTTTTTCATTGCCATCATTTATCGTCATTATCACAAATAATAGTACTGCGGTATTTAAGACATCCGCATGATCAATCTGTGCTTCTTGTAAATCATGCTCGTTTCGGGTATACGACTTTCGCACAAAAAATAGAAGAACACAAAATCTTTGACCGTGTTCTCACTATTCTGGAGCCGAAAAACTTTGATGAAAAACAAAACGAACCGTTTGTATGTGATTACTATGATGATTATTTCCGGGGAAATGCTTTGTCATTTGACGATATCAAAGAGATTTATACTGCATGTGACCTGAACAATTTTTTTACAATTTACTGCAGGATTAATAAAAAGCCTTTATCTTTTATAGAAATGTATGCGGGGCAGTTTAAAGAAGACAGCAGATATGATGCGTGCACAGAGATTTTTCATTATCCTTCTTGGCTGGAAGAACTATCCAGAAAATATCGAGCACTTACAGGTGATGACACAAAGTATACAAAAAATCGATTTATATGGCCTGCATCGGATATTCAATATGAGGAAAAAGACAGGAAGGTTGACTTTTTAAATGCATTTTATGCATTAGAAGAATCTGTCAGGGAACGTTTGGTTTCTTGTATTAAAATGCCAGAAGGGGTAGATGCGGGAAGTATTAACCTTCTGTTATTGAATAGTCTGAAATGGATCCAGCATATGGCAGGACTCAGATCATCGCAGTATTATTTGCCTTATTGTCTGATTCTGGATTACTTTTATCGCGGTATGGAAAGTGTTGTGATTAAGGTGCATCCAAGCGACACCGATACAGCTTTTTTTGAAGAAAACCAGGAAGTTGGTTTTAACTGCATTCCGGCGATAATACCAATTGAATTTTACGGTCTTCTGAATCATTTTCACATCAAAAGAGTTATTTCGGTATCCTCTTCCGGAGCAGCAAAGATTACCCGGTTTGTTGAACAGGAAATCAGGCTTGGGGTTGAATTTCTGCACCGCTATTCAGAGATTCATAAGACTATTGTATCTTTACTGATTGGAACTCACATTGATCCTGAGGCAGAGTATCGGACAACAGGTCTGGAGTTATTATTTGCACAGCAACTTAGGACGTATGCAGTTCCCTTATTCTGTGATATAAATAACATATCCTCGGTCTCATCGCGTTTAACGTGTCTTATTATCAAAAATGCTGAGAAAAGCGATTTATCTGAATTGATAATCTCCCGGAAAGCCATCTTGTTTTTTTTAGATGAGGGAAGCCTTCAGTATATATCAGAGATACATCCTTTTTTCCGAAAGGAAAACATGATAACTTTTACGATAAAAAAAGTGAAACGCAGGGAAAATACATTATCAGACCAAGAAGACGAAAAGATATGGATTATCTGTTGTGATGCCGAAATTAGGAAGAAGATGCAGAATTTTATATTTGAATACGAGTTGCCTTATACTGGAATTAGAATTGCTGCAGGAATGGAAAGAGAGGAGCTAAATCTATGAGAATCATTTGTGTTATCCCCGCGCGATATCGTTCGTCCCGGTTCCCGGGTAAACCTTTGGCAGATATTTTGGGAAAGCCTATGATATGGTGGGTATACCAACAGTGTAAAAAAGTGAATGCTTTCAACGAGGTTTATGTTGCTACAGACAGTCATCAGATAGAAAAAGCCTGCATGGATCTTGGTCTGCAGGTTCTGCTCACTTCAGACGAGCATCTAACCGGGACAGACCGTGTGGGGGAAGTGGCACAAAAGGTCCCCGCAGATCTTATCATAAATGTACAGGGGGATGAGCCTTTGCTGGAGCCATCGACTATTGAAGCAGCGATAAATCCCTTCTATGATGATCCGGCATTACTAGTCACCAATCTGATGACAAAAATCAAAGATCCAGTGGAAGTAGTAAATTGTACTGTGCCAAAGGTGATTACCAATCGTGAGGGGATTGGGATATATCTCTCACGGGCCACGGTTCCGTATCCGAAGGGAAGTCTTTCATATGATTATTATAAGCAGGTTTGTGTCTATGGATTTAAGCCGGAGGCATTACAGTTTTTCTGCGACTATGGGAAAGCCTATGGGAAGGCTAAAGTGGAGGCAGTAGAAGATATTGAAATCCTGCGTTTTATCGAGAATGGCTATAAGGTCCAATTTGTTGAGGTCGAATCAGACACCATAGCGGTTGATACGGAGAAAGACCTACATAAAGTTCGGCGGATTATGCAGGAGAGAGAACAGATTTTGGAGTAGAGTTATGGAACGTTATTTTCTGGTTACAGGAGCCGCTGGTTTTATAGGGGCAGCAGTAGCAAAAAGAATCATAGATGCCGGGTATCACGTAGTTACAATTGATAATCTCTCTACAGGTCATAGGGAGCACATTCCGGATCAAGTTGAGTTTATAGAGGGATCAACTTTTAGCACAGAGTCTATCCAGCAATTGAATGGGAAGAAATTTGACGCCATCATACATATAGCAGGTCAGAGTTCTGGAGAAATCAGCTTTGAGGATCCAATATATGATCTGCAGACAAACGGACAGTCAACATTGATGCTGTTAGAATATGCCCGGAAGACAGGATGCAGTAAATTTATATACGCCAGCACAATGTCTGTGTATGGGGATCATCCATCGGCAGAATGTGATGAGGAAACATCGCAAATACCAAATAGTTTTTATGCAGTTGGGAAGATTGCCAGTGAACATTATATGAGAATCTATGCCAGACAATATGGTCTGACATGCACAGCATTAAGGCTGTTTAATACTTACGGAGAAGGCCAGAATCTGGAAAATCTAAAGCAGGGCATGATAAGTATCTATCTTGCCATGGCGATAAAAGAAGGAAGGATTACGGTAAAAGGCAGTAAAGACAGGTTCCGGGATTTTGTCTATATTGACGATGTTGCAGAGGCATTTCTTCGCTCCATAGATCGAGAGGGCAGTTATGAGGTGATGAATGTTTGCACGGGACATCCTGTGACAGTAGAAGAGGTTGTTGGTACGATCATTCACGAACTGTCAGAACCGATTGCAGTAGAGTACACACATGGAACCCCGGGAGATCAGTTTGGGATTTACGGGAATCACAGCAAGATCACCAAAGTCCTGGGGTGGGAACCGCAGGTCTCGTTTCATGAAGGAATTCGGAGAATGATTCGGTGGGCCCAGGAATTGGAGTTTTAAAAACACGGAGAAAAAGCATATGAAGGTTCTCATATACGGAGCAGGACAGACTGGCGTACAAGTCCTTCGAAATATCCAAAATTGCTGTGATGTGATTGGTTTTCTGGACGGGAATCCAGAAAAGAAAGGAATGGAGATTGAGCAAATAAAGGTGTTCGGTAATATTGAACAACTGGACCAGCTTGATTATGATAAGATTTATATTGGAACAGTTTTCTGGAAATCTGTAAAGGAAAAATTGCTTCATGCTGGAGTAAGAGAAGAACAAATTGTGGTAGAGCTTCCGGAAGACACTGTTGCGTCGGTGAGAAACACATGGCTTGCGTGCTATGGAAAGCTATATTCCGATTCAACACTGGCTGTGGCTGAGGCGGGTGTTTACAGGGGAGATTTTGCAGCTGTAATCAATCGATGTTTTCCCCGCTCAGTGCTGCATCTCTTTGACACATTTGAGGGGTTTACGTCGAACGATGTCGCAATTGAAAATAAGAGATATGCATCCGGTATAGAAACAGAATGTTTTCAGAATACATCCGTGGATCTTGTGATGTCTAAAATGCCAAGTCCTGATCATGTTGTGATTCACAAAGGACATTTTCCTGAAACAGCTTATGACCTGGAGGAAACCTTTATCTTTGTCAATCTTGACTTTGACCTATACCAGCCAGTATTGGAAGGACTCCGTTATTTTTATCCAAGGATGGCTGCAGGAGCAGTACTTCTTGTGCATGATTATTACCATGCAGGATTACCTGGGATCAAAGATGCGATTGAGGATTATGAGACAGAGACAGGAATAAAACTTGTGAAGATACCTATTGGTGATTATCAAAGTATCGGACTCGTGAAAATCCAACATGAGAGATGTTGGGGAGATTAAAAATGTATACTATGTATGAGAGGAAAAAGATTTCAGCTGTCATTTTTGATATTGACGGCACGCTATTTGATACTAAGAATGGCATTTTGCAGGCAATTCATGCTGTGTCCGAAAAATCAGGATATAAGAAGATTGATGATTCTGACGAGTTATCCTGGATTGGGCCACCCATAAGAGATACTTTTTTGAATTCTTTTGGAATGGATGCAATCGAGGCGGAGAAGGCAACCAATGAATATAGACGGCTATATATAGAGCAATTTATAACATCCTCCTATGTATATGATGGTGTACAGGAGGTGTTGGAGGCCTTAAAAAGAGCTGGACTATATGTGGCTGTTGCAACGATGAAAACAGAAGCACAGGTCAGGGCTCTGCTCAATGCCTTTCCTACAATGGATTTGTTTGATTGGATTGAAACCGCCTCAGAAGAAGGTGGAAAAACGAAAGCAGATATGATCATGGCAATTATGAATAGATATCAGCTGGAAAAGAATCATATTTGGATGGTGGGAGATACAGCAGGCGATGAAAAAGCTGCACGGGAGGCAGGGATTCCCTTTATAGGAGTAAGATATGGGTACGGATTTGGTCAAGAAGGTGTGTATTCATTTTATACGATAGACAAACCTGCTGAAATCCTGGATATCATACGAGGAAAACGGAGCTTAAATGAAGAGTATTAGCGTTTTGGATTGTACACTTAGAGATGGCGGGTACTGCAATCAGTGGAAATTCGGGAAAGAGAATATTTTGGAAATTGTTACAGGGCTTGTTTCTGCAAATGTTGATTACATTGAGTGCGGCTTTCTGACGAATCAGATCTCATACGATGATAATAGTACCCAATATACGGATTTGACTCAAGTATCACATTTTCTTTCCAGATCAACGATAGATAAAACCTGCCTGGTGATGATCAATTATGGTGAATATGAAATTGATTTGTTACCATTTGCCAGAGAAACGCACATAGATGGAATCAGAGTAGCCTTTCATAAGAAAGATATGGAAGGCGCGCTCGCTTTTTGCCGTGCGATTAAAGATAAAGGATATTTAGTCTTTCTCCAACCGATGGTTTCCATGAGTTATTCGGAGAAAGAGTTTATATCATTGCTTCGTGAAGTGAATAAACTGAGGCCACACGCCTTCTATATTGTTGACAGTTTTGGAATGATGAAAAGAAAGGAGCTGATGCATTTTCTTGATTTAGTAGAACGGAATCTGGAGAAAGATATCGTGTTAGGATTCCATGCCCATAATAATATGCAATTGGCATATTCAAATGCACAGTACTTGGTAGAGTCACCTATGGTAAGGAGCCTTATCATAGATGTTTCAATTCATGGGATGGGAAGAGGCGCCGGAAATCTAAACGCTGAGTTGTTTCTTGGTTATTTAAACGAAATGGTAAAATCTAACTATTCTATTCGTCCCATCTTGAAATTGATGGATGAAATCATCAGCAGATTTTATGAAGAAAAGCCATGGGGATACTCTTTGCCAAATTATCTGTCAGCAATACATATGATCCATCCCAATTATGCCCGATACTTGAATGAAAAGAAAACGTTAACTTTAGAGGCAATCGATGATATATTTTCGATGATCGATCCTGAAAAAGCTGTCCAATACGATGAAAAGTACATAGAAAAACTCTATATAGCGTTCTTATCGGGAGGCAAGATCAGGTCTAATCATTTGGAGGAAATATCAGACAGATTGAAAGGAAAAAAGGTTTTGCTGATTGCTCCAGGGGAAAGTGCATTAACCGGGCGCAGCAAGATACAACAGTTTATAGATGAGAATAATCCAGTTGTCTTTAGCATCAATCATAATTACTCGTATGTGAAAACAGATTATATTTTTGTAAGCAATATGCGACGTTTCAGGCAGCTTAACAGAACTGAATTTTATAAAACAATAACTACATCCAATATACCAACAGATGAGACATATGCAAGTGTGAAATATGAACATCTATTGAATACGGTCGATGGAGTGAGAGATAATGCGGGACTGATGGCCATAAAATTTATAGCTGGATTTGGCATAAAAGAATTCTACCTGGCAGGTTTTGACGGGTTTTCACACGATGTGAACCGAGACTTTGAAGCAAGGGATATGGTAATGTTGCATTCGCCGGAAGCTTTCGACAGAATAAATAAAGGAATGCAACAGGTTTTGAAAATGTTTTCAAAAGAGTTTAGGATTCATTTCCTGACAGAATCTTTGATAATGCCAAAGGATTTTTTGTAGAAAGAGGGAAGAGCGGAACAACTGACAAAGTATTCTATAAGAGACACTTTTACAATGGCGCCGGTTAAGAAAAAGGCGATTGTATCGATGTCTGAGTGTAGTGAAGAATATGCAAAATGCCTTAGATTTTCATCAATAGTAAAAACGATATGTCTATGCTTGCAGTTAAACATTCTGTTGGTAAAGGAGGCAGAACGAAGCATGGCATACTTGACACCACAGGAAGGGCAGAAACGGCTCTTACAGTGGAAGGGAACAAACTTGGCCATATGACACTTTTTACATTCATACCAGGCATATCCATGATCAGGATTATTGCAAGTGAGCAATCGGTCAATGTTATCTATTTCAGCACGCCTGGGGTGGAGAGTGTAAAGAATCTCTTCATAGTGGTCAAGGAAAATAGATTGAAATAAAGAAGGCTTAAACATGATACTATTGTAACGGATTTAAAGAAAAAGAAAACCCCTTACCCCTCAAGATTGAGGGGCAGGGGAGTTGAATAGGCGAAGCCTATCTTTTTATTATGAACGACAAAATCAAGGTTCCAGGGAAGCCCCTCTACCTTGTCGTCATGCTTGGACATGTCAAGTGTGATATGGTTTGCTTTTGCGGCTCGGAAGAGAGCATCATGATACTCGAATAAGTCGCCGTCATCCATTTCCTCTGGATCATAGCTGCTTCTGATCAATAACTGGGCTGAAGTTATTTCAGAACCATCCGGAAGCTCCCTGAGTTCATCAACAAGATCTTCCGCAATATGCCTTATCTCTGTTTTGGTCATAGTCAATACCGCACTCTTTCTTAATATTCCCTATGATAAGAATAGCATTGCTTTATACGAAAAAGGTCGCTCATTGGGCGACCTTTTTAATGCCCTTAGTCCTGCAGTGCTTTCCTGAGCATCTCTTTATATTCCTCTCTGACTTTTTCCGGTCCGAGGATTGTCATCGCGCCGTCCCAGCCAAATACCCAGCGGTAGAAGGTAGGAGACGGGCAGACCTTTACGATGACCTTAAAGTGTTTGCTATCCACCTCTTTAGTTTTTACTTTGGTACCGAACTGATCCACAATCCCATTCATGACAGTGGATTCGCAAAGAAGTTCCACATCAATGGTTTCGTCACCGTCGTACATCCGAAAGACCTTCTGGGTGTATGCTGCCAGGTTAAAGTCTTTCGGCATGGGAACTGCTTCTTCATCTTCCAGTATCATAGGTGCCCTGTAGAACCGATCAAGACGGAAGTTTCGCATGTGTTTACGGTTTTCACAGTAGCCGATCAGGTAATAGTAATCACCGTCCCACACAAGAACATAAGGGCTGACAACATAGTACTCACCTTTGTGCCTCATAACCTTGCGTTTGCGGTTATTATATTCCGTATACTGGAACCGGATCTTACGTCCCTTATCGATCGCTTCATTCACATAATCGAGAATGTTGAGGACCTTTTCATTTTCCGTTTTCACGCGGCCTTCGACAGTTACATGGCGACGCAGCTTTTCCGCATTATATTCCGATGTGAGAGTAATCAGTTTCCGGATCAGTTCCTGGCTTTGTTCCTCAGTAATGAACTTGGAAGAGGAGATGGCATCGATCAGCACCTTTAGTTCCGGTATGTCAAAAAGCCGGTTGTCAAAATAGTATTTGTTCTGACGGGATTTGATGATCTCAAAATGAATTCCAGCTTCCTCCATCATGGCAAAATCGTTCGGGAGAGTCGTTCGGTGAACATCCAGACCATGTTCATCTTTTAGATATTGCAAGATTTCCGGCGTAGAGATTGGATGATCGGCATCGGAATGCTTAAAGAGATACTGGTATATATATAAAAGTCTGAGTTTAGTTCCGTTTTCCATAGGAAGCCCTCTCAATGATCATCTCAATATTTTCTGAATGCATTTAATAATTGTATGTACTTCCTCCAACGTGTTGTCCTTTCCTAAAGATATTCGAATGGTTCCTCTGGCATATGCATATAGCGCCGGCAAACGGCCGGTTTTGCGGAGCTAAACGGCCGCGATGCGGAGCGAGCGGCCACTCTTTTCTCCATTAATTCATAATCCTCTCCATAATGGAGTTAAGCCATCAATTGTGAT
>Ga0256406_1003037_pt1 | contig 21937 bp, 23 predicted proteins | sample RumenRJG_03DNA_FD_185986 | JGI IMG/M metagenome (GOLD analysis project Ga0256406, IMG submission 185986) | Bovine rumen microbial communities from Lethbridge, Alberta, Canada - RJG_03 | ecosystem: Host-associated > Mammals > Digestive system > Stomach > Rumen | place: Canada: Alberta | collected... | reverse complement strand
GAAAGTCAGAAATTCGGGAGAGGGGCTATTAGTCAAACTTGTCCGCATTCTGTAGCTCCTCTCCTGTCCTGCGGACATCCTCCCCCCAAAGGGTGGAGGAAAATGGTAACTCACTTATGAACTTATACACTTATAAACCTATAAACCTATTAGTACGACAAGGCGATTCTTCGCTTACGCTCAGAATGACCGTAACTCACTTATGAACTTATACACTTATAAACCTATTAGTACGGCAGGGCGATTCTTCGCTTTGCCCAGAATGACAGAATAAAATAAAAAGGCGGGAGGCTTTCGCTTTTCCCGCCGAACTTCTTATTTTTCACACTTCACACTTCTACTTCACACTTTTTCACACACTTCAGAACTTCTGCCTATGTTGTAACCTTACTTGTTAAAAGTGTTATTGCGACAACCGTACCTGCGACGATAGCGCTGACAATACCTGCTTTTGTCTTGAAGAATTTACCGACGGTTTTCAAAATTCCCGTTCCGTGCCCTGACAAAGCTTTTGTTGCGCCGTAAGCTGCTACACCGATTGTTGCGAATCCTGCAACTCTGCCGACATTCTGTTCTGTCTTTTCGCCCATCGGAACTTCCTGATGAGTGATTTCCGAAATATTATCTTCTGCGGATTTTCTGCCGTACGCACCTAAAGATATTGACTGGATAAAGCCTTGCAAGAATGATGTATGACCGTTATTTCTCAAATCCTGAACAAGCGATGTTCCGCCGTTTAATTGAGTATACATTGCAAGAGCACGGCTGTTTAATTCTTCTTCAGAACCTTCTCCGTATGCATTCTTGACGGCTGCTAAATATTTTTGATAAGCCTCTTGAATTTGATCCTGCTCATTGTGGTTAATTTTATCTTTCAAATTTGCGGCTGTTTCTTCAATAGCTTCCATTGCACCGTTTATTTTTAAATCGCTGTTTCTTTGCAATTTTTGAGAATCGACATAATAATTTGTCCAATTCTGCTGATACTGTTTCATATTATCAAAATAGGAGCTGTCCCCCATTCCCAAACCCATTCCAAACATCGGATTATACGGGTTCATTCCTGTCATTGCGGGGTTTGAGAAAATACTTCCGTTCATTCCCATTGTCCCCGAATATGAAGATAATGAAGTCATATCTATATTATCCAAATCAGCTGCACCATAGAAACCTGTCATCGGGGTATATTGAAATTTACCCAGCTGAGACGGTTGTATTGAACCAACCTGTTCGTTCATATCTAACCTCCAAATATATTAACCTTTACCTACCTTACTTATATAAAGTTATTTTTATTTGATTAATTGCCTTTTTAGAATTAATTGTTACATTTCTGTTACATTATTTGGTTGATGTAAAAATTTAAATCTTGAATTAACATAATAACGGATAGGAATGAAAAAATGCGAGCATTAAAGAAACTGTTATCATTTATATTCACCGTAGGCATTATTGTGCTGCTGGTTATACTTGCAAAAGATAATAGACCTTTTATTCAAAGAAACATAATAGACAAGGCAAAAGGTATGTATTATGTTGAACAGGGCGACCGAGCTTATAGGGAAATGAAAACGAACAGAGCAATCCGCCTTTACAACAAGGGAGTAAAATTATATCCCGAGCACTACACGGCATGGTACAATCTGGGGAACCTTTACGTGTCCTATGAAGATTATTATGCCGCATTATATGCATATTCTCAGGCGTTTAAATATAACCCCAAAATGATTGTTGCAAGAATGAATTACGGAGTTGTTGCAACCCAAAAGCTCGGGAATTTTGATGCCGCATTAAATCAATTCAATAAAATCGTTAAAATCCAAAGAAAAATGATTTCTATTCCTTATATCTACAATAACAGAGTAAGCACAAAAGAAAACAAGGCAATCGCTTATTATAACATCGGTGTAACCTACAGATTAAAATCTTTATACGAGAATAAAGATTGGATAAAACAAAGAAGATATTTAGCCAAAGCAATTGCTGCATACAAAAAATCTTTAAAAATAGAACCTAAAAAATATGATACCCTGTATAATCTCGGCTTAGCATACCAGATTGCGGGAAGATACAATGATGCGGGCGAAAATTACTGCAAAGCAATAAAGGTTCAGCCCATGAGTTATGAGGCGCATTACAATTTAGCGGTATTGTTAAGACGTCTGCGCCACTATCAGGAAGCTTATGACGAGATAGATAAAGCCGCAACTTTAGTATCAGCATTGAACGAAAACAGCGCACAGCAGCAATATGTTGCTATCGTAATGAATGACATTATGCGCACAATGTACGGCAATGAAGAATATAAAAGATATCTCAATACAATTTTGGACGAAGAAAAAAGCAAAAGCACTCGACACATGAGTAAAAAAGAAATAAAAGCCAAAGAATCCAAAAAGGATAAAGAAAAAGGAACAGTTACAAGCGACGGAGTAAACCTTGTAAACGGGAAAGTCGTAGTAACAAAAGAGCTTGACAAAGCCATTCTTGACAGTTTCGGCAAATGTCCCTCCATGGATTTGTTTGAAGATGATGAAGAACTTGATTAACTTTTACATAAGCATTCCTTACTTTTGCGCTACATAATATATAATGAATTAACTTTTGATAATTTTTATTAAAGTTTTTAACATATTGTGCCGAAATAATAAATAAGTATTATAATGTAGGTATTATATGCGTGTTTCTGCTATCACTTTAAACAGAATAAACAATCATAAACCAATTCTGAAACAAAATCAGAATATAAATTCTGTTGCGCCTAAAAATTACAAAGGCGTAAATGATTTGTCATTCATGCCTGTTTATCAAATTCCGTTTACATCGATACAAAATTCCTCCAAATTAAGAGCATTGTTCAGATACAGACTCCCATGCATTTATAGCGGAGTACCGATGATTGATCCAAAACAGGCTGCGAAGCTGTTAAAAAGCGGTGTATTTAACGGAGCATCGGAAAAATCGGTTAAAACCCTGTCAGAATTTAGCGAATGTTATTCGGGTATGGAAAAACGACTTTTTGACATTTTAACGGCACGTTCAAAAGTTCACCCCGATTACAACCTCAAACAACTTATCGGAGAAGTCGAGCCGTTTTTCAGACACGATTTGAGAAAAAAACAAAGCGACATATTCCATAATATTGAGTTGGAATTTAAAAATCTGCCCGAAGAATATCAAAGCAAATTTAACGATTTAATGACGGAAACTTATAAGCGAGTAAATAAAAGACCCGTATTCATTCCGTTTTCCACCTATGAATTTAAGTATAAACTTGCAAAAATCCGAGATGTTGTGGCTAACGAACACGATTTGAAATCAAATAAGGTAATGAAAAAACTTATTAAAGAATCAAAGAAATTGCCAAACGTTACGAATAAGGAAACCAAACCCGAGCAAAAAAGAGTTCTGGGTATGCTTGATTGGATTTTGAAAAAATCGGTATTGAAAGATAATCCCGAATTAAAAGAACTCATTTCAACTTCAAGAGCCAGATTAACAAAGCAGGAAGTAATATTACCGTTTTCAAGAAAATCATATTTATATGATTTGCATAAAATCGTAGAAAACATTCCTGATGAAAAAGTCCGCACAAAAATTATGGACGAAGCTTTCAAACTTCCTACATCTTCTCAGGATTTCAGCGCATACCTTGTAAAATTATCATGGGAATCATCTGATAGAATTGCATCAAGAATTTTGTGGCCATACCTTGCATCGGTTGAACATATTGTTCCCAGATCCGTCGGCGGAGCAGATACAATGTTTAATTTTGCGGGCGCCACAACAAGAGAAAATTCACTGCGTAAAAGTATTGATTTTACGCAGCAGATGAAATTAAGACCCGACACCCCGAAATATTGTCAGCAATATGTTGATAAACTTATTGACCTGTATAAAGACGGGGAATTTGCAAAAAACAACGTCAACCCCAAATACATAGAAGATTTTAAAAAGACCATCAAAAAAGTTTCCAAGGGTCAAATTGATTTAGACATTTCAAAATACTATGAAGCATTAGAGAAAAATTCTCAAAATGCGGTTAAACCTTAAAGCAATTTGCCGTAAATTTTGCCCTGTTTGTATTCTGTTATCACAACAGGCTGTAAAGTATTATATAAATCTTCCCTGTCAGAATTTACCTCAACGGTTAAATAATTTTCTGTAACCCCTTTAAGATTTCCGCTATGCTTATCACGATGTTTTTCAATAAGCAATTCATGAGGTTTGCCGATGTTTTTGTTTATAAATTCGTCATACTTCTTGCGGGAAATTTCTTTTATAACATTTGCTCTTTGAGCTTTCTCGCTGTCAGGAACCTGCCCTTCCATTATTTCCCCGATAGTACCTTTACGAACGGAATACGGGAAAGTATGAATTTTGGTTAACCCTGATTTTTCAAGGTTTTTGCAGGTCAATTCAAAATCTTCTCGGGTTTCGCCCGCAAACCCCGCAATAACATCGCTGCCTATAAAAGGCAAATCAAACATTTCATTTATTTTATCAATTTGTTTTAAGAATTTTTCAGCCGCATAAAATCTGTTCATAGAACGCAAAGTTTTATCATTTGCCGATTGCAAAGACAGATGAAAATGCGGGCAGAATTTTTTAGATTTTTGCAAATATTCAAGCAATTCATCATCAATTTCATTAGGATTCAAAGAACCTAAACGAAATCTGTGAATATGAGTTTTTTCTTCAATATCTTTTACTATATCTGAAAAAGTCAAGCCTAAATCCTTGCCCCATTGCCCGATATGAATCCCCGTCAAAACAATTTCTTTAAACCCGATATCTGCAAAATGATTAATTTGGTTTATGATAAATTCAGGTTTAGCACTTCTGCTTTTTCCTCTGGCTTTCCAGATTATACAATATGCGCACCTGTTGTCGCAGCCGTCTTGAATTTTTACGCTCGCTCTGGTTTTTGAAGTGTCAATTAATTCAATTTCGTTAAATTTATCCTGCTCTAAAACTTCTGATACGCAAATCTTTGAGCCGCCGTTTAAATATTTGGCAAGATTTAATTTTTCATCATTTCCGATTACATAATCAACAAATTCATTTTTTAAGAGTTCATCTTTTTCGATTTGCGCAATACAGCCCGTCAAAACATTTATAATCTCGGGATTTTTATGCTTTGCCGCACGCAAATGATAGAATGCTTCGTTATCACTTTTGTGAGTAACCGAGCACGAATTTAATATATAAAAATCCGCATCTTCAATATTTTGTACCTCTTGGAAATCGTTTTTTGCAAGATTTTCTTTCATAAGAGAGGTTTCAAACATATTAGATTTGCAGCCCATTGTATGAATAAAAAATTTCTTCATACTCCAAATAGTATTAGAAACAAGATTAATTGTAAATATTTATAAATTAATACGGGTATAATAACAAAAAATTTTACCATCGGGTTTTATATGGTGTATAATAAATGTGTGGAATGTGAGGTGTAATATGCAGGTTAGTTCTGTTTCAAATTCTTTTAATCCCCCATCATTTAGGGCATCCCGTGAGGAACAAGCCTTTTCAAGACTTGATGACAGCGATTTAAGAAAAATGGCGTATGCTAAAGCATCAAATGATGTAAACGATAAAAAGCATCGAAGAATTGACAAAGCATTATATTATTCACTTCCTCTGGCAGGCGGTTTAGTTGCCGTTGCGGGAGGCAAGTTCAGCGGGAAGTATGCAAGAATTAACAGACTCGGAGTATTCGGCGCTGTTGCAGGCGTATGGGCTCTCGGGTTAGCAGCATTGAATGCCGTTTGGGGCGTTAAAGATGTTGCGGCAAAAACTTCCGGCAAAGCAAAAGAATTTTTTGACAATCATCAGTTATTAACAAATATCGGCTTGTTTGCTGCAGGCATAGGCGCTATTACGGCAGTTGATAAGTATACTCCGAAAGCTCTTAAAGCCATTAAGAATTTTGCAGCAAAAAGATTAGATGAAAAAAGCAAAGTCAGAATTGTTAATAGTGCAAATGAAAAATTAGAAAGATTTGCAAACGGATTGAACACAAATAAATACATAAACAAAGCTGTAGACTTTTTGAAATCTGCTCCCGCACCGATTAAAGCAACAGCAAAAGCCGTTGCAGATTGGGCTCCTTGGATTGTAATAGGCACCCAGTTAGCTCATTCGTTCGGTCATGAAAATGTCAAAGCAAAAGAAACAATTAAAGAGTATGACAATTTAAAAACCGCTCAACAAATTGTTCGTGATGACATTGCAGACGAAAAAATCAAAAAAGATGTTAACAAAATGACAATAAAAGATTTGCATAAAAAATACGAACAAATGTTAGCTCAAAATCCCATTATGGATGTAGATACAGATGAACCGATTACATTTAAACAATTTGTTCAACTTGCAACAGCAGAAGTTTAAAATAACAAATTAAAATAAAAATTTTATAAAACAGGCATAAACATTTACTTGCTATGCCTGTTTTATTTATAATATAATAATTATATGAAAGTTGTCGTTTTAGGAAAAGGGTTAATGCTTGCAAATATCATCCTCGGGGTGTTGGATGCGGGCGCTGACATAGTTGGAGTTTTCCGCTATGACCAGACATGCACGAACAAATTAAAATTAATGTTTAACGACTTTTTTAAACCTGCCCCCGAAGTTACCCTCATAAAAGAGCGCAAGCTTAAAGAAATAAGGTTAAAATCCGCAAACAGCACGGCATTTAAAAACCTTATGATTTCTTTAAATGTCGATTTAATAATTATCGGAACATGGAAAGAACAAATAAAACCCGAGATTTATAACGTTCCGCAAATCGCAACGGTAAATGTTCACCCGTCGCTTTTGCCAAAATACAGAGGTCCGAATCCTTATATGCAAACTATTTTGCATGGAGAAGAATTTTCCGGGGTAACAATTCACCTCGTAAATGACAGATACGATGCGGGTGCAATCTTAAAACAGCAAAATATTCCTATCTATAATACCGATACATCAAAAGAATTGAGAGAAAGAACAACCAGAGCCGCAAGAGATTTGGTATGCGAATTTATAACGGATTTGAACGAAAAAATTCTCACTCCCGTAATGCAGGATGATAAGTACGCAACTTATTACCCCAATATCACGGGCGAAGAAATGATGCTTGACTTTGCGCTCCAAACATCTGAAGAAATTTCCCGCACAATACGTGCACTTCACCCGTTTTTGCCGACATACATTACGTATAAAAAAGTATTTTTCTGCGTTGATCCGTATAATTTTCAAATTCTTGATGAAACGGTTGATTATCTGCCCGATTCCATTATCTCAAAAGACCCTGAAACGAAATCTTTAACAATCGTTTGCAAAGATTTAAAACCCGTAAAATTTAGCAACCTTAAACTGTACAAGCGCAATGACACAAAAAAATATATTCAAAAAAATGTAGAAATAACAAAATAAAAAACCGATTCATTTGTGAACCGGTATTATAAAACTCTCTTCTTATTTGCCTTGTTTAAACTCTCATAGCAAACTATTTAACCGCACGTAAATTTGCTCTTACTCCTGCCTGAGAATTTACTTCCGCAGCTGTTGAGTAAGCAAGCATACGGCGTTTCTTTGCTCCTCTTAATATTAATTCAACACATTCGCTTTTATTACAGGATGGTGTTGTTATCTTCTTCATATATTAATTCTCCGTTATTATTGATTACTTATAATTTATCGGCACATTAGAAAAAATCTTTAGGCAAAAAGCTCTTTTGTTAACAAATATTAATTTAATTTATTTTATTTACTCAAATAGAGGTAACAAATAATATGTTTTAATGTTAAACTAACCTTGTAAACAAAAATGAGGATAAAATCATGATTAACGAAAAATTAGAAAAAGCTTTTAACTACCAGATAAATAGAGAGTTTTACTCTGAATATCTTTATTTATCAATGCAGGCATATTTTGAAAGATTAAACCTTAAAGGTTTTGTAAACTGGATGACCGTTCAGGTTCAGGAAGAACACGCTCACGCAATGGGAATGTTTAATTACCTAAACCAAAGAGGCGGCAAAATCGAACTTGAAGCAATAGAAAAACCCGAAATCGATTGGTCCGGACCTTTGGAAGTTTTTGAACACGTTCTGCAGCACGAAGAACTTGTTACATCTTTAATCAATAAACTTGCCGATGTTGCGGACGAAACAAAAGACAGAGCAGCCATCACATTTTTGAACTGGTATATTAAAGAACAGGTTGAAGAAGAAGATAACGTCGGCAATGTTCTTGCAACTTTAAAACTCATCGGCGATGATAAAAAAGCATTGCTTATGCTTGATAAAGATCTTGCAACAAGAACATTCGTTGCTCCGGTAATAGGGTAGTAAGAATTTACTCAATCAACATAAAAAATGACCGCACAAATTAAAAAATTTTTGAGCGGTCTTTTTTATTGCAAATTCAAAGGAACATAATTCCCGTGCGAATTATAACCGTATTCGATAGTTTTGCCCGCATAACTTCTGGGGGCATAGTTGCCGTGGGAATTGTATCCGTATTCAATTCTGTTATTGCCGATTGATTTTGGGACATAATCGCCATGCGCATTATAACCGTATTCAATATCCTTGTTCCCTATAGATTTCGGAGCATAATTTCCGTGGGAATTGTAACCGTATTCTATCTTTTGCCCGCCGATATACTTTGGTACATAATCGCCGTGCTCATTATATCCGTAATCGACTTTATGCCCGTCTACGGATTTCAAAACATAATTCCCTTGTGAATTGTAGCCGTAATCAATATTAGCGGCATACGCAAAAGCCGTTGAAAATACGGATAAAATAAAAACTAATAATAACTTTTTCATAATCTTAAAAAATTAATACCCGAGAGTCCAATCAAATTTTGTTTGAACGGCTTTTTTACGAACGGGAACCACACCCTTGCTGTTCATAGCCGTAACTTCAAGAACCTTATCAGCCTTTTGAAGAAGTTTAAACTCTCCGATTTTGCTGTCTACATTGTTAAAAGATTTATAACGGTCCAAATCCGCCTGTAAATCTATGTTTTCAGAATTTATACGAACAATTTCTCTGTCTAATTTATTTAATTTTGCTTCATAATTCATTGCTATATAATAGCTTATAAAAGTAACCGCAATAGTGAACAACAAAAATACGCATAAAGTTTTATTTATACGGCGGTTAATCATTTCTTGCAAAGTAACGGGCTTTACCTGATAAAAAGAACCCTCTATAACCGAACCGCCATACTTGTAGGTAATTTGCGGTCTGGATTTAGAAAACTCAGATTTATTTGAGATGCTTGTATTTGTACTCATATACTACTTTTTAATGTACTTTGCCACTCGCAGTTTTGCACTTCTTGATGGAGGATTTATCTTGATTTCTTCTTCAGATGCTGTTATGGGCTTTTTATTTACCAATTCTAACACCGGTGGCGGACAGTTACAAATAGCCTGAGTCTTGTCGCAATGACAACGGCTTGAATAATATTTGAAAAACTGTTTCACAATCCTGTCTTCAAGAGAATGAAAACTTATCACAGATATTATAGCATTAAATTCCAATAAATCCAATATATCATTTAAAGTATTTTTAACATTTTGTAACTCATGATTCACCTCAATTCTCAAAGCCTGAAACACCCTCGTAGCAGGATGAACATGGCTTTTCACATGAGGGGTGCATGAAATTATGAGGTCAGATAATTCCGTTGTCGTCTTAATCTTTTGTAACTTTCTTTGATTTACTATAGCTTTTGCAATTCGTTTTGAAAAATGTTCTTCCCCGTACTGAGAAAAAATTCTTACAAGTTCATCTTCGCTATAGTTATTTACAACGTCATAAGCCGTCAAATCTCCGTCCATATCAAAACGCATATCAAGCGGTGCTTCTTTTGAAAAAGAAAAACCCCGTTCCTGCGAAGTCAACTGATGATATGAAGCGCCCAAATCAAACAAAACACCGCCCGTAATTTTTTCTATACCCAAATCGTGCATAACCTGCTTTATTTTGGTATAAGAGGATTTTACGATTGTTAAATTTTTATATTGCTTTAGCCTTTCTGATGCAAAAGCTATCGCCTCGTCATCAATATCAAAAGCAATCAATCTGCCTGTCGGAGAAATTCGCTGCAAAATAAGCTCGCTATGCCCCCCGCCTCCTAAAGTACAATCGACGTATATTTTGCCCGGGGTACAATTGAGGGCTTCAACAGCCTCATTTTTCATTACCGTAAAATGTTTAAATTCCTGCATAAAAATATACTAGCATAAACAAAAGCGGCAAGAGTATAAACCCTTGCCGCTTAAACTTTTTCATACTGCCCGATTAAAGAACAAATCCGTCTAATCCTTGTTTATCAAAGATTTCAATGAATTTATTTACGGTACAATTTATTTCGTTTCCTGATTCATCAATTATTGATACAACATTTTCAAAATCTTCATCGGAAACATCTTTAGCTTTTGACAACATTGTCAAATCGCCAAACTCCCCAAGTTCTTTTTCATCTTCCGCATCATATTTTCCTATTGGATCGAATTTCAAATTCATATAATTTACCTCTGGTTTTTCTTACAAAAGAAGTTACGACATTTTCGTATCATGACTTTAGAAAATTTTGAATATTCGTAACAAATGTTTACAATCTAAAACAAATAATTGCGATATATTACGAATTTCCCCATTCCGTTAAAATCTGGTAAAATTTTAGTGGGAATATGTGACTTTATCAATATTTACATTAAATTGTTAATGTAGTAGTGAAAGTAAAATATTTAAAAGGGAGATATGGCTGTAAATACAAGTAATATTGAATCTTCAATATCGACAAAAGAATTATTAAGAGAATACAGTTGGTACAAAGATACCTTTTCTTCGCTCATTCAGGGTGCAAGCGATGATTTCTTCACGAAAAATTTTCGCATTGAGTTTATCGGATTGAGCAAGAATATCAACTGCCTTTTGAATAATGAATCCTGCTTTGTTACAAAAATCAAAATTAACGAAGAATACGATATGTTCTTCCGTCTGACAGAAAAAGCCATAAATATTATACTTGATAAGGTTTTAGGCAAAGCAAAAAATAAATTCAACATAAATAAAATTTCCGAGCTTGAAGCAAAAATCATTACTGCATTTAACGGCTATATGTATGATGCAATCAAGCCGAAAATAAATCAGCCCGACCCGAAATTATTGAAAAGAAATAATTTCGATATGATAAATATGACTTTCATTTTAAGAAATATTGAACCCGAATCAAAAGAGGCGGGAAAAATTATAGTAACATTACCCCTGGCCCTTTTATCTCCCGAACAAATAGAGTCTGCGGGCGAAACATTTAAAAACACGGATTTCCCTCAAAGCGAAATTTTTGTAAAAGTCATAATGGGGAAAACAAAATTTTCTTTATACGACATCAAAAACCTTGAGCAAGACGATGTCGTGGTTTTTGAAAACAGCGATATTCAAAAGATGAAATTATCCATACAGGGAGAGCTTTTGGATATTCATCTGAATCCGAATATGGATTTACTCATACCGGAAGATAGTGATAATACAACAGGAGGAAACAGTAGTATGTCCGATGCTCATAATATATGGGATAGCATTGAAGTAGATATGGATGCGGAATTTGATGCGGTCAAAATATCCCTGAAAGAATTAAAAAATATAGAAGAAGGGCTTGTTGTTGATTTGACATCTTTATATGACAACAATGTAACCTTGAAAGTTGAAGGCAAACCGATTGCAAGCGGAACGCTCGTTATCGTAAATGACAGATACGGGGTAAAAATAAATAAAGTTATCGCAGCTTCATCAGGTTCAACAAATGATTCTTCGCAACAGGCAGCGCCCGAACAGGGAAATAATCAGGAACAGTATCCTGCACCTGAAGATAACAGCACACCTGAAAATACGCAAAGCGAAGATACAAGCGGCGCCGAAGGTCAAAACAACGGCGATGAAAACGATGAAGATTTTGACTACAGCGATTTTGAGCTGGAAGATGAGAATTTATAAGATATAAAAAACGGGAGTAAACATAAAGATATGGGACATTATATTATAAGTTTTACGGTTTACACAATGGCAATGTCAGGACTGATATTTTTCGCATTGTTTATCTACAAAAAAATAATGAACGGAAATATGTCATCAAATAAAACAAAAAAACTGAGCATTGAAGAAACAATGAACATAAATCCCAGAAAATCACTTATGATTGTGAAAGCAGGGGATGAAAGATTTTTGATTGCATCTGATGTCGACAAAACAACATTACTTGCAAAACTTGAAAATGACAATTCAAAAACCAATCGAGAAGTTTTTAAAGAAATAACGACGGGAAAGCAAAAAGCAGAGTTTGAAGATGCTCCGCTGCCTGATTTGTCGTTTATCAAAAAGGATACGGAAGAAAACAATATCGACATTCTTTATCCTAATAAACTTAAAAAATTCTCAGACAATAAACCAAAATCAAATACACAAAAAAATAACAGAAATAAAAGCGTTCATCTTGAAGTTATTACAAGGAACAATCCGAATGCTACGAGTTTAAACAGGCATCATTTGGAAACTTCAAAAAGCGAAAACGTAGATATTGAAGTGGGAGAGATTAAAAATCACGGACTTTCGACCATCAGAGAAATGGTTCACAAAGTAAATGAAATGTAAGGACAGGAAAATATAATGGATCAAGCAAGCACTCTAAATCCGATAATACAAATATTGATAGTAATGACTATTTTTTCATTGTTGCCGTTTTTGTTTTGTGCAATGACAAGTTTTTTGAGATTTGTAATTGTTTTTTCAATGCTTAAAACGGCAATGGGAACCCAGTCCGTTCCCCCTGCAATCGTAATTATCGGTTTGTCTATAATTTTAACATTCTACACAATGGGAGGGACTTTCCAAAAAATGTATGATATGGGCTCTGTTCCGTACCAGCAAAAGCATGATATTGTTGCGGCAATCCAAGAGGGATCAAAACCGCTGAAAGAATTTATGCTCAAACAAACAAGAGAGGGAGATTTGGAATTTTTCGTAAGTATGACCCACAAAGTCAAACCGAAATCACCCGATGATTTGTCTATCTGGGATATTGCACCGGCTTATATCATAAGTGAATTAAAAACCTCTTTTGAAATAAGTTTCGTTATATTTGTACCGTTTATAATATTGGATATGGTAGTTGCGAATATTCTGTTGGCTCTGGGTATGTATATGCTGTCGCCGACAATTATTTCCATGCCGTTTAAGCTGCTGATATTTATTGCGGTAGACGGGTGGGCGCTGATTGTTCAGGGATTAGTGTCAAGTTACAACTGATGAGGAATAAAATATGATAGAAGTTTTACTCGAATATTTAGCTAAAGGCTTTTTAATAATGCTTGCAATATCAATGCCTTGCGTACTTGTTGCTGCGGGTATCGGTCTTGTTGTAGGTATTTTGCAAGCCGTTACACAGGTTCAGGAACAAACAATTGCGACTGCTCCGAAAATTCTGGGCGTTTTCCTTGTTATTGTAATAGGCGGGGTAGGATTTGTTAAACTTTTGACCAACCTGTTTCAAGAAGGAGTCGTGCTTGCGTTTAATACAGTCCCTCACAATGAACAATTTGTACTCGACTCAAATTATTATCACTACACAACGCCTTTTGCAAACGAAATGAAAGACAGATTTAAAAATATAGACTCGGTTGATTATATTATGAAACATCCGGGCAAATTACCATATATCGACCAGTATAAAAGAGAAAAATATTTACCGGCATCAAAAACTCCTATGCCGAAAACAGATTTTGTTGAAACAAAAAGGATTATGGGGCAATAAAAATAAATGGATAACGTCTTAAATCAATTAGCACAACTTTTCCCCATGGTAAATTCCTATTTTATGACAGGATTTCTTGTATTCTGCCGTTTGCTGGGATTTTTCAGATTTGCCCCGATATTTTGCAGAAAAGAAATCCCGGGACTGGTCAAAATACCCATAGCTATCCTTATAACCGTACTTATGGTGCCGTTGATGAACACATCGGAAGTCTTGGCTAAAACGGATTCATTTATATTATCAATACTGTTAAATGTCGTTGTCGGGGCAATAATCGGATATATGGCAAGATTAATTGTAATTGCGGTTGATTGCGGTGCGGAAATGATTAACATGCAAATGGGTTTAACATCTGCCACAACCCTTGATCCGACAACATCAGGTCAGGTTTCTATCCTCACAAACGTAATATCATTAATGGGATTGCTTTTATTTATCGATGTCGGAGGCTTTTATTGGCTTTTTAAAGCTATTATGAAAAGCTTTGAAGTTTTTCCCGTTTATGCCGTTCATATCCCGCTTGCAAAAATTGCAAATATGAGCCTGTTAACCAAATTATCTTCCAATACTTTGTATATGGGTTTGCAAATAGCATCCCCCGTTTTACTTGCGACAATGGCGCAGGATATTATTCTCGGCGTAATTTCAAGAACAGCTCCGCAGGTAAACGTTTTCCAGTTAAGTTTCCTGTTTAAACCCGTTCTCGGCGCCGCAATAATGGTTTGGATTTTGCCGATGCTTATGAATGTAATTGAGCAATACTTTATAAGCTTTGCAAATATTATTTAATAATATTTTTATTTGTTTTATTTTGCCGCTAAAAAAAATAAAAAGGCAGGTTATAAAAACCTGTCATAATCAATTACTAATTACTAATTATTTTTTATATTCTCTTTCTTAATCCTTTACATCTGTTTTCAAAACATTATGAACAAGCGCAATTGCAGCACCCGCCAATGCTCCTGTTCCTACGAAAAATCCCGTAGGTCTGAAATGTTTTGTTGCAACATTATAAGCCTCAATGGATTTTTTAACCATTTTAGCGGCTTCAGTCTTCATATCGGTAAATAATTCTTTTAAAGCATTAACTTCTTTGGGGCTTTTTTCCAACACAGCATGGAAAGCCTTTAAAATTCTGTTATTGCTTACTTTATCACCGTTTTTTAAACCGTCAAACGTTTTTAAAAATTCATCTTTTGCAACGGATTTGTTTCCGTCATTTTTAACTTCATCAAGATATAATTTTGTCCAATTGTTGTATGAATTTTGTCTTTCTTTAAGCCCGTCAACAACGCCTTTATATTCCTTTGTATTTTTTTCATCTCTGTGCAAAGGATAAATATACTTCAAACCCAAGCATGCAACAGAACCTGCTACGGCACCTTGAATCAGGGGGATAATATTATTATGTACGTTATTGCTGTTATTTACAGCTTGTATTGCCATTTTTCTAAATCCTACGTTTTATTAAAATATGCTCAAAATACTGCTATGCAAGAATTTGTCTTGTATTTTATATCGGGAAGATTTTGCACTTAATGATTTCTTTTTACATAAAGAAACTGAGTAATCAAAATCTTTATTTTTCAGCATTTTAATATAAACTTATTTCTTTGTCAACACCCTTACTAAATTTAACAAAAGCATTATGCCTACAACAGCTAAAGTCAAATAGAAATAATAAATGATTGCATTGTGAGATGCAAATAAGCATGCCAGAGCCCCTGAAATAATTGCAACAGATGTAAAGATTACAACAATTTTTTTCTGGGAAAAGCCTGCATGCAAAAGTTTATGATGAATATGTTCCGCATCAGCAACAAACGGAGAAGTTCCGTGAAGAATCCTGCGCAGCGAAGAAAAAGTAATATCAACAATAGGAACCGAAAGAACAAGGAACGGCAATAATATAGCTAACGTTGCAACTTTCATAACGCCCGTAATTGATATTGCGGCAAGCAAAAATCCAGAGAACAAGGATCCGCTGTCGCCCATAAAGATTTTTGCAGGGTTGAAGTTGAAAGTTAAAAATGCAAGCATAGAACCTGCAAGGATAAAGCCAATCAATGCACTAATCGGACTCGGAGGAGATACAATTAACGCAAGCAGCGCAAGAGTAACCGAACTTACGGTAACAACAGAGCCCGCAAGCCCGTCAACACCGTCAATGAAGTTAACGGCATTTGAAATACCCACTATCCACAAAAGAGTAATCGGATAAGACCAGAACCCGAGTTCATGACCGCCCCAGAAAGGTATATTATCAATTTGAACACCCAATAAATATACAACCGTTGCAATTGAAAGCTGCATTACAAGCTTGAATTTGGCATTCAAATTATAAATGTCATCAACAAGTCCCAATAAAAACATTAAAGACCCGCCGAGCAATATGCCCGACAACAATTTCCCGTAAGGGTAATAACTCATTAACACAAGGCAAAGGAACGTGAGCATCGTGCTGCCCCAGATTGCAACTCCGCCTATTCTTGAAATAGGTTTTGTGTGAATTTTCCTTGCATTGGGGACATCAACAAGTCCCTCCCTTTTTGAAAAAGTTATAATCATAGGAACAAGAAATACCCCGATAATATAGGCTATTACAGCTCCCAGTATATGTGCATGTGTTAACTTAATAATAATGATTACTCTCCTTTAGTTATTCATAAAGCGGATGAGCCTTGCATAATTTCAAACTTCTCTGACGAAGATTTTCTAATGCGGTTTCATCATCTGACGCTGAAATTGCGCCTGCAATAATTTTTGCAACTTCCCTCATATCGTTTTCTTTAAAACCTCTTGTGGTAACGGCGGGTGTACCGAGTCTTATGCCTGACGTTACAAAAGGACTTTGAGGATCGTTCGGAACGGTGTTTTTGTTAGCGGTAATTCCGACTTTTTCCAAGACATTTGCCATGTCTTTGCCTGTTTTGCCTGTTCTTCTTAAATCCAAAGTCATCAAGTGGTTTTCTGTCATACCGCCTACAATATCAAGTCCTTCATCAATTAAACCTTGAGCAAGAGCTTTTGCGTTTTTAATAATTTGTGCGGCATACTCCTTAAATTCGGGTTTTGAAGCTTCAAGCAATGCAACCGCTTTACCTGCAATAATATGTTCCAAAGGTCCGCCCTGCATTCCGGGGAAAACAGCCTTGTCGATATCTTTTGCATATTTTTCATCACACATAATGATACCGCCTCTGGGACCTCTTAAAGATTTGTGAGTGGTTGTTGTTACAAACTGAGCATAACCTGCAGGCGACGGATGTAAACCCGCAGCAACAAGCCCTGCAATATGAGCAATATCGGCAAGTAGCAATGCGCCGACTTCATCTGCTATTTCTCTAAACTTTTTAAAATCAATTATTTTTGAATAATTACTTGCACCGCAAATAATAAGCTTCGGTTTATGCTCATGCGCCAATTGGCGAACGTTTTCATAATCAATTTCACCGTTTTCATTTATGCCGTAAGATTTTACATCAAAGTACATGCCTGAAAAATTAACGGGTGAACCGTGAGATAAGTGTCCGCCGTTTGACAAATCCATTGATAAAACTCTGTCGCCGGGTTTCATTGTAGCCATAAAAACAGCCATATTAGCCTGAGCACCCGAGTGCGGCTGAACATTGGCATGCCCCATGTGAAAAAGCTCACATGCTCTTTTTTGTGCGAGTTCTTCTATGACATCAATATATTCACATCCGTTGTAATATCTTTTGTGCGGTTTGCCCTCTGCATATTTGTTAGTCAAGACGCTTCCGCATGCTTCCATAACAGCTTGCGAGGTGCAGTTTTCGCTTGCAATAAGTTCAATTGTATTGCGTTGTCTTTCAAGTTCTTCTTCAATAGCTTCAGCTATTTGCGGGTCAACTTTTTTTATATGTTCTAAATGCATAAAATCCCTCCCCATGCCTAAAATACATGATAATTATATTATCAGTATAACTTTAAAGCAAATTGTAAATTTTAACCTAAAACATATAAATGGAATGCATAAGCAAACAAGATACCGTAAGCGGCTCCGACATATACTTCTAAGGGTGTATGCCCTAAGAGTTCTTTTAATTTTCCGCCGACGGCTTTCAAATCATGGTTGTAAATTTCTTCCATAATTTTATTTACGCATGCTGCTGTTTTACCTGCCGCACGTCTTAAACCCGCAGCATCATACATAATTACAAGGGAAAACCCTAACGATACGGCAAAGATTATGGAATCATACCCTTCCAAAATTCCGACAAGGGTAGACATTCCCATAACACCTGCCGAATGAGTGCTGGGCATTCCGCCGGTTGTTGTAAATATTTTAAAATTTATTCGTCTTGATTTTACGGTAAAGACAATAAATTTAATTATTTGCGCCGTAAAAGCAGCAAGAATACCGCTTGCTAATACTTCATAACCGTTGTTTGCAATTATATGTCTAAACGTATCTAAAAACATTAAATATCCATTCTTTTTTGTATTTTATCCAGAATTTGCTCAAAAATTTCTGATTTAAAATTCAACTCATTCATTATACCATGACATTTATTTAACAGGCAAGACAATTTATTTTTTGATTCATCCAATCCGTAAAGCGAAACGCAGGTAAGCTTTCCTTCTTCTTTATCTTTGCCCGTGGTTTTGCCCATTTCTTCAAAGGTCGATATTTCATCTAAAATGTCATCTGCCATTTGGAAAGCTATGCCGAAGTTTTGAGCAAAGTCTGTAATTTTATTCAATTTTTCTTCATCAACATTCGCTATAATTGCACCCGTGCGCATTGCAAGCTTAAATAAGTCGGAAGTTTTGTGAATATAGATATATTTAAGAGTATTTTTTTTGTCATTGATATCATTGTTTTTTTCGCTTTCAATATCAAGCACCTGCCCTGCAATAACTCCTCTTGCGCCCGCATAGTTGAAATATTCGTTCAAAACCATAATAATTTTCGACGGGGAAAGAGTTTTTGAATATTTGGTAATAATTTGGGGCGCATAGGTAAGCAATGCATCGCCCGATAATGTTGCAACGGCAGCACCGAAAACCTTGTGGTTTGAGGGTTTACCCCTGCGAAAATCATCGTTATCCATACATGGCAAATCGTCATGGATAAGAGTTTGCGCATGCAGCATTTCTATTGCGCAGGCACAAGGAATTGCATCTTCAAAATTCCCGCCCGAAAGCGAACAGGTTTCAAGACACATAACGGGGCGCAGCCTTTTGCCGGGGAGCGTAACCGTATATTTCATCGATTTGAACAATTCTGACGGTTCTTCTATTTGGATGTACTCATTTAAGTAATCGTTTATTAAATTAATATAATCATTCATTTTCATTTTCGTCTAATTCCTTATATAATTTTTGTTTAAACGTGTTTCTTGATGATTGGCGTTTCTTTTCGCTGATTTTAGCTACTTGCCTGTTGTTGCGGAATTTTTGCCTTGATTCGGTTTTTGTTCCGTTGTATTTTACTTTTTCTTTGTATTCAAACGCCTCGTTCACAAATTCAAGATAAGATTCATATCTTGTTTTGTCAATTTTTTCAATATGTTTTAAAACTGCGCACCCGTCCTCGTGAATGTGCAAACAGTCAGAATACTTGCAATCCTTGGCATATTTTGAAATGTCGTCAAACAAATCGTCAACATCTTTCGGTAAAAGGAAGTCAAATCTCAAATTGCTAAATCCGGGAGTGTCGATTATTTTAGAATTTTGATTAAGTTCAATAATTTCGCTGTGCCTTGTAGTGTGGGTGCCACGCTCCGATTTTTCGCTAACGGCTTTTGTGCGCAGATTGATGCTTGGGTTTAGGGCATTTATTAAACTTGATTTTCCGACACCTGAATTTCCGCAAAGCGCCGTGGTTTTGCCTGATAAGGCTTGGGCTAAATTTTCTATGCCGATTTTTTGGGCTGCGGAAGTGAAAAGAATTTTGTAGCCCAAATTTGAATATATGTCGATGATTTTATTTTGCAAACTGTCGTCAAGCCCTAAATCTTCTTTGTTAAAACAAAGAATTGCGGGGATTTTGTAATATTTTGCAAATGCGCAGTAGCGATTAAGCTGATGAAAATCGAGCTCTGGCTGCTTTAGAGCGGATACAACAAGCATTTGAGAAATATTTGCAACGGCAGGACGCTTGATAAAACTTTTTCTTGGGAGGATTTCTGTAATGACATCGTTTTCATAAATCACAAAATCGCCTGTAATAACGGAGGTTTTGGATTTTTTTAATACTTCTCTTATTTTGCATACAATCAGGTTGTCGCCTGATTTTACGAAATAGGAATCCGAGTATATTTTGTAAATTTGACCTCTCATACAAAAGATTTTACTAAAAATTCATGCGAATATCAAATAACAGAAATAATAATTGCATGTCATCTTGAACGATAGCGAAAGATCGCCTGATGTGCGTATGACAAGGCGATTTTGCAAAGTAGAGTGCGCTTGCAAGCGCACCGCATAAATTTATTTAATAAGGCGATTCTTCGGACTTCGTCCTCAGAATGACGATTTAATACCCTCGCCCCCTTGGGGAGAGGATGCCTGAAAGGCAGGAGAGGGGCTAAAGAAACTATCCGCACCGTCATTCTTTGTTAATTTAGGCGATTCTTCGCTATTGCTCAGAATGACTGTGGTATTTGACACCCATTTGATTACAACTTCTGAACAGATGCAACTTTTGAAGTCATTGTGATATTTGGCAAAGGTTCGCCGTTCATTTTTGCAAAGAATATGCCAATTTTTGTTTTTAAGTTTGCAAATCTGCCATTCGCTTTTGTTTGGTTTTGAGAAGTCAAGACCCCTCCTAACCTCCCCATGTCGGGGAGGAGACTATCCGCACCGTCATTCTTTGTTAATTTAGGCGATTCTTCGCTATCGCTCAGAATGACTTTATTTTCAGAAACCTTATTGGGATCTTTGCCGATTGCCATGCGGAAACCGAGGGTTAAAGCGATACCGTTTCTGCCGCCATTGCGGATTACGGCTTGACCGTAAGCGCTGTACTTATCGTCCCAGCATTTTTGTAAACCTACGCCATACTCTACATAAGGTTTTACATGCATTTCGGGTAATTCGTTGCCGTTTGCTCTTGCGTGAGTTTCGTTAATCAAATTCCAAACCATTCCGACGGTTGCATAAGGCTGCCAACCGTTTTTAAGATTACCGATAAATCTTATTGCAGGGTGAAGTTGGATTGTATGCAGCGGATCCATATTTATACGAACTCCCGCAGCGTTGGTATAGTCAAATGTATTGGCAAACGAATAACTCATTGTCCATAACGGTTGAATTATGAATTTACCTTCTTTAAATTCAAAGTTATACCCTGATTTTGAAGCGATGCCTGCCATTAAGGTGGTCATTTCATCTCTGCCGTACATTGTTTGAGCATCGGCAAATTGTGCACCTGCGGTTGCAGACAATGCGGTGAAGAAATTCTTTTTGTAGAAAGTTTGAGTAATGCCTAATAATCCGCCATTGGTTGATGTGTCAATGTTTGAGTAATTTAATTGTGACCCGTTGTAACCTATGTATCCACTTGTAACACCTGCCCAGCCGTGTTTAAGATGTTGGAAATCCGAATCAACACCGATTAAAGTTCCGTACATAACAGCATCTACTTTCGGACCGTGGCGAAGTGGAACGTTTTCAAATACCGCATAAGGTTTAACCCAAACTCCTTTGTTGTTACGGTCGAAATCTATTCGCCCGAGGTTTTGGTTGTAAGGAGTTGAGGCAAATGAACTTTCACCCGAATTTTTCATGGCATATTTGTTTTGGTTAATCATTGCAAAGCGTTCATAAGCGGGTTGAATAGAAAATAAATCAGAGTGTTCAAACGCATAGTTTGTAATGACATTCATTTGCCCTATAGCTGCAGCAGATGTGGAGACAGCACCGTCAAATATTGTCGGGTTGTAATTTTCGTAGGAATTAGATCCTGCGTCTGTAGCGTGTCTTGCAAAAGTGAAATAGCCCTGTTGGTTATCGTTATCTACAAGGTAATTTACATCGTATTTGTAAATAGGCGAATAAGCAACTTGTGTTACCGTTGTATCGACATTTTGAGCTAAATCTTTTTGAGCAAAAAGGATTTTTGTATTGTCTTTTGTGGCGTCG
>Ga0256406_1003035_pt1 | contig 21954 bp, 18 predicted proteins | sample RumenRJG_03DNA_FD_185986 | JGI IMG/M metagenome (GOLD analysis project Ga0256406, IMG submission 185986) | Bovine rumen microbial communities from Lethbridge, Alberta, Canada - RJG_03 | ecosystem: Host-associated > Mammals > Digestive system > Stomach > Rumen | place: Canada: Alberta | collected... | reverse complement strand
ATGCCGGACGACGGGCATTTGATGTCCATGCTTATGATGAGGTTCCGGGAATCCGGCAGGCCGGCGATGCTCACCGACCCGTTGGTCTCGAGGACCAGGACCTTCCCGGCGGACACCATCGCTGATATGAGCTCTTTTGCATCATACTGCAGTAGCGGCTCGCCCCCGGTCAGGCAGACCGACCTCACATCGCCGATGAGCGCCATTATCTCCGGGACGGACATCTGGGACTTCGCATCCGACGGCTCGAGCGCGTAACCTGTGTCGCACCATGAGCAGCGGAGGTTGCAGCCGGCCGCCCTGATGAAATAGGTCAGGCGGCCCATCTGCAGGCCCTCGCCCTGGATCGAGAGGAAGGTCTCCACTATCTTCAATTCCCGGCGCCGTCCTCGTAGGGGATCTCGTCGCGGTAGCCGGCCGCCCTGAAGCCCTCGAGCCTCAGGCGGCAGGAATCGCAGTGCCCGCATGCTTTCTCCCCGCCGTTGTAGCAGGACCATGTGAGCTCCAGGGGGGCTCCGAGCTTCTTGCCAAGGCGGACGATGTCCGCTTTGGAGAGGTAGAGCAGGGGAGTCATGATCTTGACCGCATGCCCCTCGACCCCGGCCTTGGTGCCCTTCTCGAGCATCTTCTGGTAGGCCTCGAAGAAATCAGGACGGTCGTCGGGATATCCGGAGTAATCGACGGCGTTGGCGCCCAGGTACACGTATTCGGCGTCGATGCTCTCAGCCAGACCGGCGGCGACGCTCATGAAGACGATGTTCCTGGCCGGGACATAAGTTATCGGGATGTCCTCGTCGAGCTTCCCCTCCCTGTCCATCGGGACGTCGATGTCCTTCCTGGTCAGGGCAGACCTGAACGACGAGAGGTTCAGGTCGATGACCACATGAGCGACGTTGTAGTGCCTGCAGACCTTCTCGGCCGAATCGAGCTCCTTGGTGTGCCTCTGCCCATAGCGGAAGCTCAGCGCGGTGCACTCGCACCCGTCCGCAAGCGCCTGGGCGAGGGTGGTGGTGGAGTCGAGCCCGCCGGACAGCAGCACGACTGCCTTCTTGGACATCAGAACCTCACCTCGTACCAGGCGGTCTGCCCGCGTTCCTCGTCGAGGCCCACGGCCAGAGACCTGATGTTCGCCGGGATCTGGATCTCGCGGACCATCTTCTCCGTCATCATCTTGGACATCTCCTCGGCGGTCGTGGTCGGGACCGGCAGCATGCGGACGTCCATCTTCGGGAACATGTACCTCTTCCCGTTGCATTCGACATGCACATCCTCCCCGTCCTCGGTGATATGAACCTCCTTTGACTGCGCAGGAAGGAGCACAGCGTGGTCCATGGCGTCGACCATCTCCTTCAGCTTCTTCTTGAGGATGACGAAGTCCATCACCATCCCGTTCTCATCTATATCCCCCTCGAGCCTGAGGTGGACGATGTAGCTGTGGCCGTGCAGCCGGGAGCACTTCTCATGCCTGGGTATGAAGTGGCAGGCGGAGAACCTGATGCCGGAGTACCCTCCGTCAATCTCGATGGAGCTCATTGCCTCAGCCCCGCAAGCTTCATGGCCAGGACCAGGGAGTCGGAGAAGTCGGTCTTCACGCGAGAGGTGTCTACGAACACTTTGTCGCTGTTGAGGACCGGGGCCCCGAGGGCGCGCATGTTGCCGATGAAGTGCATCGCCCTGAAGAGGAGGTTCCCGGAGATCCCTTCGGGAGCGATGATGATGTCGGCCTCTTCCACGGCATCCTCGATGAGGATCTGCGCCTCGTAGGCGTCGTAACCGGCCTTCACCAGCCTCTTGACGACCTCCATCGAGTCGGCGATGGTCTTGTCGACCGCGTCGTTCCTGCCGATGTCGTCCGAACGGCCGCCGGACATGACGGCTATCCGCTGGGTGCTGAACCCCAGTTTCTTGGCCAGGGCCGCGCCCTTCTCGGCCATCTCGACCTTGTCCTCGACGGTCCATCCCTCGTCTATGCCCACAGGGGCCATGAGGAACAGCCTCCCGCGGTACTCCATGAGGACGATCCTCTGGAGATCGTCGACCCCCAGCGCCTTCTTCACATGGGGCAGGAGGACAGCGGAGGACATATCCCCGCGGACGGCCGCGTCGATCTTCCCGTCGGCCAGGTCCCTGGCCAGTTTCTCCGGGTCGGTGTAGATGGAGATATTGGGATTGTCCATCACGCGGACGCTCGTCTCAACGAACTTCGATTCCGGAGCGCGGCCGATCCCCACCTTCACATCGGGGAGGTCGCCTGCGAGAAATTCATCAGACTTTACCATGAAAGACCCATGCTCGCCATCGTTAATAAATTTATAATTCCCGGGAGCGCGGCGCGGCATTAACCCAGAACACCGGGCCGGCGGCCTTCCGAAACTCCGGTCCGGGCAATGCCGGACACAGCATCGCGGCGGACGGGATCAGCAGATCGTGTCGAACCGGTAGTCGCTCCAATCCCTGAGCCCCAACACGATCTCCGCCTCGGTCACGGTCAGCATCGGCTTGGGATACCTGGCCTGGTCGTCCATGGCCACCCGGGGACAGGCGGTGCTCACGAAAGCGTCGACCCTGTACGGGAGAAGGGCCTGGGGGGAGATCTCGTCCGTCGCCAGCATCACGACGTCCTTGCCGGCGTCCCGCAGGAGCCCGGCGATCCTGTCCGCTTCGGAGCGGCGGTTCTGGCCGACCTTCCCGCAGACGATCACCATGAAGGCCTGAGCCGATCTGGCACTTTCGATGGCGGCGAACCTCCGGCGGAGGATGCGGTCCTTCTGATCTTCGACCGAACGGGCCTCTCCGGTCACCGGGTTGAGGACCGTCATCTTCTTCTTCAGCCCGAACGCGGCCGCAAGGGGATGGAAATCGCCTTCGCCGATGAACAGGAAACCGTCGGTCTCATCTTCGGCAGCAACGGCCGCGGAGCAGTCGCATCCCAGGACCTGGCCCGGATAGCAGAGCCTGCCGTCCCCCTTCCCGATGACAGCGGTCTTGCCGGCCTTCTCCAGGATCTCCTTCGCCCTCGGGAGGAGGTGTATGTACTGGACGGAGGCGAGGAGTCCCACCCTGCCGGGAAGGTCCGGGAGGATCTTCTCCAGAGGCCCGTCGATGTCCACATCGGCCCTGGCCTCGATGTAGAGGACGTCCGGGTCCTGCGGAAGGTTCGGTATCGGAGAGTGCCCGAAATGGACGAGCGCCTGAGCGAACCTGCGGAAATCGGTGAAGAGATCGCATGCGCCGTAGCACGGATATCCCAGAACAACGGGGACCGCACCTGTATCTTTGAAAATCCTGTCGGAGAGCTCTGCGGCGCGGACCTTGAGCCCTTCCGGAAGCTGGAGGGCGACAGAGGAGTATCCCCTGCCGCGGATCCAGCTTTCGATGTTATCGATCTGGAGATCGAACAGCATCAGTGGATGAGTTCCTGCCCTTTCTCGACGTCGATGTAGCAGGAAGTGGGGAGTTTCATGGAGGCCCTCCAGAGGGCATCCTTGACCTGAGGGACCTTGTCAGCCGTGGTGTAGACGGTGTAGACAGCCTGGTCCATCTCGACACGCGCGGCGGTGCCGACGGTCTTACCGAAGGCGCGGCGCATTCCGCTGGACACACGGTCCGCTCCTGCTCCGGTAGCGAGCTTGTTCTCGCGGAGGACGACGTGGGGGTAGACCCTGACTTTGAAGTGGTAGTCGGTGGGACCGAGCTTGCCGAGGACCCTGTTGGCGGCGACACGGCCCGCCTCGATGGCGGTGTGCCTGATCTGCACGCGGGCTTTCACTTTGAGGGAGAGCTTTACGGGGAACTCGTCTTCCCTGGTGAGGTCTCCCATGTCGAACTGGCTGATCCTGACCGCCGGAACTCCGCCCATGTACTCGCGACGAGTATAGGCCATTCCGGTAATCCTCCTGTACATCGATGCTGGCTTTCTTACCATGATACCACCTGAAGGTAGCGAACGGAGCGAGTATCCCCGTTCCGTATTTAATCCCTTGGTAGGGATAACTGAGCCTTCCGATATGGCCAAACAATATAAGGGTTCGCATCGGCCGGCCGGTCCGGGCACTCTAGGACATGAGTACCGGCGGCCCGAGGGGGAATCCCGGATGTGCCAGTATCCCGTACGGCATATGAACCTGACCCGTCTCTCCGTCCCTGTGGGCGGCGGAACATCCCTTTCGGAGCAATGCTTTATATCGGAATCATGGTTGGAGAGCCCGTTCGGTATGGCAAAGCACCCCGCCCGCTCGGCCGTCAGGTACATCGGAATGAGAAGGTCCGCCAGATTGGCGGAGCTGTCCGCCGAGGCCGTCCGCGAGGGCAGGGAGGACCGCGCAATACGCTATGTGAGCCTGGCCAGGGCCGTCTGCGGGAAGTCCCAGACGCCCATGCCCGAGGGCTTCGCGTACTGCAGGGAGTGCCTCCTGCCGCTGCTGCCGGGCGTGAACTGCACCGTGAGGCTGACAGGCGGCAAAGTGGTTTCCGCCTGCCCCAGGTGCGGGACGGTCCGCAGGATGCCGTACATCAGGGAACAGAAAGAGGCCCGTTTCGAAAGGACGGGGAGGCATCAGAATGACGGAGAGGGAAGCGAAGAAGGAGTTAATCAGGCGCAGCGTTGACATCGACCCGACCGTCCGCATCGGGAAGGACGGGGTCACCGAGAGCATCGGGGCGGAGATCGTCGCCCAGCTCAAGAAGAAGCGCCTGATCAAGGTCAAGGTGCTGGGGAACTGCGAGGAGGACGCGGACGCCGTGGCCGCCAAGCTCGAGGAGCTCACCCAGGGCGTGGCCGTGGATGTGCGCGGAGGGGTCATCGTCATGACCGACAAACGTACCTGGACCTCGCTGTGCCAGAAGAAGAACGATTGAAGGAAGACAAATGCTGGACATCAACATCATCAGGGAGAACCCCGAGAAGATCAGGGACATGCTGAAGAAGAGGAACAAGACCACTGAGAGACTCGACAAACTGCTCGAGGCCGACAAGGAGTGGAAGTCCCTCACCAACGAGAACAACGACCTCCGCAAGACCAGGAACGCCGTCTCGAAGGAGATCAGCAAGATGCCGGCGGGCGCCGAGAAGGATGCCAAGATCACCGAGATGCGCGCGGTCGGCGACAAGATCGCCGCCAACGACAAGCGCATGGCGGAGCTCGAGGAGATCAGGACCGACTGCCTCCTGAACATACCCAACATCCCCGCGGACGACGTCCCCATTGGGAAGGACGACACCGAGAACGTCGAGATCAAGGTCTGGGGAGAGAAGAGGAAGTTCGACTTCAAGCCCAAGACCCACTCTGAGCTGATGCTCGATCTCGATATGGTCGATTTCGAGAGGGCCGCCAAGATTACCGGCTCTGGGTTCTACGTGCTCAAGGGCGACGGCGCCAGGCTCGAGAGGGCACTCATCAGCTTCTTCCTGGACACCCACCGCAAACAGGGCTACAAGGAGGTCTTCACCCCCGTCATCGTCAACACTGCCGCCGTCACCGGCACCGGCCAGTACCCCAACCTCAAGGACGACATGTACCACCTGGAGAAGGACGACATGTGGCTCAACCCCACCGCCGAGGTCCCTGTGACCAACCTCCTCCAGAACGACATCCTGTCCAAAGAGGACCTGCCGGTGAAGCTCACCGCCTACCTCCCCTCCTTCCGCAGGGAGGTCGGTAAGCACGCCGATACCGCCGGGATCATCCGCGTCCACGAGTTCAACAAGGTGGAGATGGTCAGGTTCGAGGAACCCTCCAAGTCCTGGGCGGCCCTCGAGGAGATGAGGGGCGACGCCGAGGAGCTCCTGCAGAAGCTCGGACTGCCCTACCACGTCCTCCTCCTGTGCACCGGGGACCAGAGCTTCTCCTGCGCCAAATGCTACGACCTCGAGGTATGGGCCCCCGGAGAGGAGAGGTACCTCGAGTGCTCCTCGTGCTCCAACGACCTGGACTTCCAGGCCCGCCGCGCGAAGATCAAGTACAGGCCCGAGCAGCACCTCAAGTCCGAGTTCGTCCACACCTTGAACGGCTCCGGGCTCGCCCTCCCCAGGACCATGGTGGCCATCCTCGAGAACTACCAGAACGCCGACGGGTCCGTCACCATCCCCGAGGTGCTCAGGCCCTACATGGGCGGGCAGGAGAAGATCGTCCCGCCCGAGAAGAAGAAGACGTTCTGACCGCCAAACCGTTTACCGGCCTTCCTTCATTCCCCCGGCCCGTCGGGGCCGGGCTCCGGCATCCCGCCGGAACCGCCGGGCCTTATCCTCTCGCCGCCCATGGTATCCTCGAGCTCCCCGAGGATCCTCAGCATCTCGCCGACATCGGCGGAGCAGGCGAGCTCCTTCCTGTACATGCGGCACCCGTGTATCCCGGCAGCGAAGCGCGGGACGTAGCTGCGGAGCCTCATGAACCCTTCCTCCGGCCCCTTCTCATCCAGCACCATGCCGATGAGCTGCCTGCACCAGGCGGCCTGCTGGGACACCGTCGGGCAGGGGAGGACCTCTCCTGTCCGGAAATAACGGTCTATCTGGGTCACCAGGAACGGGTTCCCCACGCCGCCCCTCGCGACCATCACGCCCCGGGCGCACGAGGTCCTCACCGCTTTCACCGCGTCGGCGAGCGTGTATATGCTCCCGGAGACCACCAAAGGGACGGACATCTCCTTCCCGAGGCCGGCGATCTCATCCCAGTGCGGATCGCCGGTGTACCTCTCCTCCCTGGTGCGGGCATGCAGCGCGATGCAGTCGACATCCGCCGCCTCCAATTCGGAGATCACCTCGGGATAGTTCTCGGACGAAGCGGATTGGCCCAGGCGTATCTTGGCGGTGACCGGGACGCCCACCGCCCTCTTCACGGCGCGCACGACCGCCCCGCAGTTTGCCGGGTCCTTCATCATCACTGCACCCGACAGGCTCCTGGCTATCTTGTTCACCGGGCATCCCATGTTGATGTCGATGAAATCTATGTCTGGGTCATAATCCAGGGCCGCGGAGGCCGCCTTCGCCACCGTCTCCGGGTCGGACCCGAACAGCTGGACCCCCGACGGGCGCGCATCCGACCCGATGTACTCCCAGGACCTGTCGGTGCCGCGGATGAGGCCCATCGCAGAGACCATCTCCGACACGTCCGCGGCCACCCCGAACGGCTTCATGAAGCGGCGGTAGGCCCTCGATGTGTAACCCGACATAGGTGCCAGGATGACCCTGCCGTCTATCTCCAGCCCGCCGATCCTCCAGGTCAAATATCCATCTTCCTGAAATCTTCGAGTATCCGGCCAGCACCGATGCTCTCCTCGTAGCCGGGAGCGGAGAGCTTGGCCCCTATCTCCTCCACGCCTTCGCGCAGGGAACGGGAGGTCACGCCGTAGCGTATCGACACGAGGGCCTCGACCCATGCCCCCAGGAGGTCGCACGCCTTGACCCTCCTGCCGTCGCGCACCGGATCCGACGAGACTGTGAAGGGGTCGCAGGCGAAGAACTCCAGCTCGGACCTCCACCCTTCCGGGATCAGGGGCATGATGCGGGAGTTCATGAGCTCGCCCTCGATGCCGTCCAGCAGCTGCGGGAGGCCGCTGACCCTGGTCTTCACGGGGGTGATGACGTCCTTCGTGAGGACCTCCGGCAGGTCGTGGAACAGCCCGGTGAAGAAGTCGCAGTACACCTGCTCGGCGGACGCCCCGGCATCGCGGTCCGCCAGGTACGCGCAGTCGGCGACCAGGAGGGAGTGGCCCAGGACCGTGGTCTTGGGTATCCTGGGGGTCCTCGCCCACCTCTGCTGGAACCTCAGCTGGCCGATGATGTTCACGAAATGCCAGAGCTTCGAATCCGGGGACATCATCTCCCTTACCCCGGCCAGGTCCCGGTGCTGGAGGACCTGCCGGTCGATCTCGTCCTTGGTGTCCTCTATGCCGTAGACCGAGCGGTTCGCGTCGTAGATGGTGATGAACTCCCAGCGAGTCGCCAGATAATGGGCGGCGCGGATGATGGCATCCTCTTTGGTGTCCTTCGGCGACCCCAGGTACCCGCGGAAGCTTTCCGTGAACCCATCCGGCATGCCGCCGACGCGCTTCGAGAACTCCGCCAGGACATATTCGCTGACCTCTCCGGCCTTCTCCTCCTCGATCCGGTGGAATATCTGCGGCTTCAGGTCGGTCAGGGCCACCCTCTGGATGAAGGAGAAGAGGCAGCGCTCGATGAGGGCCGGCCAATCGACCCTGTTCCCGACGTCCTCCTCGCACTTCCCCAGGATCCATGCGATGGCCGCCTTGTGGGCCTGCTTGTCCAGCTCGGTGAGGTCCAGCGTGCGGAGGTGGTCGTTCCACCTGTGCATGTTCGAGGCATCGAACATGTAGTAGACCATGGCGGCGTTCAGCGCTTTCTGGGTCATCTGCCCTCCGTCAGATCCTCGATGGCCGCGCCGTTATATGCCTTGTATTCTCCGGTGAGGTCGATGAGGAACCCGTCGTCGGGGAAGCGGGACAGCTCCGCGGAGATCGCGCGGTCATTTTCATAGTCCTCGATAGCGGCCCTGTTCCTCCTGGAGCATATCTCGAAAGCCGCGATGCCGGCAACGATCATGATGTATCCGGGGACCATGAGCGCTCCCGGGACCGGCCCGTCGGACAGGCCGGTGCTGTCGAGCATGGCGAGCACCGAAACGACGATGCCTGCCGCCAGCAGGACCAGAGATACCTCCGGGAGTCCGAACTTCATGTTTTCGGTAACACACGGACGATGTTATAAAGGTACCATTGGGAGCCCTCGGGACACCGCACGGCATCCGACGCTGCCTCCCGCGCCCGCGCGTCCGAGATATATAGGGGCTTCCTCATATGCCCGGTTATGAACAGAGGCATGAAAGTCTCGGACAGGCTCCAGTCCGTTCCGATGTCGGGGATCAGGAAGATGTTCGATCTGGCAGGGCCCGGGTCCATCAACCTCGGGCTCGGAGAGCCTGACCTCGACCCGCCGAAGGAGGCTGTGGAGGGCATGAACGCGGCCGCGCTCGCGGGGAAGAACAAGTACTCCCCGACGGCCGGCATCCCGGAGCTCAGGAAGGCCGTGGCCGAGCGTTATTCCATGTACGCCGGCGGCCTGGGAGCGGAGAACGTCATCATCACCCCGAGCGGCTCCACGGCCCTCCTCGAAGTGTCCCAGTCGTTCGTGGACCCCGGGGACGAGGTCTTGGTCCCGTCGCCCGGCTTCGTCATCTACGGCCCCCACGCGAAGCTCGCCGGCGGGAAGGCCGTCGAGTACCGGCTGACCGAGGGCGACTTCCAGCCGGACACCGACGATATCCAGTCCAAGATAACCCCGAGCACCAAGATGATCGTGGTCACCAACCCGTCCAACCCGACCGGCGCCGTCCTGACCGAAGAGACCAGGAACGCCCTCGCCGACATCGCCGCGGACAAGGATGTCATGATCCTCTCCGACGAAGTCTACGAACCGTTCATCTACGAAGGGAAGCACCAGTCGTTCCTCCCTTACCTGGACCGCGCGGTCGTCGTCGGAGGGTTCTCTAAGATGATGGCCGTCACCGGATGGAGGCTGGGGTTCGTCATTTCGGGCCCTAAGCAGACTGACGCCCTCATCAAAATGCAGTACCATGTCTGCGCCAGCCCGGGGATGCCGGCCATGTACGGCGTCCTGAACGCCCTCCCGCACATCGACCCCTACCTGGACAATGCCAGGAAGATTTACAGGGCAAGGAGGGACCTCATCACCAAGAGGCTCAACGAAGTGCCGGGGTTCAGCATCCTGCCGCCCAAGGGCGCGTTCTATGCCTTCCCCTCCTACGACATGGACATGAAATCGGCAGACCTGGCCGCCGAACTGGTGAAGGCCGGGCTCATCTGCACCCCCGGCTCCGCGTTCGGGACCTACGGCGAGGGGCATCTCAGGTTCTCCTACGCCGCCAGCGAGGAGAAGATCTCCAAGGGGATGGACATACTCGAAAGCACCGTCAGGCGCATCAGGAGGGAAAGCGCATGAACGGCGACGACCCGAACGCGCACCTCTTCGGGGACGATTTCCCCGAGGAAGGTTCTGAGAAGGCGGATGAGGCCCAGGAGTTCGTCTACGGGAAAAACGGGAACAGGGTCAGCGCGATGAACGACCTCTGGTTCGAGAACCTGTCGAAGCAGGTGGAGGCCATGGAACTCCCCGACACCAAGGCGAAGATGCAGATGGTGTTCAAGCTGACCGCGCAGGCGGTCCTCGACATGTTCGCCGACTCCCAGCCTCCGGAATCCGCGCCTGACACGTTCTCGGACTTCGACATCTTCATGGGCGTGGCGCTCACGAACATGGAGTACGGGGTCAACCTGTTCGCGGAGCAGCAGAAGGCCCTGCAGGCGGTTGACCCCTCCAAGTTCAAGGACGACGAGGAGTACACCCGCGCGCTGTCGGACCTCGAGGACGCCTGGTGGGACATCCCGCAGCCTCTCCTGGGCGGCAGGAACCCCAACGACGCGATAAAAGAGACCCTCGCCAAGTACGGGCTGAACCGATGACGTACGTTTCGGCTTCGGCCCCCGGGAAGTTCGTCATCCTGGGGGAGCATTCGGTCGTCTACGGCAAGCCTGCGATATCCGTCGCCATGAACATGCGCTTCAGCATCCGCGTCAAGAGGAGCGACAGGTACATGGTCAACAACCAGCCGGCGGCGCCCTACAACATGAGCCCCCACATGAGGTACATCTCGGACAAGATAGGGACTTCCCCAGTGTCGATCTACGTCGACGGCAGGGTGCCCTCGGGCTCCGGCCTAGGATCCTCGGCGGCGCTGTCCAACGCCTACGCGGCGGCTATCAGCTGCCTGGAGGGGCTGCCCACCGACGAGGAGTCCATAGCCAGGCTCGCCTATGAGGCGGAGTACGCCGCGCAGGGCAGGGGCAGCCCGATGGACACCTCGGCCTCCGCTCACGGCCATGCGATAGCCCTCAACGTCCCCTACGACGATGAGGACTTCCTCTGGCACATCGACAACGGAGAGAGGTCCTGGGACATATCCAAGATAGACGTCCCCGAGATGCACTTCGTCATCGGCAACACCGGGATCAAAGCAGCCACCGGCCCCCTGGTGGAGAAGGTGAGGGAGTACACCGAGAGCAGCAGGTTCGCCTCGGAGATCATCGAGGAGCTCGGCGACGTCGCCCTGGACGGCATGAAGGCCATGAAGAACAACGACCTCGAGGAGCTCGGGGCCCTGATGACCTACGACCACCGCCTGCTGTCGATCCTCGGGGTATCCTGCAACGAACTGAACCACATGGTCGATGCCGTCCTCCCGTACTCCTACGGCGCCAAGCTGACCGGCTCGGGCGGAGGAGGGTGCATGGTAGCGCTCACCGACCGTCCGGACAAGGTCTCCAAGGAGATCCGCGCCCACGGCGGCACGCCTTATATCGTCAAGACCGGTGTCCCCGGCGTCACCGTGAAGATGCGGGAAGGGGACGGCAGGAACAGGCGCCGCTGGAGGCAGAAGAAGAAGGGCGCTCCGACCGGCAAAAGCAAAGAGTGAGAAAGATACGGCCCCGGGGGGCCGGAAAAAAGGGGCCTTCCGGCCCCCGGTATTTTCAGATGAGGTCCTCGAACCCCTCGACGACCTTGGGGAACTTCTCCTTGATCGCCTTGAGAAGGTTCTCGACGTTGACATGCTCGATGTCGGCGTCCTTGATCAGCTTGACGACCTGGTTGATGGTCTCATCGTCGAGCTCGGCGAGGCGCTCCTTGGCCATCCAGTCGCGGTAGAGGTTATCCTCCATCCTGTCCCTGATCTTCTTGTCGTAGGGCTTCAGGGCGGCCGCGGAGTAATCTCCTTTCTTCTTGCACTCAGCGAGGACCTCTCCGGCGTACATCCCGGAGATGCAGGCATGGCCGATGCCGCCTCCCGTGATCGGGTCGATGAGCCTCGCGGAGTCTCCGACGAGCAGGACATTGTCAGCGGAGTAGCCTTTCTCCAGGCCGGGGCAAGTGGAATCGAACCCTCCGTCGATCTCGAGGATCTGGGCGTGCTTGAACCTGGGGTCCTCGGCGATGAACTTGTCGAGGAACTGCTTCGGGCGGACGCCGTTCTTGCAGAAGGTACCCATGATCCCGATGCCGACGTTGGCGACGCCGTCGCCCTTGGGGAAGATCCAGAGGTACCCTCCGGGAGCGACCTCGAGGCCGAGGCGGAACTCGCAGAACTCCATGCTGCAGTCGATCCCGGCCATCCTGTACTGGATGCACGGCTCGATGTCGTTCATCTTCAGGTTGGTATCGATGCCGCACCAGCGGCCGACCTGGGACTCCACGCCGTCAGCGCCGACGATGCAGTCGCAGTAAATGTCGAGAGGCTCGCCCATGGAGACGCAGTGCGCGCCGACGATCTTCCCGTCCTTCATTATGGGGCCGGTCATCCAGGTGCGCATCATGAGCTTAGCGCCCGCCTTGACGGCGAGCTTGGCGATGCCCTTGTCGAACAGGTGCCTCTCGAGGACGTATCCGACCTCGGCGCCGGCCTTGGTCTCATCCAGCTGGAACGAGGTCCCGTCCGGGGAGACGATGACCGCGCCTTTCATGTCGGCGCGTATCCACTCGGGCTCGGGCTTGATCCCGATCTCGGCGAACATCTTCTTGGAAACACCCTCGGCGCACCTGAGGGGCGCGCCGATCTCGGCCTTCTTCTCGATGAGTATGGTGTCGATGCCCTTCTCGGCGCAGGATTTGGCCGCCATTCCTCCGGCGGGCCCCGCTCCGACGACAAGCACCTCGCATTTCAGCTCCTTCATTCCTTCGCCTCCATGGACAGGGCCCCGACAGGGCAGAGCCTGACGCAGCGGCCGCAGCGGTTGCAGGCATCGCTGAACGTCAGCACGTAATCGCAGAGGAAGATAGCGTTCTGGGGGCAGCATCCGACGCATCCCCCGCAGTGCAGGCATTTGTTCGTATCAACCTTCATCCGATTCACTCCTTGTTCTCAGCCGGGGCCTCGTCCGGGTCCTTGGGCACGATCAGCGCCTCGGCGAGCTGCTTGGCCTCCTCCTTGTGCTTCTCCTTCCACTCGGCCAGAGGAACGGAGAACTTCTTCTCGGTCTCCACGCGCATCTCGATCCCGCTGTTGTAGGCGCAGAACGGGATGATCTTGCAGTCGGGAGTGACGTAGTGGATGGAGCACCTCCTTACCCTCTCGACATCGTAGTTGTAGGAGTCCTGGAAGTGCATGGCACCGACGTACATGGCCCCCCAGGAGAACTTGGCGAGGGCGGCCTTGGACTTCTTGCTCATGATGCTCACGAGGGCGTTGATGAGGTCGTTCTTGGTCATGCCCTCGGGCAGACCGGCCTCGTTGATGCAGTTGAGCAGGAGCTTCCTGACCTTCAGCACCGTGAGCTTCTTGAACGCCGCCGTCTCCGCCTTGTGCGATATCTCGTCCATGCCCTTCACGAACCTGTCGACATCGATCATCCTCGGCATGGGCATGACGTTGTCCTTGTCGTCGATGAAGAGGTAGGTCGCGAGCCCGCAGTGGGGGTGCGTCGGGAACGTGATCTTGTTCTGTCCCAGGATGATCGACGCGTAGTTCGAGATGCCGGCCACGGTGGGCACCGGGTACCAGTCGTCCATGGTGGTGAATCCAGTCTCGTCGTTGATCGCCTTGGCGACGTCGGTGAGGGTGATCCTGCCCTTGTCGACCTCCTCGTGGGTGACCCTTCCGGTGAACGCGACAGGCTGGTAGTTCACTCCTCTGACGACCTCCCTGTGCTTGATGGCGAACTTCAGTATGTCCCCGATCTCGTCGTCGTTCAGGCCGCGGACGGTGGTGACGACGAGGACGATGGACGGGCTGTGGCCGGTCTCCTCCCTCAGCTTCATGCAGTTGGCGATGACGCCCTCCTTGACCTTCATCATCCAGCGGCCGCGGGACCTCCTGTAGATGTCGTCGTTCAAGCCGTCGAACTGGAGGTAGATGGTGTTGAGCCCGGCCTGCGCGCAGGCCTTGAGCTTGTCGTAATGGTTGCAGAACTCGATGCCGTTGGTGGCGATCTGCACCTGGGCGAAGCCCCTCTCCTTGGCGGCCTTGATGACGTCGACCAGCCTGGGATAGACGGTGGGCTCTCCTCCGGAGAACTGGACCGCGGTGCATTTGATGGGCTCCTCGCTCCTGAGGGCGTCGAGCATCTTGCAGACGGTCTCGAAATCTGGCTCATACACATACCCGGCATCGTTCGCGTTGGCGAAGCAGATGGGGCATTTCATGTTGCACCTGTTGGTCAGGTCGATGTTGGCCAGGGCGGTGGGCGACATCATGTCGATGCGCTCCCCGTCGATGACGATGTGGACGTTCTCGCCGTCCTTGAGCGACTTGTCCATAGGGTTCCTGAGCCCCGTGCCGTCCTTCGCGTATTTCTCGGCCTGCAGGTATTTCTTGGCGTCGGACCAGTAAAGGTCGCAGAAGTGGCCGTGCTCCGGGCAGTCCTTCTCCATATAGACCTTCCCGTCCTTTTCGAAAACATTGGCCTCGAGCAGTTTGCCGCACTCGGGGCATATGGACTGCGTCTTCTTCGGCAGTCCGACGGCCGCCGAATAGGGCTTCACAGTTGCGCTCATGACGGTTGCATTTGTTTATTATTAAATAATATTCTCCGTCGATTCGGCACGGGGCGCTCCCCTGCCAGAGGGATAATGCGGCAGTTGCCCCTGACTGCAGTGCGCCCGCTTATTATCCCCGGAGGGCGAAACGCCTGCCATGAAAGGGACAGCGATACGGGGGGACCGCAGGGGAGGCATGCCGTTCGCCCTGGCGGCGGTGGCGATCCTCCTGTCGGTCACCGCATACGGAGCGGTGCAGGCGGAGATCGAGGGAGCCAGGGACGGGGCGGAGGACTCCTGGAGGTCGGTGAAGGCGATAGATTCGGCGGCCGACGGCATAACGGCGTTCATAGAGCAGGGGATGGGGGAGAACGTACGGTCGGTGAGCCTCGATCCGGACGCCGGCGGGCTGGACGGCCGCCGCGCCGAGTTCTCCGAACGGATGGAGCGGTGGATGGGGTCCATGTTCCCGGCCGAGGACTCAGGCGTCCTCGTGAAGCTGAACGGATGGACTGCGGAGTTGAACGTGGAGGACCTGAGGACCCAGGAGGGCCTGTACGCCGCGGACGGCTACACGCCCGCGTACCTCTACGCCGCCGGGACCGCTGACCTGACCTTCGAATCCGACTCCGGGAAAGCGCATCGGACGGTGGAGCTGAGGGCGGACGGAAGCTGCGCCCTGCCCCTCGCCATCGAGCGCGGGACGCTGTTCGAGAGCCTGCTCGAAGGCAACGGATCGATGATGTCCCAGATGATGCAGTACCAGCTGTCCTCCCTCGCTCAGTCGAGGATCATGAGCGGATACGGGGCATACGTGTCCGGAGAGAAGGGGACGGATTCTGTCATCACCGCCGAGGACGTGAAGGAGGCGTACAGCACCGTTCTCCGCGCAGCCGAGAGCATCGTCTTCAGGGACGCGGACGGGGAGATCGTCGGAGGCACGCGCGACATCGGGATGGACCTGGTCAGGAGCAGGGGAGGGCTGACCGTGGACCTCTCCGGCATGTACTCGCAGATAGCCTCTGCATCGATGGACAGGCTGATCGGGAAATGGTTCGACTACTTCCTCGGGTCGGAGATCATCAGCGCCCTCGACGGCGTCGCAGATACCCTGGCCGATGCCTGGGACTCCCTGGTCTCCTTCCTGACGAACAAGAAGACCGACTACTCGGCCGCTCCTTATATCAAAGAGGTCACCGGGAGGTCGGACTTCTCGGTGCGGGGATCGTTCGAGCTCCGCGTCCCGTCCCCGGCCGAGAACATGGGGGAGGTAAGCATCACGGTGCCCTACCCGGAGGCGGACCTGCTGCATTACGGGACCGTGGACCATTTCAAGAAGACCTACCGCGCGGACACAGACGGGCTCATGGAATGGATCACCAGCGTAGCGAACGGCGCGCTGGCACAGATAGCCGAAGCGCAATCGATGGGGACCGCCGCGATACAGGACAGGGGGAGCTTCGCCGATTCGGTGAGGGCGTTCGCGGAGGAGAACGCCTCCAGGTGCGACGCCGACTTCCTGAAGATACTCACCGCCCAGGTCCGCGCCGAAGGATACCCGGACCCGTTCTACACGGCGATATACAGGACCATCGAGGAGAACAGGGCCGACATCTGGACCACGGACCCGGAGGCGATCCTCCGGGACCGCCTGCCGGAGATCCGCGGCCTGCTGGTGTCCGCCTATTCCGAAGCGGGAGCGGACAGTGCCCTGGCGGAGAGCTACGCCGATGCCGGGATCGCCTCGCTCACGACCGCCGCCTGGAACCTGGCACAGTTCAGGGAGTACTCCGACAAGGTCGATGCCGAGGTCGCCGGGCTGTCGGCCCTCTGCGAAGTGGAGAAGAAGAGCAGCGCGATAATCCAGAAGGGCTGCGCCAAGATCCTCAGGCTCCCGCTGATAGCGACTTCGTTCGATACCGAGAAGCGCTTCGCCGAGCTGGCAGAGGAGTTCGCCCAATCCGTCGGCGCCGATCCTTTCGAAGGGCTGCGCGAGTATGGGAAGGAAGGGACGTTCGAGCTCCTGGGAGATGCCTCGAGCTTCGAGAAGCTCACCGTGGAGACGGATTCCCGCCCTTCGGTCTCGATCGCTAGGAACAGCGGGTCCAGCTCCCACTGCACCGACCTCTGCACTTTCGGGGCGGATTTCTGCTCGGTGTTCTCCGTGGAGGTGAATGATACCGTCACCTACAGCGTGACCGGGAGCGGCCCGCTCCAGAGCAGGCTCGGGACGGGCAACTGCGTCTTCAGGGCCTCGGTCCCGGTCAGCCTGAAAGCGGACGTGCCGGTGGTCTCCGGATGGCCCCTGAGCGGTTTCGAATACTCCGCAACCGACACCATAACAGAGGATGCCTGGAAGAAACTGGCAGAGTGGGCGGGAGAGCTGGCCGACCCGCTCATCAGCTACCTGCGCACAGTTGGCGAGCTCGGAGAGAGGCTGGCCGGTGCCGTCATGGAGATCGTGCGGGATTCCGGCATAGTCCGGGAGATCTACGAGCTCATCGGCTCCCGCACTGAGATGCTCGGCGAGGCGGTGGAGAAGATCCTCAACGATTCGGCCGGGAAGGTTCTGGAGTCTCTGACCGGAGAGGTGCAGGAGATCATCGACATCAAGGCCAGCAGCCAGACCGTCGGGATCGGCTACATGGGATGGAAGCTTACCTTCACGGTCTACGCCAAGAACATCGACAAGAGCTCCAAGGACCTGCTGAAGATCGGCGCCGAAGGCACCCTCGGGGGCTCCCCGATGAAGGCCTGGCTCACAGTGTCCCAGAACAGCAGCGGGTACAAGGTGCACGGGGGCTTCGGGTACACCGGCGACGGCTGGGGGATAAGCGGGACCTTCAACCCTTCGATGTACAGATCGGACCGCATCCTGACCGTCGACGGTCATTACGGGGACACAGAGGTGAGCATCTCCTTCCCGGAGGTCCAGGAATACCGGCGGATCGATGTCCGCCTTTCCGACATCCCCGGCATGGGCACCGTGCTCTCCAACCTCCCGTCCCCAGTTCCCGGCACCCTGATATCGGTGGACGCGGGCGCGGAGCTGAAGTACAATGTCCCGATGGAAGAGGGCCTTCTGATAAACGAGGCCGAATCCAACCCTGCGGGGGAGGACAAGGGCTCGGAATGGGTCGAGCTGCTGAATTTCTCCAGGTCGGAGATCAGCCTCGACGGCATGTCGCTGAGGAACTCCCGCGGCGCAACATGGGGGCTGAGCGGCACGATCGGGCCCATGGAGCACAAGGTCGTGACGTTCCCCGTAGCATTCCTGAACAACAGCGGCGAAAAGCTCGAGCTGCTGGCCGCCGACGGGTCCGAGATCGGCCATACGCCGAAGTTCAGCGACAGCGCCAACGACAGCACGACGTACCAGAGGACGGTCGACGGGTGCACCCAGTGGAAACGCGGGGAAGGCAGCCCCGGCGAGAAGAACTCGGGGCTCTTCGATGCCGACGGTTACCTGCTCTCTTCGGCCAAGGACATTGTCAAGGATGCCGCGCTGGAGGCGATCGACGAAGCAGGGCACGTGACGGACATGGACGGCCTCAGCCTGCTCTGCAAGAAGATAACCCAGAAGGTGATGGACAAGGTAGCGGAGGACATATCGGGGATGATCGTCGGCGCCCGCCTGTTCGCGGAGTGCCGCCTGCATGATGCGTCCGGAACGGCATGCACCGGGTTCCAGGCGTACATCGAGGTCGACCGCGGCACCGCCTCCGATGCCCTGAAGCTCCTGATGGGGCGCGCCGCCGAGCTGTTGCTGCACATCGACGACCCGTACAAGGTCAGCATCGCCGATGTGGCGCTCGGGGACGTGTACATCGGCGCGGAGGCGTTCGCCGGGATCGGGGTGCCGAAGTTCATCGACATGAGCGGGTCCCCCGAGACCAGCGCATCCATCGACGTCAACGTCAACGCGGAGGCCGTCTCGAACCTGCTGGGACATGACGGCGGAGCGAAGTGGAAGGTCAACGCCGGCATCGTGGTCCGCGACTGCCCGGCGTCCGCCGTCTCGTTCGGCAGCAAGTACGACAGCAGCATGAAGCACGACCTCTGGCTCATGCGCATGACCGTCTCCGGGAAGTGAACATCGGAGGGTGTTCCGGGCGCCGAACGCAGGCGTCCCGGCACATCCTTATTTATGCGCGATTACAATGGACTTCCATATGGCCGGAATGAACACGCAGATACCGACGGTCCTGACCGCCGAGGAGCTCATGGACAAGGCATTCCGCAGGGCCAGCAGGATCAGCAAGAAAGGCAGCGACTCCTTGGACACCAAGAAGAAGACCGCCCTTGCCAGGATCACGGCCTCGGGCGACATAGTCGAGACGACTCTCGTCGGCTACATCCAGAAGTTCCCCAGGATGGAGAAGGAGGACGACTTCTTCCCGCAGCTCGTGGACCTGGTGATAGGGATAGACCGCTACAAGAAGGCCCTGGGGGCCCTCAACTGGTGCGCCGGGAGGACGGAGCTGCTGAAGAAGCAGTCCCTCCGCGAGGTGCGCAGGACGAAGGACCCGGAGATAATCGAGTCCATCAGGAAAGGCTTCTACGGCAGGCTGGGGTCCTATGTCGACCAGATATCCAAGGACCTGCTCTTCCTGCAGGATGCCAAGAACAAGTTCAGGGACCTCCCGTCGATCGACCCCAAGATCCCGACCGCCGTCGTGGCCGGGTTCCCGAACGTCGGCAAGAGCAGCCTGGTGACCTGCATCAGCACCGCGGCGCCCGAGGTCGCCCCCTACCCGTTCACCACGAAAGGGATCACCATCGGGCACATCAAGGACGACTGGAGGATGTTCCAGATAGTGGACACCCCCGGGCTCCTCGACAGGAGCTTCGAGGACAGGAACGACATCGAGAAACAGGCGGTGCTGGCACTTAGGTACCTGACCGACATCATGATCTTCGTCCTGGATCCCTCGGAGACCTGCGGGTACCCGATGGAGAAGCAGGAGGACCTGCTGAGGACCGTCCGCGAGAACTTCGACGGCGTCCCCATAATCGTCGTCGAGAGCAAATGCGACGTCCTCAGGACTGACCATGACGCCATCCGCATCTCCGCCGCCACCGGCGAGGGGATGGAGGAGTTCAGGCAGATGCTCATCGGGAAGCTGAGGGAGATCCTGCGCAGCAGGCCCCTCGAAGAGCCGGAGGCTCCAGAGGCATCCGAATGAGCGAGGTCGCCGTCAGCGACGAGATGAGGGCTTATTTCAAAAGCCTCCAGGAGCAATCCGACGCGATCTTCGACCTGGCCGAGAAGGCCAGGAAAGAGGGCAAGGACCCGGTGGAGAAGGTCGAGATACCCAGGGCGGAGGACCTGGCCTCGCGTGTGGAGGAGCTGCTATCCGACTATCACGTGGAAGGCGTCGCGGACCTTATCCGCCAGAAGACCCAGGAATACGGGAACAGGGAGATCGTCGCCATCAAGGTGGCGGAGGAATACGCCAAACGCCCGGGCGAGAGCCTCGACAAGACCCTCGACAGGGCCGTGAGGCTCGGCCTCGCCATCATCACCGAGGGCATATTGGTCGCTCCCCTGGAGGGGATCGCGACCACCAAGATCGGCCATAACGCCGACGGGTCCACCTTCGCCGACCTGGTCTTCGCCGGACCTATCAGGGCGTCCGGAGGTACCGGGCAGGCCATGTCCGTGCTCATCTGCGACGTCGTGAGGCAGGCGCTCGGCATCGGGAAGTACATCCCCACCGAGGGAGAGATAGCCAGGTTCGATGAGGAGATCCCGCTGTACAAACAGTGCCAGCATCTCCAGTTCACCCCCACTTCGGAGGAGATCAGGACCATCGTCAGCGAATGCCCTGTCATGGTCGACGGCGAAGGGACCGAACGCGTGGAGATTTCCGGTTTCAGGGACCTGCCGCGCATATCCACTAACCGCGTCAGGGGAGGCGCCTGTCTGGTCATCGCCGAAGGCATGTGCCTGAAGGCATCCAAGCTGAAGAAGCACGTCGACAAGCTCGGGATCAAAGGCTGGGACTTCATCGGAAAGTACCTCGACATGCACAAGGCGGTCGACACCGACACCAAATCCAAGAAGAAGGTCGTCGAGCCCGCCTACAAGTATCTCAAAGATATGGTCGCGGGAAGGCCTATCTTCGGCCATCCCTGCCGTTTCGGAGGCTTCAGGCTGCGTTACGGCCGCGCCCGCACGTCCGGTCTCGCCGCCCTCGCCTACAACCCGGCGAGCATGTACGCCATGGACGAGTTCATGGCGATAGGGACGCAGCTCAAGATCGAGCGCCCCGGGAAAGCATGCGTCGTCACCCCTGTCCGTTCGATCGAGGGCCCCACGGTCCTCCTGAACAACGGCGACCTGGTATACTGCGGCACCAAGGAAGAGTACATCAGCATCAGGAACAAGGTGGCGGAGGTCGTCGACAACGGCGAGATCCTCGTGCCGTTCGGAGAGTTCTGCGAGAACAACCACGTCCTCGTGCCCTGCGGGTATCCTACGGAGTGGCACAGGGAGGAGATAAAAGCGGCGAACGGAGGCGTCCTGCCGGACGATTGGGAGGACCCGACGTACGAGCGCTCGAAGGAGATGAGCAGGCAGTTCAAAGTGGCCCTCCACCCGAAGTTCAACCTCTTCTGGTCGGACATAGAGCTGCCCAGGCTGAAGGCCCTGAGGGGATATCTCGCCGAGAAGGCGAAGTTCCGTGACGGCCGCATATTCGTACCTACCGACCGCCAGCCTGTCCCCCAGCGTAAGGACGACGACCCGACGATGAAGAGGATCCTGGAGGACCTCGGCGCCCTCCACCGGATGCAGGGGAACATCATCGCCATCGAGCAGAAGTACTGCCTGCCGATGATCGACTGCCTCGGCCTGAAGGTCGAGGGCGACAGGCTGGTGGAGAACGGCGATTTCGACGGGGAGGACTCGCTCGATGCCGTTTCCAAGGCGGCCGGCTACAAGGTGATGGCCCGCGCGATGACCCGCATCGGCACCCGTATGGGAAGGCCGGAGAAGGCCAAGGAGAGGACCGGGTCTCCGCTGTGCCAGTGCCTGTTCGCCCTCGGCGAGGAGGACAGCCCCAACCCTCAGAAGGACACCCTGTCGGTGATCAAATCGCTCCAGCAGGAGAACCACCTGGCTGCCGCCAGGAAGGTCATCAACGTGGCGATGGGGGCCCGCAGATGCCCTGTCTGCAACCGGGAGACATTCCGCTGCTGGTGCAGGGACTGCGGAGTACATACCTTCCCGTTCGAGAAGGCGAAGAAGGAGGGCGCCAAGAACTCCACCGTCGCGGTGAACGTGGAGGCCGAGTACAAGGCGGCCATGGATGCGGTCGGCGAGACCGACTCCAAGCAGACCCTCAAATGCACCGATAAACTCACGTCCCGCACCAAGACCCCAGAGCTGATGG
>Ga0256406_1003033_pt1 | contig 21968 bp, 17 predicted proteins | sample RumenRJG_03DNA_FD_185986 | JGI IMG/M metagenome (GOLD analysis project Ga0256406, IMG submission 185986) | Bovine rumen microbial communities from Lethbridge, Alberta, Canada - RJG_03 | ecosystem: Host-associated > Mammals > Digestive system > Stomach > Rumen | place: Canada: Alberta | collected... | reverse complement strand
GATCTGATCCGGCGTGTACAGGCCGGCGCGGATCACGCCTCCCATGATCGCATTGGCCATCACGCCGCAGCCGATAAAACCAAGATTCATAACTGTCTCCTCTCTGCGGGACTGTTCACGCCCGCACACTTTATTATCTCGCTTCAGTTACCCGTATCTTCCGCTGCTTACAGTCCGCCTGCCTTCACCTCTGTCAGCCGCTTCTCCTGCTTCTGCCGGTCCATACAGAGGATCACAGGGTCAGTATCCAAAATGCCAGCCGGCATCTCAGAAATGCCGGCTGGCATTGACATTATGCGAAGGACTGCTCCGTCCGGTTGATGACCTCATCCTGCAGCTCCTTGTCCAGATTCCGGAAATAATCCGAATATCCGGCCACACGGACGATGAGATCCTTATACTCATCCGGATGCGCCTGTGCGTCGAGCAGCGTCTGACGGTCGATGACATTGAACTGGATGTGGTGTCCGTCCATCGCGAAATACGAGCGGATCAGACCGGCCAGATTGTCAAGACCCTTCTCACCCGCCAGAGCGGACGGTGTGAACTTCTGGTTCAGCAGCGTGCCGCCGGTGGAGATGTGGTCCATCTTCGCACAGGATTTGATGACAGCCGTCGGTCCGTGCGTATCCGCATGCTTTTCCGGAGAGATGCCCTCGGATACCGGCTTGTTCGCCAGACGTCCGTTCGGCGTAGCGCCGATCACGCTGCCGAAATACACGTGGCAGGTCGTCGGCAGCATGTCGACGCGGTAGGTCCCGCCCTTCATGTTCGGCCGTCCCGTGATGGTGTCGCGGAACAGTGCGAAGGCATCCTTCATGATGTCATCGGCGTAATCATCATCATTGCCGTACTTCGGTGTTTTTTCCGATACGAGATGGTAAATATCCTCGTATCCCTCGAAGTTATGATCAATGGCCTCCATCAGCTCATGCATCGTGAATTTCTTCTTATCGTACACATTGTATTTCACGGCGGCGAGTGAATCCGTCACCGTGCCGATGCCGACGCCCTGGATATAATTTGTATTATAACGCGCGCCGCCGGCATTGTAATCCCTGCCTTTCTTAATGCAGTCGTTCGTCACGATGGACAGGCAGGGCGCCGGCATGTACTCGGCGTACAGCCGCTCGATCACATTGTTGCCGCGGATCTTGATCTCAACGATGTATTCCAGCTGTGTGCGGAAAGCATCCCAGAGCTCATCCCAGGTCTTGAAGTCCTCCGCATTGCCGAGCTGCAGGCCGATCTGTTTGCCGGAAACCTCGTCATAGCCGTTGTGCAGCGTGAGCTGGAAGATCTTCGGAATATTGAGATATCCGGTGAGGATATACGCCTCATTGCCCCAGCATCCGGTCTCCACACAGCCTGAGGAACCGCCCTGTCGGGCATCTTCCAGAGATTTTCCTGCGTTCAGCAGCTCCTGAATGATCTCATCGGTATTGTAAAAAGCGGGCTGGCCCCAGCCCTTGCGCGCGATCTCGCAGGCGCGTTTCAGGAATTTCTGCGGCGTCTTCTTGCTGATCTGCACATTGGAATTCGGCTGTACGAGCTTCATCTCATCCATGCAGTCGAGAATCAGGTAGCTCACGCGGTTGACGCCGTCCGAGCCGTCCTCTGCCACACCGCCGGTATTGATGTTGGCAAAATCCGTATAGGTTCCGCTCTCCTTCAGTGTGACACCGACCTTGACCGGTGCCGGCTGGTTATTGAACTTCACCCACAGACACTCCAGAAGCTCCAGTGCCTGGCTGTCGTTGAGACGTCCGGCCTCTACATCCGCCTCATAGAACGGGTTCAGATGCTGGTCCAGACGTCCCGGACTGAACGCATCCCACGGGTTCAGCTCCGTCGTCACGGCCAGATGAGTGAACCAGTAGTGCTGAATAGCCTGCCAGTAGGTCTGCGGCTTGTAAGCGGGAACGACCTCGAGATTCTTCACCATCTGAAGCAGTTCCGCCTTGCGCTTCGGATCCGTACACTTTTCCGCCTCGGCAGCGATCAGGTCGTGATAGCGCTTTCCGAGGATGCAGACAGCGTCGCAGTCGATCTTCATGGCCTCGAGCTCTTCTCTCTTGTCCAGCGCCTCCGGATCATTCATGAAATCCAGATGATCGATCGCGTCCTGAATATCCTCTTTATACTCCATGTAGCCCTTGGCAAATACATTTTTGCCGCCGCAGGTATGGCCCGGTCCTCTCTGCTCCATGAATTCCGTGAACATACCGGCGCCGTAGCAGTCTCTCCATTCCGGCGTCATGCGGGCCAGCAGACGGTCACGCATGGATTTGCCCTGCCAGTAGGGGATGATGATCTCCTCCTGGTCTTTGATATCCTGCTCCGTCACCTTGAAGGATACCAGCTTCCGGTCGTTCATGATGTGCATGTCTTCGACCGTGTGGCAGCAGAGCTCAGGGAACGTAGGCGACGCCTGCGGATCTCTTCCCTTTTCTCCGACGATCAGTTCTCCCTCGCCGAGATACAGAGTCTTTCTTGAAAAATATTCCTTCAGCACCAGTGCCCGGAGCACCGGAAGGGATACTTTGTCTTCGTATTCTTTGTACACTTCGGTCTCAATCTTTGCCCGCTCCAGGTCAATGTGCGCCGGCGTTTCCATGCTCACCCTGCGCAGATGGCGGATTCGGTCATTCATGCCACGATCTTCCATGCTTTACCTCCTTCTTCATCCATTCCAGCCGTTGATATCAGCTGTCTCACTCTGTGACGTCTGTCTGTGTCGACCGTCCGTATCGACTGTCTGTATTGCCTGTCAGTTTCGACTGTTGTGTTGCCTGTCAGTTTCGACTGTTGTGTTGCCTGTCAGTTTCGACTGTCGTGTTGCCTGTCAGTGTTTTATATGCTTTTCAGCCGCCGACTGACACCGGGTTAAATCCGGCGTCGCGAAACTGCTGAGCCAGTTTTTCCATTTCTTCATCATCGGGCGCCGTGAAATCTTTGCCCGGATAATCGCGTCCAAGCTTTCCGTATTTATGAGAACCCGTGTTGTGATACGGCAGCAGATTCACCTGCGCCGCACGGATATGTCTGTCACGGAGTATGGCGATGATGGCGTCGATGCTCTCCGGATCGCCGTTGACTTCCTTTATTACCGGAATGCGGATGTATATCTTCGCCCCGGCATCCGATATTTTTTTCAGATTATCAAGAATCCGGCTGTTATCGCGTCCCGTGTACTTCCGGTGTTTTTCCGGTTCCGGCACCTTGATGTCATACAGCCAGGTGTCGACATACGGCAGAAGCTGTTCAAAAAATTCATACGGTGCTTCGCCGCAGGTATCGATGTTCAGCGGAATCCCCTCATAGTCCAGTTCTTTCGCGATTCTCAGGACGTAATCCTGATCCATCGTCATGACCTCACCGCCGGACAGGGTCACGCCGCCGCCGGAATTCTCGTAGAAGATCCTGTCCTGTGTGCAGATCTTCATGAGTTCCTTTACGCTGTAATCTCTGCCGGTCACCGTTCTGAGATCCAGGAGGCAGGCATCGGTACAGGCGCCGCAGACCGTGCACTTCGTCCGGTCCGTCTGTGCTTTTCTATCCACGATGGCGATCGCTCCGTTCGGACATCTGGCCGCACACCGCCCGCAGCCGGTGCACTTCTTCGTGTCCACGGAGAGCTCAGCTTCATAGCGCTGCGTCTCGGGATTGTGACACCACTGACAGCGCAGAGGACATCCCTTGAAAAATACAGTCGTGCGGATGCCGTCTCCGTCGTGAATCGAATATTTCTGAATATTCGTGATCTCGTGCATGGTTCCTCCTGGCGGCTACGCGTCCGGCCGGTATTCGTGCGCCGGTCTAGACCGTAGTCTATAAAACCGATTATATGACGGTCTGCTCAAAAATCAATAATGGAATTTCAGTATGCCCGTTCACAGCATTCTGTGTGTCGCCGCACATTACGGCGTAGCGGAGTACGTTGCCGTGCGGGAGGCGGAGGGATACTCTGCCGGGGATGACTTTCGGTTTTGCGTACGATGTGTCTGAACTTTAATGGACGGGCAGTGGATGAACAGGATATTTAAACTTTTCCGGTTTTCGGTCGATATAAAACTGTGAAATGCCGGTTACAGATACGTACCCCAGACTGCAGGAAATAGACGGAGAAGATCATGCCAATTCAGACACAATGCTGCGGACTGCTCATTGTCTGCATTATCATTTATCTGACCTATCGGGAACACAATCTGATGCTCCCCTCAAAAAAGCTGTATCTGATACTTTCGTTCGCAACTTTTTTCTGCATAGGGCTGGATATTTTATCCGTCATCGGCATCGTTGTTCCTTTTCCGCCGTTCTGGATGTACCTGGTGTGCAGGGCCTATCTGACCTCGCTTGTACTTGTGTGCTATTTTGGATTTCTCTATACAGACGAGGAGCTCCACTTATATTTTTCAGAAAAAAAGCATACATGGCAGAAGATGGTGATCATCCTCATCGGAATTGCAGGCGCTATTCTGCCCCTGCTTCTGCCGATCCATGTCTATTATGACGGCACTGTGCTGTATTCCTACGGCCCTGCCTGCATCTGCACCTATTTCTTCTGCTTTCTCTTCAATTTCACCACGCTGGGCCTCTGCCTCTTCCGTATGAAGCATGTCAACTGGCACAGAAGAAGGGTCATCATCATCTGGCAGCTGATCTATATCGTTGCTTCCATCATTCAGTACCTGCATCCGAAGTATCTGATCGTCGGTTTTGCAACCAGCGCCGGCATGTTTCTTCTGTTCTCCCAGCTGGAAAATCCCGCGGAGGACATTGACCGGGAAACCGGCTGCTATAACCTGGAACTGCTGAAGAAGATTATCCTGAACAGTTACAAAAGCAGGAGCTCCTTTTCCGCTGTTGCCCTGGTGCTGGAGCCTTCAGAAGGCCATTGGAACGAACATGAACGAAGAAACGCCGTAACGCAGGCAGCAGAGGTTCTGCACCCGCTTAAAAAGGCAACGGCATTTCATATCCTGTCGAATGAGTTCGTTGTCATTTTTCCTGACCTCAGCACACTGCGTGAGAATTTCGAGCCCCTGCGACGGGAACTGAAGGAGCGGCTGGCAAATCTGAATGGACAGAATGACAGTTGTCCGGGAATCCGCTGTTTTCTGTTTCCGAACATAGCGGATGCTTCCTCCTTTGAGGATATTGTCGACTGCCATAATTACTATCTGGAGCACTTTCTGGACAGTGAGATCAACTGGATCGATGCCGATGCCTTTGCCAGTGAGCGCGCATACAGGGAAGTGAAGGAAACTCTTCGAAGAGGACTGGAGGATGACCGGATCGAGGTTTTCTATCAGCCGATCTACGATCTCGACCAGCATGGTTTTTCATCAGCAGAAGCACTCTCAAGGCTTCGGCAGACGGATGGCAGTCTGATGCCGCCCGGAAAGTTCATTCCTGTGGCAGAGGACAGCGGGCTGATCCGAAGTCTTGGCCTTCGTGTTCTTGAGAAAGTCTGTGCTTTCATCGCTCAGGGCACTGCATCAGCCCTTGGTCTGAAGTGCATCCATGTGAATCTATCTGCCGTACAGCTGGATGACCCCGGGCTTACCGGACAGATTTCGGCACTGTTAAGCCGTTATTCCATCAAATCCGGTCAGATCAACTTCGAGATTACGGAATCGGCGACGATTGGGAAGAAAAAAACGGCCCATGAAACCCTCGAACAGTTATCAGAGCTCGGCATGCCGCTTTCTCTCGATGATTTCGGGACACAGAGATCCAACCTCGACTACTTTATCGAACTGCCGATTTCCGTCGTCAAGTTTGACAGGACGTTTACACAGTCCTACTTTGCCAGTGACAAGACAAAATACGTCATGCAGTCGGTGATCGAAATGTTTCGGAACCTCGGACTTTTCATCATTATTGAGGGAATTGAGACAAAAAACGAATTTGATCTTATCCAGAAGCTGCCCATCAACTGCATCCAGGGCTACTATTTTTCCCGGCCGCTCCCGGAGAATGAATTTCTTCAGTTTCTGGAAGCATCCGGAAATCCGGTAAATGTATAACAGGATAGCAGCCTGATTCAGACAGAGTTGAGTCAGACAGAGTTGATTAGACAGGGTTGATTCAGACAGGGTTCAAAAAAGCCGTTGAGGGTAACTATGTCAGAAAAAGCAGAGACAAAGCCCGCGGACAGTGCCGTGGCACATTATCACCTTCCGGGGCTGTTTGAATTTTATGATTTCTACAGCGTTTTTCTTCCGCTCTACCGGAAACACCGCGAATATTTCTATGACTGGTGCGATATCGGTTCGATCTACGGGGCGACGGCTGACTGCCTCTGGAGCGGCGGCCGCATCGGTTCCGGGAACTGTGATCTACACGATGTACTGGCCATGACGCGCGAATACGGAATTTCCGCAAGGCTCACCTTCAGCAATTCTCTGCTGCGCAAAGAGCATCTGGCAGACCGGAAGTGCAATGAACTCTGCCGCCTGTTTAATGAAGACCGCGGACCGGAAAACGGTGTCATTGTTCACTCAGATCTTCTGCTTTCGCATCTGCAGCAGAACTATCCGCGCCTGTACCTGGTTTCCTCCACAACGAAGGTTATTACGGATTTCACAGCACTTGTGTCAGAGTGCAGCCGCAGGGAATTCCGTTATGTGGTTCCGGATTTCCGGCTGAACAGACAATTTGACAGGCTGAAAACTCTTTCGGATAAGCAGAAAAACAAAATTGAGTTTTTATGCAATGAATGCTGCTATTTCGGCTGTCGTGACCGCAGGGAATGTTATGAGGCTGTGAGCCGGATTGCCCTTGGGGAGCCGGGGCCCGCTTTCACGTGTAAAGCGCCGGATGCCGCACAGGGCTACCGGTTCTCCAAAGCCATGGAAAACCCGGGCTTTATCAGCGTCCGGGATATTCGGGATCGATATATGCCGATGGGATTCTCCAACTTCAAAATTGAGGGGCGAAGCCTTGGAAGTGCTGTAATTCTGGAATTTCTTCTCTATTACATGACCCGGCCGGAGTGTCAGCTCAGGGTCCGGGAAGAGCTTTATCTGGATAATGAACTGGATCTCTTCTGAAACTACATCAGGCGCGGAAACTCCCGAACAGAATCGGCATATACTCGCGGCTGAAGTCGCCGAGAGAGTAGGAGCCGTTGTGCATACACCAGTCCGTGACCAGCGCCCGCTCGCAGAGGCTGTAGATACGGACGATTTCCGTGACAGGCTTAGTGCGGACCAGTTCATTTTTCCGCTGGCCTTCCTCGATGATCCTCGTGATCAGACGGAAATAGTAGCGGTTCTGATCGAGCAGATTTGCCTCGTCTTCCTTGAGAAGCTGAGCGGAATACAGGCTGGCGATCAGCTGATAGTCAAAATTCTTACCGATATAGTCATGCACTTCGGCGTTCAGGTACATCAGCTGATCAAAGGCATGCATATCCTCCGGCAGAGATTCCGCCAGCGCGCGATATTTCTCATCCAGGAGAACAGGCAGGGTGTCCAGCAGCCGGTCCTTGCTGCGGAAATAATAATAGAAGGTGCCCTTGGCGATTCCCGCTTCGCGCAGAATGTCATTCACCGTGGTTTTTTCAAAGCCTTTCTTATAAAAAAGCTCCCACGCCGTCCGAACGATCCGGTCGCGCACGCTCTCCTCTTCTCCATCGCCGTTCTCCGGAGACTTCCCGGTCATATCCGGTTCTGCATTGGCAGCGTTTGCTGCATTGACTGTATTTAATGCGTCTGAAGCTTTTGAAACATATGCTGCATCTGATTTATTTCCGTATTTAGCCGCCATATTCCTCCATTCGGCCGGCATATCCGCCGGTCAGCACTGATTCCGCATCCGACCGATATCTCCGCTGTCCAATACTTTTTTTGCAACTGGAAAGTTCACAGGTCATTATATGTCTGACCGGACACCTCCTGCCACAGTTTTTTTAATGATGCCAGCGTCACCGTCTGTCCGAAATTCCGGAAGTAATGCCTTTCCGCAAGTTCCTCCGTGTAATCAGCCAAAAAATAAACTGTCACCACAGGCTTATCAGTCAAAGATGCTGTTGTCTCCATGTGACAAACCGTCGGCAGGAGCTTTGCCTCGCTGACAGAAGTTGCGCCATTATTTTTCACGATCGTGACATCAGCGGCGCCGCCGAGGATCGTATTCGGCTTCATCTGCGTGGACACGAGGTTTCCGAGACTGTAGTAAACGTATGATGTATTTCCATTCGCCGCCGTCACCTGCTCCATCGGCTCCACGCAATGCGGATGCGTGCCGATGATCAGGTCCGCGCCGGCGGCCGTCAGTTCCTCCGCAAGAGACTTCTGTTCCTCCGTCGGTGTCTCCCGGTATTCCGTCCCCATATGGACAAAAACAATGCTCATATCCGCAGTCTTCTCTGCCTCGTGAAGATCGGTGATCAGCCGTTCCTTATCCTGCAGCTGATCAACGCGGAATCCTTCGCCGGCGGGCAGCGTCCCGTTACTGAGCCCGTATGTGTAGTTGAACAGAGCAAAACGGATGCCGTTCTTTTCCGTATAGGCGATCCTGTTCTGTTCTTCAGCAGATCCATGGATACCGAGAAGTGTGATATCCGGATACTGCTTCCAGAACCGGAGCGTATCATCAATGCCTTCGCTGCCCTTATCCCAGGCATGATTCGTCGCCGCAGTGACGATGTTAAAGCCGGCATTTATGATATCTCTCCCGATCACATCCGGTGTGCCAAAACAGGGAAACGAGCTTCGTTCCTCCGGATCATTAACAAGAATGGTTTCCTCATTTATCGCCGCGAGATCATATGTCCTGACCCGGTCTGCTATATGCTCATAGAGGCCGCTGAAATCCCAGCTGCCGGAAGTCTCGTCATATGCTGCATTATATATCGTATCAGAGATCAGATTGTCTCCGACCGCCAGCAGATGTACGGTTTCCGCATCACTGTCAGCTGTTGGTTCAACTTTTTCCTCAGCGCTCTCAGCTGTTGCTTCAGCTTTTTCCTCAGCGCTGTCAGTTTCTGATGTTGTCTTCCTTTCACCGCCCGCCTCAAGTTTTGCCAGTCCGAAACCATGCCAGTACCAGCAGGATTCCTTTCCTTCCGAATCGCGTATACTGATCATCTGACGCTTTCCGTCAGGATGTGCTGTGAGGGAAATATCTGCCGCGCGAACACCGATCGCCGAAGAAAACCACCAGGGTGCGATCTTCCCTTCGCGCAGTGTATAAATAAACAGATGCTGGGAAAATCGATACAGATCATTTTTCTGCCAGTAGGGATGTGATGTTCCGTAGCTTCCGCGTTTCCACAGAAGCAGAATGATCTCGTCATATCCGTCCCCGTCAAGATCCCCGACACATACATCGGAAACTTCCAGCCCGGGCCGTGTCTGGTAAACCAGTGACTCTGCACCGCTGCCTGCATCCCTGTACACAGACATGCGGCGGTTCTGCAGACAGACGCGAAACTTTTCCGCAGACGTATCGCCACTGCCTGGGGATTCGCTGCTCCCGGATGTGTTGCTCCCTGAAACCCGCCCGTCGGACATGCCGGTACGGGCGTACATCTCAGAAGCGCTCCTGTTTCTCATGACCGCCGTCAGTTCCCTGTCCTGCCACTCCGTCCAGCCGGGCAGAAAAGCACCTACGAGCCACAGCAGAACCAGACCTGCTGCGGCGCAGACAGACAGAAGGACGCCGATCAGGATTTTCTTATGCAAACGGCGGGGCCTGTATTCCTGCCCCGCCGTATTCTTGTCGGAATTCGATCGTACTTCCCGCATTATTCCTTATCCCCGCATCTGATTAGCAGTCAGCACTTCTGTTCACACACATCGCAACAATATTGTAAAATGCCCAGAGATACAGATGCTTCCAACCCGCAACCATCCGCAGACGCCGGTGGTTAGCTGACGTGAATAAATCAGTATGATGAAGGTGCCAGGTATGCCGATGTCCAATCCTCCTGCGAATGCGGATTTCCGTCGATAGCGTAATTCATATTATCATCCGGCTGGATACCCAGCATCTGACACCACTGCGCATCCGTGAGACGGTCCGCCGACGGCTGCTGGAACTGATAGAAACTGTAAACAGGGCCGGAGGCAACTACCAGCTGGCCGTCCAGTGGCACAATCGCATATAACGTGTTGGTAGCACCGGTTCCCAGTTCCAGACACGTATCTCCGCTGGAAGCCACATCTGTTACCAGTGCGGCAGGATAAAGCTGTGTAGTCATGCTCTCGCCGGATGCAGCCGCTTCATCTTTGTGCGCCTGCTCCCAGAAATGTTCAAGCTGACCTCCGAAGCTCCGGATCAGTTCAAATTCATCATCGGAGGGAAGTTCATTGTTCAGTTCTTTCTCAGAGATCGTCTTCAGCTGATCACAGAGTCCCGACAATGTCGACAGATCCTGCTTCTGTTCATCCGTCAGAATACCTATCTCCGAAAGGCCGTTTGACGTGGCGTCTGTGAGATCCTTCAGACGTGCATACAGCACCGGCTGGGGTTCCACATACCCGCGGTCATCCCGCTCCTCGATCTCACTGCCCATCTCAACCATGACCTGCTTGCCGTACAGCACCGTATCATGCTTCAGCTCTGTATAGCTGCCCAGATAGGTCTGAAGTTCCTTCTTCGTCCACGCATCCGACTGCATAAACGACGGATATCCTTCTCCTGCCGGCGTCAGCAGCGACTGCAGCGTGTAAAGCCACTCACTGCTGAGACAGGACGTCCACTCAGCCGTATCCCGCGATGCCGCGACATCTCTGAGTGTCTGCATATTCGTTGAATAATTCGCATAATTCGTGGCGCCGCGGTCAGTCATGATCTGCAGAGCCGCATCCGATCCCATCGCCGCCGGAACATCCACGGCATCAGGGAGTCCCCTGAGCTCGCCGTCTGCATTTTTTCCAGCCTGCTCCCCTGTCAGCTGCGTAAAAATCTCCTCGTCGAACGAATACCGCTGGCCCATGAAACGGTAGCCCTTTTCCTCGTCCGTGTCGTCGGTGCCAGACATAGAATCCACCTTCGGACCGGGCATTGCCTCTGACGCCTCGCGGAACTTCTGCCATGCTTCGTCGTTGCCTGCCAGGCTGTCCACAGACGGATTCTCACCGTAGACAGCATCGGCGATCGGTTTGTACTCAAAATACCCGCTGTCGTCCGAAGCACCTGCAAAAAATGAAGTGACCTCGTAAATATTCTGCCACTCGGAGGCTGTATCTCCCTCGAGTGCCAGCGTCATCAGCAGAGCACTCCGGTTCAGATCCTCGTCGCTCTGTGTAAAATTCATGCGGCCGTACCACATCATAGCGCGGAAATATGACTGGAGGTCCGCATTGCCATCGTAATATCCTCTCGGTTTGTACTGCGTGTAATCCTCCTGTACTTTTCCGTCACCGTTGTCAAAAAGCGGCGATACCTCCATACCTGAGGCGTCGTTGATCAGCGCAAGCTCCTGTGATACCGGATCAGACACATAATCCGGCACCTGTGTACTGCTGTCGAGCAGCGAAGCTCCGACGGCAAAGAAACCCACATTCCGTCTGGCCGCCGTCTCCCACTCTGTACCCTTCAGTGCATCGTACTGCTGACTGCTCTTCGTGAGCATCTGCTGGCTCAGATCGTTCAGCATACCGCGCAGATTGTTCTGCTCCACATTTTTCTGCAGATATTCAAAATACAGATGATAGGTATGCATCATCGAATCGGAAGTGATGAAATTCCGGTTGTAATTGTACATATTGGTATCATAGGTTTCATAGAACTCATCAAATCCGGTAGTATCGACGGCGAAACCGTTCTGCGCCAGAAGAGCCCTGGCACCGTCGCTCACATACAGCACATCGTTATCCTGCAGATCAGGTACGTTGCTGAGATCACTGCTGACCGAATATGCCGCATTCTGCGCTGTCACATTCACTTCCGTGGGCGTGATCGTGTCCGCGAGAGAAGGTCTGACCAGTGCGGTTACCGTCTTCCCGTCGATGACAACGCTCTGCCCGTCGCCGGCGGAGATATTATTGCTGTTCACATTATCCGCAATAACTCCGCTGTCTGAAGAAACTTCTGAAGCACTGTCAGACGTGCTTCCGCCGATTCCTCCCTTTACGGATTCCTTCTCTTCTCCGGAGCCAGTCACAACGGCGCTGCCTCCTGCCTTGCTGCCGCCGGGCGCAGATGTCTGATGCACGGCAAAAACAATGCCGACGACTGCCGCCGCTGCCACCACACCTGCGACTGCTTTCCCCCACGTCGGAAACTTCTTCGCTGCCGGGGGCTGCTGCATATCCTGCAGCTGCACATTCCCCGCGCCGCCGTCTTCTGCATTCGTCCTGGCCACGCTGTTCAGATCATGGCCGCAATATCTGCAGAATCTGCTCCCATCCGGTATTTCCTTTCCACAATACGGACAATACATTATCTCCCTCTCCTTCCTCATGCCTTACTGTCTGTTACTTTGAGATTCTTATGAGATTCTTATAGAAATCAACGCACCCCGGCAGGCAGCTGCATTCGATATTTTCATTGATGCCATGCATGCCCTTCATCTGTTCCGGTCCGTAAATAACCGGTGCAAAGCGTACGACATTGTCACAGATTTTCTGATAGCAGCGCGCATCCGTTGCGCCTGTCATGACATACGGGCTTCCCGCCACACCGTCAAAGGTCTCACTGATCACGCGCTGCACCATCTGGAACGCCTCGCCGTGAATATCAATCGGCGCCGTATAATCATTCTTGTGCAGTACCTCCATGGTGAGGCCGTATTTTTCCGCCCTCTTCTGAATAATGGCAAGGCTCTCATCCATGCCCTGATGAGGAATAAAACGCATATTCGCCGAAACGGTCGCCTCCTGCGGAATGACGTTCACGGCATCAGATCCCGACTGCATGGTAAAAGCAATCGTCGTCTGCAGCATCGCCGCGCCCTGCGCCGAAATGGCGGGCATCATTCGCGTCAGAAGAACGCGGAACAGCCAGAGATTTTCAAATACATAGCGCAGACCGAAGCCGGCATAGGGTGCCAGCGTGCGGAACATAGCCTCCACTTCCGGCATCATCTTCACGCGGAAGGGATTGTGTTTTTCCACGTCAGTGACAAAGGCGGACGTCCTTGCGATCGGTGTTCCCCGGGACGGCGCGCTCGCATGACCGCCGTTTCCCTTTGCCGTAAATCTGACATCGGCCTTGCCCTTTTCAAAGACGCCGACCATGGCAAAATTTCCATGAATTCCGGCAATGGGATCCGTGATGATGCCGCCGCCCTCATCGCAGACGAGATACGGACGGACGCCCCGCTTCTTCAGTTCATTGACAAGCTTCGGACATCCGTCGCCCGCCCACTCCTCCGTACAGGAAGAAGACAGGTAGACATCCTGCTCCGGCACATAGCCGTCGGCAAGCAGTTCTTCCACTGCCTGAAAAAATCCCATCACAGAGCACTTGGTATCGGAGGCTCCGCGGCCCCATACCTTTCCGTCGGCGATATCCCCGGAAAACGGCGCATGAATCCACTCGCCCTCCGCCGGAACGACATCCTGATGGCTCATGAGCACCAGCGGTTTATCGTGATGTCTGCCCTCCCATTTAAAGAGCAGATTTCCGTCGATCTCCGTTTTCTCCAGATGCTGATGCACCAGCGGAAAAAGCTCTTCCAGCAGTGCATGAAATTTCAGGAACTTCTCCCTGTCATGTACGCCCTGATGTGAAGTCGTGTCGCACGCGACCATGCGCGACAGTTTCTCCGCATAGAGGCGGGTTCTCTCCTCATCCGGATGCGGCACGTAATCCGAAGTTTTCTTTGGAATAAAAAGCGTGTGAAGCAGCGCCGCCAGCAGAAGTGCCGCCAGCACCAGAACACATATCAGAATGATGATACCGATAATTCTCATAACCCTCCGCCCTTTTTGAAGCCGGCTTTTTATTACACATATGCCGGCTTAGTCTGCAGATCAGTCAGTTGTCTTTCTCTTCCTGCTGTACGGTTTCGCTGCCTTCCCTGCTTTTATGTCTGCGATACTCCATCCACGCAAGGGCAATGGACAGCGCGCCGGACGGCAGGATCATGATGCTCGTCTGTGACTGCAGCGCCGGTGCAAAAATAAAGATCAGTGTCATGACCGCCAGCGGAATCACCGCGAGCTTCAGATCTCTGCGGTAATACTGATAGGCCATCGCGCCGAAGAGCGCAGGAACGACATTGGCAAACGCGGGCGCCAGCGTCTCGCTCTGCAGAATTGGCTGCAGAGGCTGCAGCAGAAGAACGCCCAGGGCCAGAATACCGATCGTCACAAGCGATGACGTGGCGATGGAAAGCGTGGACACGATCTCATTTTCCGTTGTTCCGGCCTTCGTTCCCGCGATGTCTCTGGCGTTCATCGCACATGGGATCTTCATATTGATCAGATTGCCCGTGATAAAAGCCAGGTAGCCGCCGCCCGATCCGAGCATCGGTGTGTACACCAGAAATTCAACGACGCTCGACACTGTCCAGACAAGTCCCACGGCGAGGAATCCCTTTGCCGCCGCCGACAGATCCGGCATAGCACCCAGGTAAAGTCCGATCACAAACGGAGCTCCCACGAGCATGATCAGAGTGATCAGACTCGTGATCCGTCCGATCCTGTGCGTGCCGCGGTTGAATTTTTCCGTGGAAAATCCTGCATCCGTTTTTATCGCATTCGCAGTTTTCTTATCTTCTGTCTCAGGCTGATTATTATTCATAAGTTCCGTGCCTCCGTCTTTTCGTCAGAAGTTTTCACATGCTTCACCCCAGCAGCACCGCGGCCGCCATGCCGATCAGCATGCTGCCCGCGACAGAAAAGTTTTCCAGCCATCTGGCATTCTTTTTCTCGGAAAAATAAGTGAACACGGCCATAGCGCAGGCAGAAACGATGGCGACGATCAGCGGCGTCGTATCACCACTGAAAGTGAAAATATCGTCTCCGGAGATCCAGCCGCCGATATAACTCCCCACGTAGGCGCTGACGAGGCCTATGAACATCGCCGTCATCGCCTTGTCGCCGAAGCCGAAGGCAGCTTTTTTCTTACCGCCGCCTGCACTTATCCGCGCCGTGTATCGTTTGTTAAAGAGAATCGACAGGATCATTCCCCACATGATGCACACGCTCATGAGCAGTGCGATCGTGGCAAAGGCGGACGGCGTCATATGTGTGATCGAGAGCTTCCCGATGCCGACGGCCTCCGATGCAGCCTCCGCCACCTGCGTCTCATAATGCAGAGCTCCGATCACGGAGAGTCTCAGCCACGGCCAAGGTGTGCCCAGGCTTCCCGACAGGGCGATCACGCCGAGCAGAATGCCGACCGCGGGGAGAACGGAAAAGGTCGCGCTGGAGACAATGGTCCGCTTCAGCATTGCCGGATCCATGCCAATCGCCTTCCCGGCTCTGTAAGATCTCACCAGAAAAATTATGCATACGATCGCAACAAACAGAATGATTCCCCCGCAGAGGGCATACATAAAAGGGCTGTTCAGCTTCTGCAGCATTTTCTCCTCCTGTCTTTTCTGTCTTTTCTGTCTTTTCTGTCTTTTCTGTCTTTTCTGTCTTTTCCGTCATTTCTGATGACAAATATCATCGATCTGCTTCAGTTCATCCTCTGAGAATGTGAGATTCCGCAGAGCCTTCACATTATCCTCGATCTGCGACGGCTTCGATGCGCCGCTCAGCACCGAGCAGACCTTACCGTCACGCAGGATCCACGCCAGCGCCATCTCGGCGAGTGTCTGACCACGCTGTTCCGCTAACTCATTCAGCGCCCTGATCTGACTCAGTTTCGTCTCTGTAAGATTTTCCTTCTTCAGGAAACGGCCGTCCCGCGCGATGCGGCTGTCCGCAGGAATACCGTGAATATACCTGTTCGTGAGCAGTCCCTGGGCGAGCGGGCTGAAGGCGATAATGCCCATACCGTTTTCGGCACAGTACTCTTTTACGCCGTCCTCTTCGATCGTCCTGTCGAAGATAGAATATCTCCTCTGGTTCACGATCAGTGGCAGATGGATCTCCTTCGCGATCCGGATTGCTTTTTCCGTGTACTCTTTATTGTAATTGGAGATGCCGGCGTACAGTGCCTTGCCGCTGCGCACGATCTGCAGCAGTGCCTCCATCGTCTCCTCGACCGGTGTCTCCGGATCCATGCGATGATGATAAAAAATATCCACGTAATCAAGGCCAAGCCGCTTCAGGCTCTGGTCACAGCTGGCGATCAGATACTTGCGGCTTCCCCAGTTTCCATAAGGGCCGTCCCACATGTCGTACCCGGCCTTACTCGTAATCACAAGTTCGTCGCGGTACGGGCGGAAATCCTCCCTCAGGATTCTTCCGGCATTTGTCTCCGCCGTCCCGTAACCCGGGCCGTAGTTATTGGCCAGATCGAACTGCGTAATGCCGAGATCAAACGCTGTCCGCATCATCGCACGCATATTGTCGGTGCTGGCATTACTGCCGAAATTGTGCCAGAAACCCAGCGAAAGCGCCGGGAATTTAAGACCGCTCTTTCCTACATGGTTGTACTGCATCGTGTCATAACGATGAACATCTGCTGTATAAATATTTGCTATATCCACCACTTTTCTGTATCCCCCTGTATTTTTTCTATGTTCGCAACTGAACTTGTATTGTATAAGTCCGCGCGCCAATTCGCACTTCGTGCTCCCGCATCGCTTATACAATGTATGATATCACAAAAGAGCTCCGGATAGTCCCTGAACAGAACATCCGGAGCTGATTATAAAGAATTGTCCGCACAGGCTGCTCATACGGCCGGTACCGAAAGAGAGATTACATATTTCTCTTTAAGCTGTGAACAGCGATTCATGGGAATGATTTTTTCATGCTGAAGTCTTCCTGCAACAATCCCGGGATGAATACCAATTTCCCGGGCAAAGGCAACAATTTCCTCATCTGTGGTATACCTGTCTGGTGCAAAGCGCTTCATTTGCTCTTTGGGAATCAAATAATTGGAAGCAAATTCATCCGCTTCCTTCTCAAGAGTATTATCTAATTCCATAAGTTCTTTGGTGCTTGAACTAATAAATATTGTCTTTAATTTTTGTTGTAAAACATGCTTGATCTCATGAAACAGAGAAAACCAGAATTTATCAGCATCAAGGCCTCGATTGTTCATAGCAAGCACAACACGCTCATCATTAACCCATTTGACAGCGCCATTAATACCAGCATTTTTCAGACTTGGCAAAAGAACAAAAGCTACACCACAAGATGCAAATATCTCTCTCATCCTGGGTAGAAATTCTTCTGGTCTCTTCACTGTCATTCCTCTGATTTCCGGCAAACAGGATTTCAGTTTGTCTGCATTAAATTTTTCAGTTGGAACAGCCTTTGCAAAATTCATTGCTGTTTGTATCCATGCACGCGCATTGATCAGATTTTTTTCATCCGCATTCGAAATGCCAGTTCTGAAGTTCACCAGAAAATCCGGCTGTGTCAATATCTGCAAATTTGCAATCATCAAATACCTGCATAAATTTCCTATCTTCTCACGGATATCCCGGGTTGCAGGTAAATGGGCAACCTTGACAAAATAAGAATAATCAATCATCTCCGCAATGGTTTTCTGCGCTTCAAAATCCTTTGCGGTTTCAACCTCAATAAGTTTCTCATCATAGGCACTCTGCAGATTCAGCCATACATCCGGACTGGTTCCAAGCATGACAGAAAGCTTCTTAGCAAGATCATTGGATAAATTGATCTGTCCGTTCACCAGTTTGCTTACCGTCTTGGCAGTTGTCCCTAAACGTGTAGCAAATTCCGCCTGGCTGATTCCCATGTCATCAATAATATCTGCGACATAGTATCCCGGGTGAAAAGCCACTATATCCTTATATTCAGTCACATTACTCATAATGGTTTGACACCTCCGTTCTCCTTTTCGATCGCCATGCAGTCCATGGTATCCTCAGCAGGTTACCCGCTACCGGATCGATCCCTCTGTGGTCGATCTGATCGCCTTCTGTTCGAAAAATCCGGCACCGATGATCCCAAAGCTTCCCGAAATTGCCGCTTACCGGCAGTTCTGGCATGTGACGATCACACCATACGGCCGTGACCTGGAGCCTTTTGTGCCTCCGGCTCAGGAAGTGACAGAAACTTTCCGTACGCTCTCCGATATTGTCGGAAGCAGTCATATTGCATGGCGTTACGACCCGATCATTATCACAGACCGATACACCGTTGATTTTCACATCGATGCCTTCAGAAAAATGTGCGAACCAGACCAGATGGTTTACCGGGCAGACGGTGATGGTGCCTTTTCTTTAAGCGACAGAACAACGGAAAGTTTGTCTGTCGGTCCCATCCCACTTGTACAGTTCACCGCAAAACTGGTAAAAAATGTCCATCACAAGTATAATTCAGACAGACTTTTAGCGGCACGCCGGGCATGCCATAAGGAAGCGGGATGAGTAGAAGAATGGACAGAATGAGAAATCTTTTTCTGTACGGGGGTCTGAAGCGGGAAGAGTACGAACAGATCCGGGATGACATCACGGAACACAACCGCAAATGTCTCATGGTTACCAATTGCCTCGTCCTGGGGCTGATGATTGCCAGTGTGATTGCGTCGCTGTTCCTCTGTACCCCGGACAGCTCCCTTACGATACTTTATACCGGTTATCTTTTCGTGGACATTGTCATGCTGATCGCCTCGCGCTTTGCGCTGAAGCGGGACCTCGCAATGACTGCTCCTTTTGTCTGGGTATGTATCGCGGTGCTCTACAGCTATGCAGTAATGACAACTGTCATGAACCCCGATAACCAGGCGACCACGGTGATGGTCTGTCTTGCCATCATCCCTGTGATTTTTGCACTTCGTCCGACACAGTCAATCCCGATCACTGCAGCGATGGCAATCTGCTTTGATTTAATCACAGTACAGATCAAAAAGCCCGCCCAGTGGGAGTCAGATCTCTGGAACTCGGTTGTCTTCAGCGTAATCGGCATCGTCGCAGGCACAGAGATCACTGTCATCAGATTCCGGAGTCTCTCACTTGCGCGGAAAAACCGCTATCTTTTTGAGAGCGATCTTCTGACCGGGGTACGCAGCAGAAACAGCTATGAGGAGATATGCGACGAATTTCTGCAGCAGGCAGAGAAAAATGTTATCTGCATCTTTGCTGACGTGAACGGTCTCCACGAGAAAAACAATCGGGAGGGGCATGCAGCAGGCGACCGGATGCTGCAGACCGTGGCTAAGACGATGGCAGATGCCTTTGGAAGAGAGAATACTTTCCGCTTCGGCGGAGACGAATTCGTCTCGATTGTGTTTGATGCCCCGCTTTCGGACACCGGAAAGCAGATGGAAGCAGTGCAGAAGAAACTTGAGGAGATGGGATATTTTGTCTCCTATGGCATGACGGAAAAACCCGCAGGCAGGATTGACTCCGACCGGATGCTGATGGAAGCGGAGAAGCAGATGCGCGTGGCTAAAGCCCGCTTCTACTCCGGTCCAGAACAATTGCGACGCGCCCGACTGGCGGAAGATCCTGAGAGCAGCGAGTCCGGTTGAATCTGCTGCCAGTGAGTTATCACACACGAAACCTTCTCCTTATCCTGCGTATACTCGCAAAAACCGCTGACCGGGATGACACATCGGCGCGACCGCATCGCATAGCTGAAAACCGGCCTTGTATCCGCCGTCTCTGAGCGGGCATTGATGAGAAGTTTTTTCCCGGAATCAAACTCTTCCTGAAATCCCCAGAGTGCTTCTGTGAGGGAGATTTCCTTTTCATTCCGATCTGCTATCCGTTTTTGATCATTTTCATACATCCGGGTCAGCCGGTCCGCCATGATCACCGGTGCCGCATCCGTCGGCCGCACACCGTGTTCACCTCCGTATTTTTCGCAAGCACTATCAGCCGAATGAACTGCAATCACGTGTTAACCGCTTCCGATCTGCCGCATATGCGAGCAGGCGTCCGATCTGCTGATCGGTGCTGCCGGGGAAAAATTCCTTCACACGGTCAACCAGCCGCTTCAGAGAATCCGCCGGTTCCTCATCGTAGGCAGCCGTCACATTTTTCTCACCGAACAGATGCTCCGGCGTGCAGTACATGGCAATCGCCCAGCCGTAGGATTCGCCGTTCTTATTGATCCGCTGCCGGAAGTCTCCGCAGACCAGATAAAGCTCCATCTGCAGCTGCGAGAGCGTTCCCTCGAAATTCTTTTCGCCGCCCTTCTGAAAGCCTGCATCCTTCTTAATCTCAAAGGAATAGAGGAGCCGGTCGGCATTTTCATCCGCGTACAGGTCCATGATCTTCTTCTCACGGGCGCTCGCCAGTTCGTCATCCCACCGGGCGTCAAAATCATAGCCGTCGCGCCGGTAATTGGCGAAATACGGCAGATATCTCTGCGAGATAAACCCCGCCTTCTTTCCGAAAAATTTCCCGTAGGCAATCTTCCCTTTTCCTGCAATGATCTCCCGCCATTCCCACGGGTCAACAGCAGGATCGCCGCTCCACCAGGTTGCCGGATCCGTCATTTCCTCCACGGAAAAACCGGGAACATCACCGGCAAACAGCGGCAGAAAACCGATCTCCTCTATTTTTTCTTCCAGATCAGAAACGGTGTGGAGGCAGCCCGGATCCGAGCTGTCCACACCGTGCATGATCCATTCTCCGTTTTCCACAGACATTTCACACACCTCGTTTCCGGCATCTGTCATGTCTGCATCTTACCGCATCATTCGGAATTACGCCACCGGGGATTTATCCTGCCGGTGAATCGCTTTCCGTATCAATGCTCTCTTCTTTGAAAAAGATAAACACAGTCCTGAACATGCTTAAAACAGACTGAATGATTGCATCAGCCGCCGGGGAAAGGTATGATCTAAGCAATGTACTGACGACAGGCAATCATAAAGACGCTGTTGCCCTTCCCGTGAGCTCTCAGTCAGACGGAAGGGGCAGGCAAACGGGAGGAATATCCATGTCCGATCTGCAGCACTGCATACTGGTAAAATACAATGACACCGTAACTGATGAGAAAAAAGAAGAACTGTTTCCGGAAATCAGAGATCTGTTTGAGAGACTCACAGCAATCGACGGCATTCATCATGTGGAGCTTCTGAAAAATGTAATCGACCGACCGAACCGCTATGATCTGCTGATCCGCATTTCCATGGATGATGCGGCGCTGCCCGTGTATGACGACAGTGCGATCCATAAAAAATGGAAAAGTGATTACGGCTGCTACCTGGAGAAAAAGGCTATCTTCGATCACAGGAAATGAGAACGGCAGTGTGACCCGAAAAGTCACACTGCCATCAGACTGAATAACAACAGCTTCCTCAGTTCACCTCATCCTTATGCCGCATGCCCTTCAGCACCTGCCGGATGGCACTGCCTGACAGCGTTGCCCTGCGGTATGGTCTGCCGCCCAGCAGCAGCTGCTCCACGCGGATCCTGCCGAGTTCCTCCTTCGGCACCTCATACGGATTCTCCGACAGGATCACCATATCTGCTTTCTTGCCCTGTTCCAGGCTGCCTCTGTCCACCTCATCAAAGGTCGTGTAATAGCCATTGTACGTGCACATGCGCAGCGCCTCGTACACGCTCAGTGACTGACCTTCCGTCGGGTGATTGCATGCCCGGTAGATCCACTCGATCGGATCCGGATCCGTGCACGGGCCGTCAGAGCCCGCACTCATGATGATACCGGCGTCCTGATAGTCGCGGAGCGGGTTAAGCCTTGCCGCCCTCTCCTCGCCCATGATCGACGCGAGGTAGCTGTCCGGCTCCTGCGGCCAGTTGATAAAAGCGCTCTGCACCGGCATCAGGATGTGATAATCCCGGCAGATTTCCAGGCCTTCCTTCGTCGGCAGGCAGTCGTGAATAATGCCGTGCCGATGGTCCACACGCGGATAATCGTCCAGCGCCGCCTTCAGTGCCCGCGCCGCCTGATCAAACGCGCGGTCACCGATCGCGTGCATCTCAATCTGAAGTCCCGCTC
>Ga0256406_1003032_pt1 | contig 21978 bp, 10 predicted proteins | sample RumenRJG_03DNA_FD_185986 | JGI IMG/M metagenome (GOLD analysis project Ga0256406, IMG submission 185986) | Bovine rumen microbial communities from Lethbridge, Alberta, Canada - RJG_03 | ecosystem: Host-associated > Mammals > Digestive system > Stomach > Rumen | place: Canada: Alberta | collected... | reverse complement strand
TTGTTACATCACGATTGCCCATATGTATGACCTCCTTGAAAAATGTCGTGAAAAGTTGAATTCAACTTTTTCATACATTATCTCAATTTTCGGAGATGGACTTAAGAAGCGGGTTATTTACCATTTGCATATGGATTGCGTCAGCTAATGTTCAGAAATAGCCGCTTTGTTCTGAGATAACAAGCGGCTATTTCTAACTATAAAACAAGCGAAAATTGACTTTATAAGGCATCTGAGGAAGGAAATTTTCTATGACTAGAATACTTTTCGTCTGCCACGGCAGGAGGGACGAGGCGGACGCAAGGTAGAAGATGATCGGGCGCTCCCGGTCTTGCAGCCGCCGATGGCATCACAGGCCGCAGTCAGTTCATCGTAACCTGCTTCTCGGAATAGCTCCGCAGACGTCGCCTCCGGCAACGAGAGAGGAGTTAGCTGCATTTACGATGACATCTGTGTGGAGTTTCGTAATGCCGATTTTCTGAATTGTGATTTGACTCATAGTGTTGTTCCATCAAACATCAAATGTATCCTGAATGATTTCTTCGACTTTCTGTGAGTCAAGCGATCCGTTCTCGTCATAAGTAACGATAAGGTTCTTGCCTTCTTCGATCCCGTTTTTCTTGTAGAAAGCCTTCTTTTCTTCCCAGTGCTTCTTGTATTTCGGGTCATCCATCATGCCGCAGTGTTCCCAGTACCATTCGTCGCCCGTGTCTTCGTCCGCAATTTTGAAATCAGGCCGTTTTATTTTCCCTTCCAACACGAGTTCCGGCTCATAAACATAATCCAGATTATGATAATAGAGGGCATTGGCAATAATAACCTCTGATTTTGAACGGACAAGCTCTCCCCTCGCGGTTTTGTGAACAAGTCTGTCTTCGTAAAAATTTTCTCCTACTTGGACTATCTTGGGACGCATGTCTGTATTTTCGTCATGGAAAACATGAGCAAACAGATCTGTAAAACGTCTTGCAATATCAGAATTTTCTCCGGAGGCATATTTCAGCAGATGATATGCTTCCTGGTTGTAGAAGATGATGATTTTTTTAATCTGCCTTGTAAGAGCAGTGTAGAGCAATTCCCGTGAAATAATTTTGCAAGGGTCTGACAGCACGAGGAACACAGTATTAAACTGGCTGCCCTGTGCTTTGTGTACGGTCAGAGCATAGGCAAGTTCGAGAGGAGTAGTGTCTTCTTCGTCTTTGAAGTCATCCTTGGAATAAGAATATACATACCCTTTTTGTGAAGAAAACTCTACTTTGAGATAATCGGTTTTGCCAACATAATAATTGCAGGCGATTCCAATCTCTCCGTTCGCCACATAATTTTTGGATCCATCTTTTGGCCATGCTTCCCTTTGACTGTTTATTATATTTATTACTTTGTCACCGTAGACTATATTTTCGTCTCCCAGAGCCTTTGGTATCTTTTTATACCGTCCATAGTATTTTGAAACCTTCAGCCAATGGTCGCGGTATTTGAGATGAAGTAATCTGTTGATGTTTATTACTCCATGTGGCATATTCCGGACAGGAGCGAGAATCTGCCATTTGTCAGCACTTTCAGCAGCGCCTTTGTCGAAATAAACGCCGTACTGTTTTTTGACACCGCCCAGGGCGAGATCAAATCCTTCCTGATCGTCTGGGCTTTTCATTTTCAGTTCTGATGATATGATCGTCAATAGTTTCTTTTCAAGATCTTCTTTTGTAGACCATTGAACGAACGAGATGTTCCGGCTATTACCTTTTTCAATGTCGGCCATAACGTCATCATCTGGCGCATCCTCCGCCCTTGTAAACATCTTTGAAAGTTCTACGTCAAGACGTTCTTCGTCAGAGCTTTGCCGCCGGTTGACTGTTAATTCTCCATAACAGCGGCATACCCTCGGAAATGCTCCTGGTTGCAGATTAAGACGGAGAAGATCGACCAGATCGACAAATGGTCTTCCGGCACCGATGGGAGGGAGCTGGTTTGGATCTCCGATGAAAATGATGCGCTTGGCATGTTTCAAAGCCTGCATTAATGCACCGAACATCTCCTCAGTCAGCATTGAGGATTCGTCAATAATTACGGTTTCCGGCACATCTCTGTAATCATATTCGGAGAGTTTATAGCGCATATCATCCCAGTCAAAGCGTTTGCTCCTGACAAGAAACTGTGCAACGTTCAGGGCAGTTAACCCTTTCGCACCTTCACCCATAGCCTCTTGAAGTCTGACAGTTGCCTTTCCGGTTGGAGCAAGCAAAAGGACGCCGCCGGCTTTAATATCTGGATGATTGCAAAGAACGGAGAGTACAGTAGTTTTTCCGGTGCCTGCATTACCGATAAGAACACCGATACGTGCACCGGAAAGTTCTTTAAGAATGGCCGCCTTTTCTTGCCTTGCTCTTTCTTCATCGGAATCTGGATCCAAGGTGCATGGATGGCCATGATCAAATTTGTCATCAAGTAATTTTCGCCAATCAGCAGATATGTCAAGTCGCTTTGCCTTTATGCGCTTACTGATCCTTTTTTCGATGATTTCATCGTATTCATTGATTCGGACGAGCTTATAGTATTCGGTTCCATCCTTCATTTCCCTGCGGAGTATTTCCTTATGCAGGAATTTATCCAGAGCCAACAATATATCGCTTGTAACCGGACATTTAGGGTCAATTATCATATCCCGGATTTTATCGACCATCAGGCTGCACGGCAGGATGGTATTTCCGGCGAGTGCTTCATTTTCCAAAACAGCTACGGCGAGTGCCCTGATGCGGCGCTCATCGTTATCTGAAGTTAAAGCTGTAGGGCTATTGAGCGGGTATCTTTCCAATACTGATGCAACAGGGAAGACTGCTCGATCCACTTTTTTTGCCGATACATAAAGACCTCCCTGTTGTTTTAACCTTGTCTGTTCATAAATAATGTACGGATTTTCAATGATATCAGCATCACTGCAGAAGATATCATGTTTCTTACGTTCATTAGCGTAAAACAGCACTTTGGCCTGATCTATCGTTAGTGAAAATCTGCTTAACAACCGAAATAGAGTCTTACGATCAGCCGACATGTCCTTCCAGGCTTTCTGGATAGTGGGGTGGATAGCCTTTGCCAAAAGTGGATTCAGATAGGCGGTCGGGTCAGAAATCAGTTTATCGAGTCTTTCCCAGATATCATCGCTTTTATCCATCCCTTCCTGCAAACGTTTTGAGATAAGAACCCCTTGGGGAATTTCAAAAGCACAGAGCATGGCTCCAAGACCCGGAAATGCCCCTCGATCTTCCCATACAATGGCTAATTGCTGGTTAAGCCATTCGAGGACGTTTGAATAATCTTCATCAAGACAGTCATTTATGATTTCAAAAGCCTTGATGCAGGATTGGAGTACATCAATTACTGCGTCATAAGAGACATGTTCGGTTGCGTATGAGAACTCATCAAAGGCATCTTCTGGCGCGAATACGGTTATGGAAGCCATATCAAAATCCGGGTGTTCATTAGCGTATTCCATCATTTGCTGATATGGAATTACAAACCCGTCCTTGTGATCTTCTCTGATGGAGTGGCAGACCATGGTTTCCCAGACCATAGAACGAAGTTTTCCGGCATTCGTATGCTTATGCTCAACAGCAGGGATTATTTTCTTTACATGGCCGATTCCTATAACTACGCGCCTCGTGTCCTCTACAAAAGGAACTTGTTTTGCGTATGCAATGCAAAGAGACTCATCCCTCTTAACGTCTTTATAGAAAAAATCAAAGATCGCCTTCTGGTTTTCAGCGTCCTGTACCCATATTGTATTGAATTTCAGGGCGGGCTCGCGGGATTCCTTATAATCTATGCAGTAATCATCAGCAATTTTCTCGATATTGCTTTTCATAAGCCAGGCAAATGGCCGGGCAGGAAAGCTGTAAGATGGATACGTTATTTCGGTCGGCAGGAAGTGTCCATGTGTGGCGGGATTGCTTTTCTTGTATGGATGTTCTGTGATTTTTATTATTTCCTGAGGAGACATGAAGCAGGCTCCCTCACCAATACAACTGAGGGAATCTGCATGATCTGCCATGCATTGACCACATATAGAAGCTTCTAAACTGTCAACTTTGTTGTCTGAAATGTTTTTTAATCGCAGACATGCATTATTGCTTTCCGGATCTGCACATACATTCCCATCCCAGCCATGATCATGCCAGGGTACTCTGATTGATAAATGTTGAACCACTTAAACTCCTTATTTCTACTTGATCTGGATCAGATCGTTTTTTATTACCATCTCCAGAGAGAAGGAGACCGTTTGACCGGCTTTCCGACCATTCTTAAAATGGATTTTTATGTACTTACCATCGCATCCCGTAACGGTGCCATCGGCCTTATAGCCTTTGTGATAGACATTCTTGCCGATATATTCCTTATAGACATCTGTTCCGGCGTTGACTATTTCTACATCGGAATCTGGATCTGGCTCCACTCCGGATGTTGTTTCTTCATCATCATCGGGGTCATCATTTTTGATTGTCTCCTTCGGTGGGGCGGATAGTGCCTTATACTTTTCGGCTGCTTCTTGTAATGTCATGAGCTCCCGTATTTCCGCAATATGAGATTGTGTGAACCAGATGGACTCATTTTCAAAATCTATTTTGACTGGATCTTCGGAAGTGATTTCGTTATCGTCAAGCTCTTCAATGGATTCAAGAAAATATTCGACTTGGTCCGTATCTGCCCGCATTTTTTTATATTCAGCAGCGCAGTTCGGACAAAGACATAAATTCATAGCATCCAGTTCTACTTCTGGCTCGTTCGCAATTTGGCACATTACGACATGAGCAAAGGCATCATGGCACATCTGGCAGGCGTATTTATACTTGCCATCAATCTTATACATGTTCTTAAGGTATGCCTGAACTTCGCTGGCTGGCCTGCTTACACGGAGCTGCCTTATGCGATATTCATATTTTACCGGGTTAGCATAGACCAACACCTCTGCGGCATGCTTTCTTAATGAATCCCAGCTCTTCACCTTTGAGGATGGAAAATCAAAGCGATCGTCTAGAGGCTTGTTTTTTGATCCACCAGATGGAATTTTGCCTTCAAGAAGTTCTTTAATTTCAGATACAGGAATTCCAAATTGTCGCTCGCACTCTATTGCAAAGTACTGCTCACGGGTCTCCTCTGGTATCTGATCATAGTTTTTTGCAGCCTCTTCAAGTTTATCTGCATCATTTTTGGCAAATCCGAGTATCTCATATAATGAAGAGTCATATCTGACATCTCCGTAAAGCTGTTCATTCAAGTCACGCTTGGAGATTTCACTCGGAGCAACTAGATCATAAGACTCAGTATAAAGCCACTTGCCGTTCCAGTTCGATCCGTAATATTTATATTTCGGCCCGTCATGCCGGAGAGTAGTAACAATATCGGAATATGTATCATTTACATTTGGTGTACTGCCGCCAACATAAACAGTTCCAGTCAGATGAGCCTCACTGTTTTGAAGAAATCTCCATATAAAACTGGACTTTGCCAATGAATCAGCAGCTTTGGGATGAGTGGAGATATGTTCGAGGACATCATCCAGACTTTTGAGAGATAGTTTCCACCAGAATCCTCCGTAGGTGTTCCAGTCTGGCTGTCTTCCCGGATTCCCGGTATAGTATTCACCTGTTGTTCTTCCTCTTCCCACAGAAATATCATCTGAGACACCTAGAATGCTTAATTTTTCCTCGTCGATGTCTTCAATTCGATAAAAGTCCAAATCAATGAAAGCATATGTAGCTATGTTTTTGAAGTACATCTCTATGCTCATTTCATCAGCGTTTGTAGAAAAATAAACGTCTTCTTTATGCGGATTAATGTAAACTTTCTTCCCTTTCTTTACACAGCGCAGTACCAGATACTTTTCTATAAGATTGTCTACTTCATCGCGGTAATCTTCGTTGCTCCTATATTTGAGAAGATGCTTCACATCAGAGATGTGCTGGTCATCCGTAAATTTGCCTTGCTCATATCTTTTCTTAAAGTCACGGATAAAGAATTCGTATTCATTGGGTTTCTCCAGAGCAAGAATCTCCTTGAAGAAATGTTCACACTGGTGGTATATCTCCTCGTCGACAAATGGAATGTCATCCATCTGGCTGGCATTTATTGAGGGGAGAAATACATTCGGAAGATATGTGGCGTTTCTATAGTCGTTATAAAGAAAACTGTACTCATATTCACTGTCAGAATCGCTTTTCCTGTAAGGAGCGACAAAATCCCCTTTGGAAGTCTTAATAAACTGTGCAGTCAGCATATTCGAGCCGCCTTTTTTCTTGGAAAAGGCAGCTTCAACATTTTCGTACATGTTGTACATTTCAATCAACCACTTGTTGTCACGATTCCGTAAAAACTCCGGATTCTGATTGAAATATGTTCTCATGTTCTCCGGACGCATAACCTCAATATTAAGCTCACCGGTAAGGAAGTCATAAAGCTCTTTATATTGCTTATTCGTCTCTGTAAGGAATGTGGGAAGCCAGTGATATTGCACGCCGTCATGCAGAAGCTCTGAAATCAGGCCCTCAGTGAAGACTTCGGAAAATTTATCACCACGGGCGATCATGGCCTGTTCTGGCAAAGCATAGGTCCCATCTTTGCAGATCAAAAAGCGTTCTGACTTCATCATATTGATTGTTGTTGTATACATGCACTCAAACAAAGGCGCACTTTCAAAAGCATTCTCATCGATAGGGAGAATATTCAGAAGAGATATATTCAGTTTGCCGGCATCGCGCAGCTCCGTAACGCTGTCTTTGAGCAGCTGTGCGGTCTGCTTGGCAAGCGCAATATTATCCTTGTCATCTCCTGGAACGCTGCTTCGGTTAGGCGTAGTGCGGTATGGTCCCTGGACGATGAAGTTCAATTTGCTTTCCGTCTCCGTCGGGAAATAGACAGAAATATAGGGATACTTTGAACGGCGAAACTGATATTCACCGTTCTCATTAATGATTACAGTAAAGGCAATGTCAATGGTTCTTCCGGTCTGAATCCCGGAAACCGGTCTTGAAAAAACGAGATACAGAATTTCCTCTTCCTTTTTGTTTTTCTCCTTTTTCATCCCGGTGTTAGTCACAGGATTTGTTTCGCCTATCGCGGATATCAGTGCGCAGTGGTCATTGAGTGGGCGCTTTTCCAGCATGTAAGTGCCAGAAGTCTTTAATCCATGCAGATTGATCTCATAGTCAATTGCCTTCAGATTCTTCATAAAGAGAAGAGTGGTGATGCCAAGGTTGCGAAGCCTTTTAGAGAGGACTTCATTCAGCTCCTCCTTGGTTTCAAATCCCGAAAAGGTAAATCCAACACTGTAGGGAAACACAAATTTGGTTGTATAGCCGGGGGTGATCTCTTCGTCCTGAATAACCACAGGATGAGTGAAATCGCGTATTTCCACAGCAAAACGAGAAAAACCGTTCGCTACATCGTCACTACTGGGATGGCTGAAAAGCTTTACGCTTTCACAGATTCCGAATACAGACTTGAATCCGACACCGAATTCGCCTATCTGATTCAAATCGTTTATTTTGTCGGATTTTCCGATGTCACATAGTCCCTGGAGATTCTCCAGAGAAAAAGGATGTCCGTCGTGCAACACTTCCAGTCGATCCTGATACTGCAGAAACTTTATCTGTGTAGCACCGGCGTCTTCCGCATTCTGCAGCAGTTCATAAACAAAATGAGATTTATCTGTATAAAGCTGAATGATTCTTTCCAGAGCGCGGCGGAGCATTCCGTCTTTATCCTGTCTCTGAAGCACCTCGTCAGCTATTGTGCCTGTAGCCATTTCTGTAAGCCCCCCTCTATAGCATTACACAACTTCAAGAATCCCGTTGGCAATCAGCGTGGTATGAATATCGGTTTTGGCAACCTGCTCTTTTATCTCACCGACTTTTTCAAAATACTTCTCCTGAGCTGATTCGAGCTCGCTATTGTACATTCTCCTGATGCTGTCACTTTCGGTATCGAGGATCTTCTGCTCCAGCGATCTCTTACGGTTGTTGTAATTGTTCGTCAGGCTTTCAATCTTAAAAGCGGAAGTTGCCTGCGCATCCTTGATTTCTAACGCCCTTTCCTTCTGCCATAAGTCGACTTGCTTTTTCTCAAGAGTATCCCAATCGGATGGTTCTATCTTTATAGCCGGAGCACCGCTTTGCGCTTCCTGCAGAATATCAGGGAGCTCAGAAGCCATTACATCGTCATCGCATACTACTACAAGTTTGAAATGAGGATTCAGACCGATATAGCTCCATGCATATACAGAAAAATGATAAGAACCGGTCGGAAGGTCGTCATTCGCGTACTGAAGCCGGATATATGCCTGCTCGTTTGTTTCATAATAAGCCGCGGCCTGCTTTGCCAGAGGATGCATCGGTGTGATGAAGAACGTGTCCCTTTCTTTTTCTGCGGCATCTGAATCGAAAGTGATCCGGTGAAGCGGGGCAGTTCCCTTCAGATAAACATCCCAACTCTGACGGACAGCATTTCTTCCGGATGGCAGTTTCCGGAAATCCTCTCTAAGTTTATGCCTGGCATCTGCAGAAAGGCGGAGCTGCTTTACATCACTTTCACCAACGATGTATGTCCCCTGTCCCAGTCTTGAATTCAGATATTCGTTTATCATAATCTGCAGGTTCCTAGGAGTTAGCCAGGGATTTTCCGCTTTGTGAATTTCCTGTGTGGTCATGTATTCAGAAAGATTGAAACCGAAGAATTCTTTCTCTTCATCTTCCAGACGATCAAGTTCCTGAATCTTCCTGACTTCATTATCAGCCATCTGTTCCAGCTTCATCTTGCGTTCTTCTTCTGTCAAACTGGGATTAACGGCGATCTGTTCAATCTGAGTGGCGATATCTCCGAGAATTTCTTCGCATTCGCCAATGCTGCTTTCAAAGACACCAATTCGGAGCAGGCAGCGATCGTAGATGTCAGCATCAACGGTTCCATTTGTGATCATGTTGCAGATTGTCACAGTTTCGCTTTTCTGCCCGCGGCGGTCGATACGTCCGATTCGCTGCTCAATCCGCATCGGATTCCAGGGCAGATCGTAATTGATTATCATATCACAGAATTGATAATCCAGACCTTCTGAACCAACTTCCGTAAACAGAAGGATGTCCAGAGAATCCTTATCATCTTTAGGAAGCTCAAATCTTGCACGCAGCTCCTGCCTGGCAGTATCTTTCACGCTGCCATCTACCTGTTCAACACGCAGTCCTTCAGCCTGGAGTCTCTTCCTCAGATAGAAGAGGGTGTAGCGGAATGTGCTGAAAATGATAATCTTATTATTCTCCAGCTCTTGCTTCTCCCGGATGACAGTCATCATCTCGTCGAATTTAGGGTCCTCCTCAGGAAGGCTGTCCGCCATATGGAGAAGCTTTTGGGCGAGAGAGCCTAAGGTTGCAACGTCTGTAAATGTCAGTTTGACATCATCGTCTTCTTCATATTCGTAGTCAGGATCTTCCTCGAGCTGCTTAAAACGCCTGTTTATTAGATCCCTTATGTGCGGCGCGAGACCAAAGATACAGCTTGCAGCCTGACGCTTGATCATGGACATCATGAATGGAATCGACCGGGCATCTCCGTGCAGCTGCAGGAGGGCATTCTGCTCAAAGCGTAGCAATTCGTCATGAAGTTCCTGCTGAGCCGGTGTGAAGTCAACAGCAAGGGTAATAGGTCTTCTGATACAGAAATCTTGAATATCCTTACGCCTTGTCCTGTTCAGCATATTATTGAAGCTGTGGAGGCTTTCCACGTCAGCGATCAGCTTTACACGTTCTTCTCTGGTGACTTTTTCCTGCTGGAGTGTCTGGAGGATAGAAGCGTAGGTGGGATTCCCACCGATGACGTTTTCTCCCCACTGGGTATCCAGTACCTGTTTTAATTCTTCAAGTGCCTCGTTTTTCCAGTTATCTCCGGCACGGCGGATGATGCTGGAACATGCGGAAATATGCGCATTCGGTCTCGACATCAGATTGAATGTGGGTTTATCGATCACTATGTCCGGACGCAGAACATTCAGCAATGTGAAGAGATCATCGTCGCTCGTCTGAAGCGGAGTAGCAGTCAGCATGACAACCGAGTCTGCATGATCACAGAAATATTTAACGCACTTGTAGTTGAACGCCTTCTCCTTTTCCATGCTGCCGTTACGAATGTGATGAGCTTCGTCCACAATGACAAGATCGAAGTGCGGTGCCGGATCAAGATCCTTTAAGCCAAACGTATGCTTTTTCTTATTGGTTTCGCCTTCGTATGTCCGACCATCTAGAATCGAGTAGGGCACGATCGTTTTTGCGTACCTTACCGGCCATTCACCATCGCGATCAGTGTCTGAAATGACCTGACGGAGCTGAGAACCGTTCAGAGGAACAAAATCCTCATCAAAACGCTTCATTTCCAGCTCCCATTTGCGTTCAGTAACCAGAGGCTTCGGGCAGATAACCATGACATTCTCGAGTTCGTTTCTCGCCTGAAGTTCCTTTAAGATAATTCCGGCCTCGATAGTCTTGCCGACACCGACGCTGTCCGCAATCAGGATTCTCGGCTCGTCTGCATAGATGAGTTTCAACGCCGGACGAAACTGATACGGAACGAAATCAATTCTCGCGGCATTCAGTGAATAGAGATCCCTGCCGGAAGGATTGTTGATCTGGTAAGCGGTCAGATAACTTCGGAAGGTGCTGATATCAACCCAGTTGTAATGTGCGGTTTCTACGACCGGAGCAATCTGTCCAGAATAATAAGTCTTGAAATTTCCGTTAACAAAGACTTCATATTTCTTGGCATCGCCGATGTCACTGATGGACATGACGATCCCGCGGACAGAAGGATCGCCGATAAGGTATATAAGGCTCTTCTCTTTGATTTCATCTATATCAGCAGACGAGCTTGTCTCGGTGGCAGGTTCGAGCTGATCAGCAGGTTTTGCAAGAGCAGAGAAGTCAACCGTGGAAGGAGACTTTACCTCCTCGATCATTTCTTCGACTTCCCGAACCAGACTTTCATCGCATTCCCGCTGCTCGAAGAACTGCTTAAGCGTATTGAGATCTGCGATGATTGCATCTTTCCCCGGGAGTGTAGCAGAGCAGTGAGCCCAGTTATTCCTCACCTGCATCATATCGCGGATGATTTCCCGCTCGCGTGTCGGCAAGAATGCGACTTCCCGCATGGTATACCAGGATTTGTCAGCTATCCGGAGAAGCGCTGCAAGGTCGAAATTCTCGAGCTTGTCGAAACCTCTTTCACGCGCCATTTCCCGTTGGTTATAACTCAGTTTGTCTATAACACAGTCTTCCCACCAGTCGTCTGATGTTCTCGGGAGAAGCTTTCCAAGCCACTGTGCCAGAACAGTCGCAGACGTATGAAGGAAGGAATTCATTTTACTTACAATATGGTCATTGTCCATTTAAAACATCTCCAGCGATTCAGTCTGCGAAAGTCCCATCGGTATCAAAAATGTGATCCAGTTCATCATTTGTCATAGCATGAGAAACCTTATCCCTTATAAGGCTTCTTGCCATATCGAGTCTCTTGAACCGGTTGTGTCTTGCAGGATCTTTTCCCATTCGGATCAGTTCAATGTGGCCTACGCCTGGATTCTGCCTAGCGTATTCTGCGAATCCCTTTGCCTTGCCAAGATTGTCAGTTCTCGTGGGATCGTGCGGCTCCAGAATGTCGAGCACATATCCCTGATCAGATTCTTCTCTGACGACAATAAAATCCGGATAAGCTGGCTTCTGTTCGCCACCCATTTCATAAGGTATGCAAAGTGACCAGGGCTTCCTCGGAGGATTCCTCAGCCAGCAGACAAAATCTTTCCGCCGCCGTTCCTCGTTGAGAACTCCTTCTTCCCATGTGTTCAGCTTGATTCTGGCTTTGCCGGAGTCATCTACAAAGAGGTGATCTGTGTAATCCTTACCATCGGATTCTCGTGCAACATTAATGGTTTCCGGGAGATGGAAGTTGTGCTTACTTACAATGTCTCCGTCAGAGACGATTGTGTTGTATTGCTTAAGGAAACGTTCATCTAGACCGACCATTTTCCGTCGATACTGGTCGTTCATCATATGGAATGTTTTCTCTGCATAAGCCATGAGTCGTGCATAGCATTCGTCGTCTGCGGCAAACAGGATCACATCAATCTTGCATGCATTGGGATCATCCGGATCATAGAAATATCGCCCATAGCGATTTCCGACACCTTCATTCCCCAGTTTACTCTCTGCACGTCTGTACTGGCGGTCGATATCTGTATCTGTTGTGGACATGAAATGATAGATGATGTTGTCGTCAACACTTTCTCCAAACGCATCGAAGATCTGGGTCTTCATTTCAAATTCCATAACGTGTTTGACCAGGTCGTCGTATTTCCCTGAGCGTTTCAGATCCATGATGTATTCCCGGATCATCTTCACAATGCTTTCGAGGACGTCATCCGTGGCATCCGAATATTTGCCAGACTGTACGAGAAGGCGGGCCAGAGCATAGAGCGAGTTCAGATAATTGCTGATCTTTACGGAACGAACGTCGTACGTAAGAAGACCGGAATCGTTAATGGCTTTCATTACTTCCTCGCGATCGAGCCCTTCTGGCTGAGCTGTTTCCTCTGCTGAATGAGCTTCTGAAAGTGTTGCCTGTTGATTTGCAGATCCACCAACACTTGTGAAGCTATGAAGCGCGCTTTTTTCAGGAGCAGCAGAAGACGCAGAACCGTAATTTCCGCCATCATGAACACTGCCGGTTTGTGCTGTCGATGTCTGCGAATAATCTGATTTGCCAGAATTTGTCGTGGAGCCATTGCCAGAACTGGAAGCAGTAGCATCCGGAGAAACTGAAGCTGCTGAATCTGTCCCATCTCCTGTATATTTCATATGGCCATCCCCAGAGAAGGAGTAATCCGATATATTGATCTGGCCTGGCGTCTGCTTTTCTTCGTGCTTGCGAGGGGTAGAAGCAGTCTTAGGACGCACGGAAAGAGTGTCCATAACCTTTGAGCCAAGCGATTCACCATAGATATCCGACGGCAGATCGCCTCCCTCAGAATCCTGCAGAGCCTTTACAACATCATTTACGGTCCTGGCATCGAAATAGGGCAGGAAGAGATGAACATCATTCAACGTGTCATCGACCTGAATATGCATCTGCCTCGGCGTCCGGATCATTCTTCCGAGGAGCTGAGCGATGTAAGTTGCATCTGTTGCATGACGGAAGGACATCATCGTCTCGGCACGCGGGCAGTCCCATCCCGTAGACAGGTTCTCCTTGAAGAAGACCACACGGATCCTCTTGTCTTCAGTAATGGCAGACGGTTCTACATATGGCACAGTAAGGCCATTGATCTTCAGAGGAGATGTTGTCTGACCGAACGTGTGGACAACTTCACCTTCCTGAAAATGAATGTTGCAGCGTTCCTCGATTTTCTGTACGCAGTCATCAAGATCTGTGGAAGATATGTTGTTAGCGCTGGTGCTGTTCTGTACCTGAATCACAAGAACGGGATTCACATAGGCACAATGCTGTTCGAAGCAGTACTGATACCAGTGCTCCCATTTATTCTTCCATTCATCAGCAGCGGCCTGCAGCACTGCCATATCTCTGTTGGCGGAGCTTGCCTCCGGATAGGAGATAACGATCCTGTCCTTCAGAAGGCCGGATGCACGCACTTCGTCAGTGGTCACGACAACCGGATATGTGGTCGCCACGATTCCGGAAACGAGAGCATTGAATCTTGAAATGGTGGCTGACATTCCGATAACGACCGGCATGGGATCGAGTTTGTCTTCGGGGCTTCCCTTCAGGAATTTCTGCATGATCGTGGTGGCACGCCCGGCTTCCCGTCCCTGCATGCCGCGGTGCGCTTCATCGATGATGATATACAGCCGGTCACTTTTCTTTCTGGCGGTATTTGCCAATGTTTCCCAGATCGTATACGTCCGGCCATCGCCGTGCTTTGTGAGGTTCGAACTTTTCCCGAGTTTCTGTGTGTTCAGAAAATAGATATGGCCGTCTTCCAGTAGCTCCTGATCAAAGGATTCATCGCTGATAGTGACGCACTGATCCAGAAGGATGCGGTCTGCCTTTAGATCGATTTTGGCTTTCGATTGCTCATTCAGCTGAGGAGAGTCGGAAAGCCATACAAAGATGGCTTCCGGCTGTTCAGGGTAATCGACACCGCCGTAAAAGATATCTTCGATGAGAGAGGCCATAATGATGGTCTTTCCGGCACCGGTAGGAGCGGTGAAGGAGATAACCTGGTTTGAATGTGTTCTCTTATAGCCGCTGATCGCTTCTGATGCCATCATCCGGAGTTCGGCCAGTGCTTTTTTCTGAAATTGGAATAATTCTACTTTCATGGCTTACCTCCTTGTATTGATCCGGAAATTATCCAGATAATCTCTGTATAGCTGGTATGTAGCCTTGTCATCGTAAGACCGGATCATTTCCCGGTATCCCTGATCGGAATCTGTAACAAAGTAAATCGTTTCAATTTCCGGGTGCTGTGAAAGTTCCTGTTCAAATTCCGGGAAACGCTTTTCATCAATCAGGATCGCAAATCTATTCTCCGGAAGAACCATCATTGCTGCATTCTCGTCTTTCAGTTCCGGGCATGGCCCATTGGCACCGGCTTTCAGCCAGAGGATCGGAATCAGCTCGGCAAGCTGCCGACCAAGAGCGACATCTGTTTTGTCAAGGAAACCGAGTTTAAAGAATGCAGCATTTGCCTTGAAGCCGTCAGACATCTGGATGGGTGTTCCGTCAAGATAGCCGTCACCGAGATATTCACCTTTTAGAGGCTTACCATTTACATCATGCCCCTCAATACTGCAGACGGTACGTGGCCAGGTGACATAACGGGCGATACCGAGCTTTTCCCATTCCTCATCGCCAGGTTTGTGTCCTTGTTTCGTCAGCACTTTTGCTTCTGCATCGGAGACTTCGTTGTTTGTCACCATGATGCAGCGGCGATGACCGCCATCCTCTGCGTTGAGAAGATTGACGGCATGGAGTGTGGTGCCAGAACCGGAGAAAAAGTCTACAATTAAAGCGTTTGGCTTTTCTTGTATTGAAAATGCGATGCAATCAGCTACTGTATATAATGACTTTGGATAGGAAAAACGGTTACTTCCACCAAAAATCTGATATATCATATTCGTTCCAAATGTACCTGCATTATATCTTCCATCAGTCCAGACGCTGAAGACGGGATCATATTTCACATCTCTTCGTTTTATAACATTTAAAGTCATTTTAGGAGTGCAAACTATATCTCCATCTTTTATATGTTGAAGCATAGAATCTCTTTCATAGCGCCAAACCCTTTCAGTCCCATCTTTACCGACGGGATAGAAGGCAATACATCCTTCTGGAGCATCTGTAGGATCATATGGGGTATTAGCTTCCAGGTGTGGTCCAACGTCAACAACCTGAAGATTATCTTTCCTGACATAAACCGCATAAAAGCTATTGGGTCGGCCTCTTCGGAGATTTCTAACATCCGTACCGCCTCGAGTTAAAGACCATTTTTCTTCTAAGTTTTCTGTCTTTTTTCCTCGGATAATTTTTTTCCCTTTAGGTGTAACGAATAAAGCATATTCATGGGTCCGAGAAATATTATCTGCCGCACCACCCTGAGGGTGATGATTAACTACTACAGTATTGATATCATATTCGCAAAATGTTTCTTCAATTAAAATAGATAGATGAGCCTGTTCATAGTCATCAATAGCCACAATAAGAACGCCGGTCTTAGAAAGCAAATTCTTGGCCAGTTTTAACCGTTTCTCCATGAAAGAGAGCCATTTGCTGTGGCGATAAGAGTCTGATCCATCCACATAATCATTGTTGTATTTCCAGTCTCTTGCTCCAGTATTGTAGGGCGGGTCAATGTAGATGCAGTCGACTTTCCCAGCATACAAATATTCGAGAAGCTGGAGAGCATGGTAATTGTCCGCCTCGATCAGCGTATGCCAGAGATCGGAATCAGGAGCATTGCAGACTTTATCGATCGGTTTCAAATATGGATAAATGGGCTCTCCGAACTCAGCAACACAGACAAGGTCATCTACATTGTATTCCATTTTTTCGTGTGTGGTTTTATGCTCGCATAGAGCCTTCCCATCATCGATATTAAGCACGATATACATGTCGCTGATTTCACCGTTTTTGAGTGCAACGGTTGAACATCTTTTGACTTTCATATCATAGAGAGGTGTGCATTCCGGAAGGTGTTCTTCGAATACCAGACCAAATTTCTTTCTCTTATTGATTTTATCGACTTCCTGCTGGATACGGTCGCGAAGAGCAGGATCATCAATCTGCTTGATCAGGTCATTTATTGCCGACATTGTTTTCCTCCTAATTTGTCGCTGACTTCGTATAATCTATAGATAGGATATGTACGAAATTCTTTCAGCGTATTTTCTGGTAATTTCTTAAGACACTTGGCTGCCTCGTCAACTTCCCCTAAAAGAAGACTAATCCCAGCTGTCATATAATAATTGTCTTCATAGTTGTTGAGCATTCTGTAAAGCTCTTGCTTTTCTTTTATGCTCAATGGCCTTTCGCGCAGGTAACACTGATAAAGATTGACAGTATACAAATCTTTATCAGAAGGATTTGATTCAGAAAGCCAGCTTAATAAATCCCTTGAAGCCGAAAGGTAATCGACATTCTTACATTCGTCGAAAGCATTTAGCATTTCGAGGACACTCTGATTGACGCGAGAGTAATGCTCGATACTCTGATATTGTTTCATATCACGTATGATTTCTTGCAAGTTTATATTGTCAACATGGATGTAATCGTCCTTTTTGAGAATGGTGAACTGTGATGTCGGGATCATTTCTCCATTCTCATTTTTTGTTGTCACAGGAATAATAGTGCTGAAAAAATCGTGCAGGACATATTCCCGTTCACCAATCGGTTCAAAATATAAAAGTATTTTCATGTTTCCAACATCGACTGGAGCAATCGTCTGCTTCAGCCTTTCATCGAAGGAGATTGATTTTCCGTCATCAAATGCATGTACGAGCATTTGCAGATATTGTGCTCCTTTGTTATCTAATGATTCTATTTCCAAGCTTTTCTTTATGTGCAGTAATTCCAGAACTTTTTTTACCCTTAAGAGATCATGAAGATGCCTTTTAGAATAATCCAAAGGGAACGCCTTCAATTCTTTCTCAGTAGGCGTAATAGTAAGTTTTGTATTACCAAAATAGATGTTCCGGTTATTGAACATCGCAAGCAAAAATTGCAGATCGTGAACCTGCTCATCCAGGTTTCCCTGTAATTTATAGTTAAAGCGAATCGAATTTCCGGTAATCTTGAATTTAAAACTCTTGCCGACAAGCAGGGCTTTGCCCTCATGTGTATGTTCAACACAGTAGCATTGATAAAATGTCTCTTCTCCTGTTTTGACGGCATAAGGCAATTTCGTTATAACCGAGCTCACATTTTCAATATGATCTAATACAACGTTGATGTTGCCTTCCTGATTCGAAGCGTAAAAGTACATTTCGTGATTCAGCATGTAATCACCTAAATCACCACGGGTGTAGCCAATGCCTGTGTAGGACATCCCAAATTTCATCTTACGAATGTCAAATTCTTTTGCTGCCTGCTCAAGACTGTATTCACCGTCTTTCAAGATTTCCTGCTTTTTCATGTCGCGAGAGAAATCAATTACAAGGTTTGAAATTTCATTCTTTGCTGTCGGAAACTCGCTGAACGTTAAGGAAATCTGCTTTTGTTTTGGTTTAGCCGCCTTTAATACTAGATTTATCACATAAGGAAGAAGTGCAGCATAATATATCTTCTTATGATCGTCCTTGTCGATCCGGACAATAAAAAAAAGCGCACCTCCCATCATTCGGAAATTTCTCAAATCTGCAATGTATGCTTTGTGCTTTATTGTTTTTCTTGAAAGATTTTTCCCTTTTTCTCCTTTTACCTGAACCGGCACTTTCCCTATCAATTCGTTCTTTGGGTGATTATCCCCTTTGTTTGAATAGACATATATATGCCCATCAATGCTTGGCTCTTTATCCTTATCCTGAATAAATTCCTGTAGATAATCTGTTGTAGCTATAACGCTTTTTATAGCGGATACGGCTGCGCTTTCTATATCCATTTATTCTCCTGAATTATTGTGTCAGTTCTTTTGCTTTCTTCCGATATTCCTTTACCAGTGATTCCGGTGAGAGAATCGACATCTGTTTTCCAAACTGAAACATCCATCCCCAGAAGGTCGGACTGACCTGTAGCTGAACAGAGGCAACGCAGGTGGTGGGAGCGGTGCGTACTATTCTTACCTGCTCGCCGAATTTATCCTGTACAACGCCGATCAGGTTGTCATCGAACTGAAGGGTCACATCCATTACCGGCCCACCGTACATCTTAAAGGCCTGTTTCGTATATTCCGCGATGTCGGAATCATCAATGATCGCTCCCGGGGTTACCGGCTCACTTTCCACATGCACATCCTCCATGCGGTCAATACGGTAATTCGTGATGCCGTTGTATTTGGAAGAGAAGCACATGAGGTAGTAGTTATCCTCATGGAAGATCAACGCCATGGGTTCAACTATGTAGCGCTTTTTCTCCTTGCGATACACGCGCTCGCCCTTCTCATTCCGGTCGAAGTAGTAGAAGGAAGCCTGCGTTTTTGCCTGCAGAGCAGTCTCAAGCACTTCTACATTTTTATAAATATCTTCATTCGTATGTTTCCGGGTATTGAAACATACGATATTGCTCTTCAGGATGTCCGCCTTGCGGGAGCCTCCCATTTCAGCGATGCGGTAGACCAGGTCTTCGGTCTTGTCAGGCGTAACGAAGCTTGCCGCCTGGATCGCGTCGATCATGATCTTCAGCTCAGCAACGGAGAAGCTGCGTTTCTGTTCAGAGTAGTAGGCCTTCTCGTGGCCGATCATCCGTGAATTGATCGGATAACCGAATTCCTGGAGCACCGATATGTCGCGGCTGAGCGTCCGGCGATCGCAGGTGATACCGAGCTCCTTCAGCTTAGCGCAGAGCTCGATCGTCTTCAGCGGGTGTTCAGGATCGGTTTCCTGTTTCATGATCTCAATCAACTGCAGAAGCTTTACCTTCTGCCGGTTGTCATTGTCCATATAAGGCGCTCCTGAATATTGGCATTTTCCACAAAAAAATATTAAAAACCAGTAAAAATTGTACCAAAAATCAGTGCAATTGGCAACGAGAAAGTAGCGGTTTTAAAGCCTTTTAAAACGAGTCATATTTTTGCGACTTGAATATCCTTACATTTCAATGCTTCTCAGGAGGCACTAAAATGAGCTGCCACTCTGGTATGCGCCGACGGAACGCGGGCTGAAGTTTCTGCCCGGCGTGCTTGCTAGACATATGAAGGACAATGAACAGGTATTCTATGCGGCGGAGCAGCATTACCGCTATGAGGACGGCGTATATTTACCAATCTGCGAGATGGAAGCGCAGCGCATGGTGCAGGCAAAGATGCTGCCGGAAGAGGCGCACATGGCCCAGATCACTGATGCCGAGAAACAGTGGCGGCTGCATATCCAGAAAGAGATCAGGGAGCTGAACGCCAATCCATTTATGATCAATGTGAAGAATGGCGTTTACAATGTCCTGGAGGACAGGCTCTATGAACATTCGCCGGACATCCTGTCGACGATTCAGCTGAACGTGTGCTATGATCCTGATGAGGACTGCCCGCTGTTTAAAAAAGTTTCTCTCTGATTCGATGGATGGGGATACGGGTCAGGTGAGGCTGCTGCAGAAGATGCTCGGGTACTTCCTCGTTCCGATCACAAAATCACAGAAGTGCTTTGCTATCGTCGGGGCTGCGGGTGCCGGAAAATCGGTGCTCTTAAATGTCCTGAACGAGATCCTTCTCGGCAGCGGCAATGTGTCAAATGTGTCCTGGCAGTCGCTCAATGAACGCTTCAAGACAGCGGAGCTCTTCGGGAAGCTGGCAAATATATTTGCCGACCTCCCTACGAAGAACATTGACGACAACGGCATTTTCAAAGCCTTGGTCGGTGAGGATTATCTGACCGTGGAAAAGAAGAACAAGGATCCATTTTCATTTCAGTCGATGGCGCGGCTCCTTTTTTCCTAACACAGCATCCCGAAGAACTACGGTGACAAATCAGAGGGATTTTACTGGAGGCTCATTATTATCCGCTTCGCACATGCCGTGCCGAAAGAGAAGCGTGGTCGATAAGACCGGCAGACGAAGAGTCATAAAGAATCTTATTATTACCGATAATCTCGGATGAAACATGGGGAGGCTGACGAGGCCTCCCTTTTATGAATGATTATTTATTAATTAATGTTACAACTACAACTATAATTACAATGATGACGATAATGGTTATCAGACCTAACATTATGCTTACTCCTGTGAAATGGTATCAAGTTCAGATATGGATGGGTCCGATATATAGACTCCATCACTATTTATGTATAATAACTGTTCGTGATTGTGTAGAACATTGATTTTTACTATAGAATCTATAATAGGCTGCATGCCATTATCGAGTTTTCCGGACAAGCGTTTTTCCTGTGCATCAGGGGTAATATATTTTGTGGCATCGCTTTCATAAAATTTTTCAAATTCCCATGGAGTAAGTTTTCCGACAGCCTTTCCGACAATGTTGTCAAGACCTTTGAGTACAGGGGCAATCACTACGTGACCGATAGAACTGGACAGATATTTTTCCTCCCAAATCTTGCAGCGTTTTAGCAGTGAGTCATATTCACTGCGGGTTTCTTCTAATCTATTCTTTATGGCTTTAAGATTTCCCTCATCAAAATTTTTCATAAGGAGCATTTCAATATAGGTTGACATGAACAAGTCATAGAACGTCAATCTATACCCATCGATAAAGGAATTCAGCTTATTCACCTTTTTATTAGCTGTAGCTATGAATTCGGGTACTATTGGCGAATTAATGACGCGTTCAATAGATTTCTGATAGAAAGATCGCCCGCTTTCTGAAGCAGTCTTAATTGTTCCTATAACATTTAGCTTTTGCTGAATAAAAGACTGTAATTGCCAGTTGTTTTTATAATCATCTATGATATTGGAGAGCTCTTTCGCATATCCTTTGTACTTGGATTCCTCTATATCATATACAGCATCTAAGATTTCCTGCTCTAACGCAAGTATTTGATTGGCTTTTCTTTGCAGGTCAATGAGCATCAACCCCATAAAAAGTTTACTGGGATCAAAAGGAATCTGAGTTAATCGTGCCTGGGCCATTTTACCATTAGATATACCAGAACCGAGATAAGCATTTTCGTTTTTGAATTTTGATAATTGCCCGTTAAAACCGTTTTTGAACGTTACCTTGTAGATGCCTTCACCGCCTGGAGTGGAGTTGAACTGCTGGATTTGCTGCAAAAGATCCGCAGAAAGTCCCAAGGAAGCAAAGTCCGCAGAATCAATTTTCTTTAAATTCGGAAGAACAGAGGCATTTGCATCTTCGACGAGAGAGATTTCCAAATCAACAGGAACTATAGCATTGTCTTCCATATACTCACCTCCCAAGTTATAAAATTCATCATATTTATCTTACAACAAAAGCGAGTAATTCCAAAGTGGCAATTTGCGTTTTTGACGTTTGACAGCAAAAATCCTATTTCTTTATATATATCTTCTTAAATTTCATTTTTCTTCTTTTTTAATCACCATTTACGTTATAATGCATTTTCTGCTGTCAAAGTGTCAAAAGCCGCGTAAATAAAGGATTCTTATTTGACACATTGAGGCATCTGGATGCGTCAGAGAGGATATCTGGTGACAGGCACTTTTAAGTGCAAGCGGTGCCACGATAAAAAAACCGGACGGGAGGATTCCCATCCGGTGTACAGGTACTGAAATTTGTTATTTTGCAATTGATGACATTCTTTTGTGCGGATCAGTCTGGACAGTGAGTGTAAGACCGAGTGTATCAAATATTTTAAGCA
>Ga0256406_1003030_pt1 | contig 21983 bp, 41 predicted proteins | sample RumenRJG_03DNA_FD_185986 | JGI IMG/M metagenome (GOLD analysis project Ga0256406, IMG submission 185986) | Bovine rumen microbial communities from Lethbridge, Alberta, Canada - RJG_03 | ecosystem: Host-associated > Mammals > Digestive system > Stomach > Rumen | place: Canada: Alberta | collected... | reverse complement strand
AATCAGAGAGTTGTTCAACTACGACCCCATCCCGAATGGGGATGTAGCAGTCATAAGAGGGGAATACTACTCCCTCGATGATAAAACTGGACAGGAAGGAGAAGCCAATGAGCAAGACAATTCAACAGAAACTGAATGAGGGTAGAGAATACCGTGACCTGATGCTCGCAATCGTCGAGACACCTGACGAAGAGTACAAGGTCGAAGGGTTCGCCACTACCTATGACAAACCATATCATCTGTACAACATGCAGGAAGATGACGGCTACACCTACGAGGTGCAGGAGCAAGTCCTCCGCAGTGCCTTCGATAGCACTGATCTGGACGACGTCATCATGCAGTACAACCATGAAGGTCGGGTCTTCGCCCGTACCTCAAACGAGACTCTCAAACTTGACAAGGACAACGATGAGGGTCTTTTCATTTCCGCCGACCTAGGCGGAACCACCATCGGACGTCAACTTTTTGAGGAAATCAAAGGCGGATATACCACGAAGATGTCCTTCGGCTTCACAGTCAAGGAAGACAGTTTCGAGAGAGTATCTCAAGACGAAACTGGCGAAGTCTGGATGAGAACCATCAAGGGCATCGGCAAGGTTTATGACGTTTCTGCGGTTTCCTTACCAGCCAACGACATGACCTCAATCTCGGCAAGGGCTTTCTGTGACGGAGTGATCAAGGAAGCAGAGGCGGAGAGACTTCAAGCCAAGGAAGAGGAAAGACGTGCTCTGGAGAGAGAGCAGAAAAAGGCTGAACTGGTTGAACGTATAAAGGCATTGAAAGGAGAAAGTAAATGAACATTGAGAACATGGACTTCGAACAGGTAGAGCAGAGAAGTGCTGAACTCGAAGCAAAACTGTCCGAAGACAATGCCGACTTCGATGCCATTGAAACTGAAATCAAGGCACTCGAAGAAAGAAAAGCCGTCCTCAACCGTGAGGTTGAAGAACGCAAGGCTATGGTTCAGGATGTCCTGACCAATGCCAAGACCATCGAAACTTTTACCAAAGAGGAGGTACACAAAAAGATGGAATTAAGAGAATTAAGAAACACCCCCGAATATATCGATGCTTTTGCTGAATATATCAAGGGAAACAAGAAAGAGATGAGAACTCTCTTAACTGAAAATGCCGTCATCGGTGGTGGTGGCGAAGAAGAAGCAACCACTGGTGACATCGCAGTTCCTTCAATCGTCGAGGATCGTATCTGGACTGACTGGATGAACACTCCCTTACTGGCTAGAATCCGTAAGGTCTACGTCAAGGGAAACTACCGTGTAGGTTATGAAGCCTCTGCTTCTGGTGCCGTTATTCACAAAGAAGGCACCGATGCACCGAAAGAAGAAGAACTGTCAATCCAGTACATCGACTTCATCAGTGAATATCTGAAGAAGTGGATTAAGGTCAGTGACACTGTTCTGGCTTTAAGAGGACAGGCCTTCCTGGACTACATTTTTGACGAGTTCGGTCATCAGATTGCTCTGGCACTGGAAAACTACATCGTTGCTGAAATCATCGCCTCTAACCTGACTCCGAAGGTCACTGTTTCCGCCATGGATAGCAAGACCGTTCTGGCTGGCATCGCTCGTTTAAGTGACGAAGCCATCAACCCTGTCGCAATCATGAGCAAGTCAACCTATGCCACCATCGCTGGTGAAAGAACCACTGCTGGTGCCAGAATTGAAAATCCGTTCGAAGGTCTGGAAGTCTTATTCAATAACACCGTTACTGGTGTATTAGTCGGTGACCTCGATGGTGTAGTAGCCAACTTCCCTGACGGCATGGACTTCAAGTTCGTTGTCGACGAATACTCACTGGCTGAATATGACCTTGTCAAGATCATCGGCAAGTTACTGTTCAGTGCTCATCTGGTTCGCCCGAACGGCTTCGTTCAGGTTAAGACCGAATAATGAAGTACGAAGTTTTGGAAGATTGTGTTCTCTTCGTCAAGAAGGGGTCTGTAATCTTAACCGATGAATACCAGTACAGACTGGCTCAACGTCTTCTGAAGGAAATTCAGGAGAAACCAAAGAAAAAGAAAAAGGAGGACTAGGCGATGCTGGATGAAGTCAAACTTGCCTTGAGAATAACGACCGACCAGTTCGACGATGAACTGGGGATGCTGATTGAGTCTGCATATCTTGACTTGGGCATTGCTGGAGTGCTGACCGAGACAAAGGATAGCCTGATTAAACTGGCCGTCATCACATACGTCAAGATGCACTTCGGCAATCCCGACAACTATGACAGACTCAAACGGTCATATGATGAACAGAAAGCCCAACTGCAGATGGCTACTGGCTACACATCATGGAGGTCGAACTAATGGACAGGTCTGACGTCATCTTCTTGCTGACACCTGTCCGCACACAAGACTCCCTTGGGGTCTGGACAGTTCAAAACACCGAACGGCAGGTCTTTTGCGAAGTGTCATCGGTCAGTCAAAGTGAATGGTTTGAAGGCGGACGCAATGGGCTGAACCCTGAACTGCGGTTCCGCCTTTTCCGTTATGACTATCAAGGCGAGGACACCGTCAAATATCAGGGCGAATACTACACGATCTATCGAACATATATCGACAGAAACGAACTGATTGACCTGTACGTTGAGAAACGAAAGGGGTCTAATAATGGCCAAGGTTAAAGCCTTAAACCTTGAGAAAACCGTCATGAAGTTGCTGGATGAGTACGGCGAAGAAATCGGCAAGGATGTCGCAAGAGGCATTGAGACCGTATCACCGCAGGTACTCAACAAAATACAGTCGGCAAGTCCCAAAAGGACGGGTGACTATGCCAAAGGCTGGAGGGTCGAAACCAACACGGACGGGAAAGGGCGAGTGACATCGTTGATTTACAACGAAACAGACTGGCAACTGACCCACCTGCTGGAGAACGGCCATGCAAACCGCAACGGCGGAAAGACCAAGGGCAAGAAGCACATCGCACCCACCCAAAAGTGGGCGGAGAAGGAACTATACGAGGAGGTAGTAAAGAACATCAATGACTAGGCAAGAAATCGCAGACTTATTTTCTCCTGTTAATTTACCAACTACCTACGAGTTCTGGCCTATCGGAGAGGCTCCAGACCTTCCGTACATCTGTTATTACTTCCCCGACAGTGATGACTTCATGGCCGACAACGGAAACTTCGTCAAGATCAGACGGCTGAACATTGAACTGTACACCAGCACCAAGGACTTCACCCTCGAGGATACAGTCGAGGGAATACTTGAAGCAAACCATCTCGGATATGATAAGACATCACTCTATCTCGAGTCCGAGAAAATGTATCAGATACTTTACCAGACGGAGGTGCTAATAAATGGCTAACAAAGTAAAGTATGGCCTGTCCAATGTCTACTACTCCGTGGTCACTGAAACGTTCAAAAATGGTGAATACACCTACACCTATGCGACACCCGTTCCAATTAAGGGAGCCGTTAACCTTTCATTGACCGCCAACAGTGAGCAGACCACGTTCAGAGCCGATAATATCGACTACTTCGTCACCTATAGCAATAACGGCTACGAGGGCGACCTCGAAGTAGCCCTTATCCCTGACTCCTTCAAGATGGACATTCTGGGAGAACTGGAAGACACAAACGGTGTCGTCTATGAGAAAAACGATGCGAAGCCGCAGGCTTTCGCACTTCTCTTCCAGTTCGAGGGTGATGAAAAAGCAAGACGTCACGTCTTATACAACTGCAAGGCCTCAAGGCCTGCACTGGCATCCCAGACCACTGATACCACGATTGAACCCGTAACCGAAACCCTGTCCATTACTGCCACAGGACGTGCAGGCGACGGTTTAGTCAAGGCATCATCCAAGTGGGATGACAACACAACCACAGAATATACCAACTGGTTCACGCAGGTATATCAGCCTGTTATTCAATAACCAGAACATCAAGGGAGAAGCCGAGTGGGTTTCTCCCTTCTTTTCATAGGAGGAGAAACAATGGAAAAGACAATCAAGATCGGGAGCCTTGAGGTTCCCATGAAGGCAACGGCAAACACACCGAAGCAATACAGAGCCACATTCAACCGTGACCTGCTGATAGAGATGACGAAGTTCTACAATGCCCTCGGAAAGTCAGGAGAAGTCGGCAAAAATGCTGACATCTCGGTCATTGAGAACCTTGGCTACATCATGGCACGTCAGGCAGACCCGTCTATCGGTTCACAAGAAGAGTGGCTGGACAACTTTGGAGTCTTCGACCTCTACAATGCCATGTCGGAGATCGTCCAGTTATGGGGCGACTCCACCGTGACCACATCTGAAGCAAAAAAAAAGTAAGACCGACCGAGAGGGAGTACACAACAGGCCTCTATCTGTTGAGATGTACCGAACTCGGTCTTCACGATAACGACCTCGAGTCCCTGACCTATGGCATGGTCATCGACATGATGACAGAGAAGGGAAATGACGAGATCAAGTACAAAGAACTTGCGACGCAGGAAGACTTCGACAAGTTCTAGAAAGGAGAACTATGGCAACTGCAAAAGTGAGAGGTATCACCATCGAAATCGGTGCCGATACCAATCCGATTATAAATGCGTTTAAGACTACCCAGAAATCAATCAGTGAAACTGAAAAGAGCCTGAAAGACGTTGAAAAACTGCTGAAACTTGACCCTTCCAACGTCACCCTGTTGGAACAAAAACAGCAGTACCTGAACACGGCCATTGCCGAAACAAGGCAGTCCCTGAAACTGCAACAGGAAATGCTTTCACAGATGCCGACAGACTCGACAGGTGCTCTCTCCGAGGAATACATGGCACTCGAGAGAAACATCGAGGCGACAAAGGCAAAACTGGACGGCTACAACGTTTCCCTCACAGACACCCAGAACAAACTGATGGGGGTCGAACAGGAAACCAAAGACACTGGAGTCGCCTTTGATGAAACAGGAGCCAAGGCCAACACCTTCGCAGATGTCCTGAAAGCCAACCTCACGGCGGATGCCCTCAAAAGTCTCGGCACTGCCCTCGTGGATGCAGGGAAGAAACTCTGGGACATGGGTGTCGCCTCGGCATCATACGCAGATGATGTCCTGACACTATCTACGCAGTTCGGCATCGGTACTGATGCCCTGCAGGAATATATGTATATGTCGGAACTGACCGACACTTCTGTGGAAACCATCACAGGCAGTATCACTAAACTGACCAAGAACATGCAGTCTGCTTCTGAAGGCGGAAAAGGAGCCTCGGAAGCCTTCAAGAAGTTAGGCATCCAAGTCACCAACAGTGACGGCACCTTGCGAGACTCCACCGAGGTCTTCAACGAAGCCATCGGAGCCCTCGGCAAGATGGAGAACGGCACCGACAGGAACGCACTGGCGATGCAGATCTTCGGCAAGTCCGCCATGGACTTGAACCCGTTGATTGACGTTGGTGCTGAAGGTCTGGCCGCTTATGCAGAAGAAGCACACAATGTCGGATATGTTCTGGACAATGAAACACTCGAAAGTCTGGGCGAAACAGACGACCAGATGCAGAGAGCCAAGAAGGCGATTGAAGCCGTGAAGACACAGATCGGCACCTACTTGGCACCAATAGTCGCCAAGATCGCCGAAGCCTTCGCCAACTGGATGGCGACCGTCGACTGGAAGAAGGTCTCTGAAGTGGCAGGCACTGCTCTCGAGAAAATCGGTAAGGCAATAGGGTGGGTCATCGACAAGGTGTCGAGCCTTATCGACTGGATAAGGAAAGCGATTCAGTGGGTCAAAGACCTGTTCAACGGAGAGATCAAACTCCCCAAAATCAAACTGCCACACATTTCACTGACACCGAAGGGCTGGAAAATCGGCGACCTTCTGAAGGGCTCAATCCCGAAGATCGGCATCGAATGGTATGCCAAGGGCATGGAAGGCATGGTGCTGGATGGCCCGACCATCTTCGGCATGAATAAACAGGGACAACTGATGGCAGGCGGTGAAGCAGGTCGTGAGATCATCATCGGCGAGAACAACCTCAAGAGAGCCTTGGCTGGCGGAGGAACCACCATCAACATCGTGGTAAATGAGGCCACCAACGCAAGACAGACTGCGATGGAAGTATCTAACCAGATACAGAAACAGATGAACCAATACGGGAGGGCATGGCGATGAACTTCTTCACATTTAATGGGATAAACTCATATAACTTCGGATTGTTCGTAAATGCGAACACTTTCAACTCACCATCCAAGGAAGTCGAGACCTTTTCAGTTCCCGGCAGAAACGGTGACCTTGTAGTTTCAAATAATCGTTACGGAAACATCACGGCATCCTATGAGGTCGGCATTGTTTCGGACTTTGCAACAACCAGCCGAGACCTTGCAATGTGGTTGCTGGCGGATGCAGGGTACCACAGACTCGAGGACAGTATCTATCCCGACACTTACAGGATGGCAAGGTTCACGGGTGACCTAGAGTTCGCAGTCAATGCGTTATATGAAACAGGCTCGGCCGTTCTGACGTTCGATTGTCTGCCCCAGAGGTATCTGGTCAATAACACACCTCTGACATTTACGGCAGGAGAGACAAAGACCATCAACTCTTCCTACTTCACCGAGCCTCTGTACATCCTGCAGGGTGCTGGCACGGTGACGGTGAACGGGGTCACGATGACCTCAACCTCGGCAGTGACAATAGACTGCCAGAGGATGCAGTGCTACGAAGGCACCACAAACAAGAACAACGACGTCACTCTGGATGAGTTCCCTGTCCTGAAGGTTGGAAGCAACTCTGTCACTTCAACAGTGGCGATGGAATTAGTGCCGAACTACTGGAGGCTCTAATGGTTCCAATATTATTTACGAAGGATGCAACGGTCTTCACGACCAACGGCATCGGCAGACTGACCGATACTCTATCGTGTAGGGTCACCGAGGAACGGAACGGAGTCTATGAAATGGAGATGACCTACCTTGCAGGAGGCATCTTCTATGATCAGATAGACATCGGCTCCATTATCGTCTGCAAGCCTTTCGAAGACGGCACTCGGCAGGCTTTCAGGGTCTACAACATCACAAAACCACTGAACCAAGTGGTCACAATACAGGCAAACCACATCTCCTATGACCTGTCATACATCCCCGTCAGACCGTTCGGGGCGACAGGCATCACCGCCACCCTCACAGGCTTGAGGGCAAATGCGATGGAAGAGTGCCTCTTCTCTTTTGTCACTCACGGCATCGGCAACGAGGAAACGGCATACAACATGACCATCCCCAAGTCCATGAGAGCCTGCCTAGGTGGAACGCAAGGCTCCGTCCTTGACGTCTTCTCTGGCTCTGGTGGCATCGAATACTTGTGGGACAACTACACGGTCAACCTGTACCGCAACAGAGGCTCTGACACGGGCTTTCAGTTACGGTACGGGAAAAACATCACGGGGCTGGAATTGCAGAACAACGGGGCTGACATCTACACAGGAGTGGTTCCGTATTATGCAAACGAAGAGCAGAACATCGTCCTGATCGGGGCGACCCAGTATTCAACAGTGGCTCCGTTATATCCCTATAACCGCACGCAGATCGTGGACGTTTCGGGAGAGTTTTCGGCCACTCCCACTATCACGGAACTGAACGAGGCAGGGTACAAGATAGCACAGGCACAGGCAGGCCTCTTGCAGACGAACGTCAAGGTGAACTTCGTCGCCTTATGGCAGACGGAGAACTACAGAGATGTAGCACCACTTGAGAAGGTGAAACTCTGCGACACCGTGCGAGTGATAGTGCCAGACCTCGGCATTTCCTACTCGGCAAAGGTCATCAAGACCGTGTTCGATGTTCTGAAGGAAAGATACGAGTCCATCGAAATCGGGGACACTGCCTCATCCCTGTCAAAGACACTGGCAGGGCAAATTGGGGATGTTTCCTCACTGATTAACAGGCAGGATAAAATCGTCTCCTTCGTTCGACAGATTGACCTTGAGAACGGTGAGTTCCGTCAGACCATCTCCGAACAATATGAGAACCTCGACAGACAGGTCGATGGCCTCGACACCACGGTCAACGGTTCGGGTGGTCTGGTTGCCCAGATGACGGACATCCAGCAGAATGGAGCCAAGATAAGCCTGTCTGCAAGACAGGAAATCTTGCAAACTGCAAGCAATACCGCCAAGGGCTACGCAGATGACGTTCAGGGCAATCTTGATGACACAAACGAGAGAGTCACCTCACTGGAGACCACGATGTCAGTGACACCTCAAGGGGTCTCAATCAACCAAGGAACTGACGGCAACTATGTTCTGATCACGGATGCAGGGCTGAACATCTACGTCGACAACACCATCCAAGCCATGGCCACGAAGGACGGCTTCATTGCTACGAACTTCATGACAGGCGACTGGCACATTGAGCCCTATGGTTCCAACGTTCTCAACTTTTACAAGAGGAGGTCATAATGGCAGTTACACTTTCAACTAAATGGACACTCATTACGGAGGTTACAGAGTCCCCATCAGACCTCGGCGGTTCAATCTTCAACCGAGTCTATGGCAGAGTAGCAAGTCAGAGCATCACCTCCAATACTACAACAATAGACTACGAGTGGAGAGTTGGCATTCTTTATAATTCGTCGTCAGGTGTTTATAGCAATTACAATAGATCGCATACGTTCACCGCTACAGGAAATACAACTGATAACTATTCCGGCACCTGGTCATTCGGAGGCCGTTATTACACGAAAGGGCAGGAGACAGTAAAGGCTTCCTTCTCGATCACAGTCGCACACGACAACTCTGGCACCTATTCCAAGACCCAGACGATGACCTTCGGCGGATGGAATAACGCAACCAAAACGGCCTCGCAGACCGTCACACTACCCACGATCCCGAGATATTCCACGTTGACAGTGCCGAACTACAACCTCGGGAGCAGTGTCACGGCAACAGTAACACAACAGGCTTCCACGTTCTCGTCTATCGTTTATTATCGTTACCCTTCACTGTCATCGACTTGGGTCGAACTGGGAAGAAGGGCATCTGCTACCACCTTGTCTATCAGTGGAACCCCGACAGATGTCTGCACCTCCATCCCGACTGCTAACTCGATCTCGGCAGAGTTCAAGGTAAGAACCTACACATCGTCGGACTATACTGGCACCTACCTCGAAACCACACCGACCACCACGGTCACGGCTTCCGTGCCGACCTATAGTCCGTCCTGCACGGTTACTTCGGCCACAGAAGGCAATACGGCCGTTTCTAAGGCTTTTCCGTCTCTGGGCGGGTTCGTCATCGGGCAGAGTAAATTGACCGTCACAGGCGGTTTTACGTCGGTCAAGGGCGGTCAGCCTGCTTCTTATGCCTTTACTTACAACGGAAGCACAATGACGGTCGCATCGACTTCAACATCGGCTTCGGCCACGTTCGACTCTGTGGTATCAGGGCAGACATCTGTCTCCCTGCAGGTAACCGACTCAAGAGGGAAGACCAGTTCATCTGCGACCAGAACCATCACTCTGTATAGTTACTCGGCACCGACCGTCAGCATCACTGTCACAAGAGGAAACCTCTCGGGCAGTACCTTCACGGCTGACCCGTTCGGCACGGCAGTGCAGGTGAAGGCCACATGGTCTGCTTCATCAGTGAATAGTCAGAACTCTGTTCAGAGCATCGTTGTCAAGGTCGGTTCGACTACCAAAATCACCTATACACCATCATCACGCACAGGCACGAACGTGATCATCGGTACCTCGACAGGTTACTCAACAGGGTCGGCTTACACGTTCACCGCCACCATCACCGACAAACTGTCGACAGGGACTGGCTCTGCAACGTTGGCAAAGCCTACGCAGACCGCATCAACGATTTCTGTTGCGGACTACAACCTCGGCTCAAGTGTCACGGTATCAGTTACCCAGCAGTCGGCAAACTTCTCCTCGAGAGTTTACTACCGTTATCCTTCCATCTCTTCGTCATGGAACGACCTCGGACGGGCAACTGGAGGAAAGACTCTCAAGGTGACTGGAACACCTTCAAACGTGGCGACCTCAATTCCGTCATCCACTTCTATCACGGCCGAGTTCTTGGTCAGAACTTATCAGACCAATAACTACACGGGGTCATATCTCGACACCACCACTTCAGTGACGGCATCGGTGCCTGCTTCTTATAAGCCGACCGCATCCCTGACCGTCGCAGAGGGTGTTTCAGCCGTTTCTAAGGCTTTTCCGAACTTGGGTGGGTTCGTCATCGGCTACTCCAAAATCAAAGGCACAGGCGGTTTTACGGGCTCCTACGGGAGCACTGCCGTCTCTTATGCCTTCTCTTACAATGGAGTCACAAAGACGGTAAACAACACCGCCACCTCGGTCACGGCTACTTCTGACAACTATGTCGCATCAGGAGCAACCACAGTCTCCCTGACTGTCACTGACTCCAGAGGCAGAACAGGCACGGCATCAAGGTCTATAACTCTATATTCCTACACACCGCCCACCTTGCAGATTGCCCTGACAAGAGGAACCGTCTCGGGTTCAACATTCACTCCAGACGTTTTCGGAACTGCGGTTCGGGTACAGGCAAAATGGTCTTGTGCCTCCGTCAATAGCAAGAACTCGGCACAGTCAATAGTAGTCAATGACGGCACGGCAAACCGTATCACCTACACACCGTCATCGTTGAGTGCAACAAACTGGACGACCATCGGCACCATCTCCAACGTCACCTATGATGCTGGCGACCAGTACACCTTCACGGCTACTCTGACGGATAAACTGACCACCGCATCGGCCACGGCAACGATTGGCACGTCATCAATGCCGCTTTCCCTTTATCATCAGAACGGCCAGGTAGGGGCGGCCGTTGGGCAAATGGCTTCTTCAGCTGAAGCCGGCAAATTCAATTCTTATTTGCCGTCATATTTCACAAAAGAAACCACAATTAAAGACATTTTCAAAATAGATGTTAAGGGAAGTGCAAACAATTATGATACAGACGGATACCGTGAAGTTGTGGTTAATATTTCAACAGCAGAGCTAAAAGAAAAAGATAGCACATTGACTTCATCTTCCGGTGATTCACAATGGCTAACGGCTTTGTTGAAAGTGCTAGTTGAAAAATACCCGTTGGGGCGGAGTGTCTTATATAGGGGCAAAATTTATCCTAACTCTTATGTTTTTTATTCAATCTTTATTTATAGCACAAACGAATTATCAAGCGGTTTGCCAAGGTATGCTTTTGGGTGGTGGCAACATTTCTATAATTTTTATCAAGTAGGCACAAGCAATTACAGCGTTTTTATAAGAGGCGTATCGTTGCTGAATTATAGCAACGTTTCCAACGGCACAACGCCAGCAACATACCGGCCTGCATTGGTGCCAGGGCTAAACGGTGACGGTGCTTTAAGAGCAAGCGATAACTTATATTTTGAAATAGGAAAAGCAAGCGATCAAAACGTAGTATTTGCAATTGGCAAGGCAAATATAAGGGGATATTTGCGGCTATTTGACCATAATAGCAGCTATTATGCCCAAATACGGCCAATAGGCGGATTAACGGCAAACCACACATACGATTTGCCAGACGTAAACGGAACAATTGCTTTAACAAGCCAATTGCCGACAATAGGCACGGCATCAAGCGTTTTCACAAGAACGGGCGGTTTAAACGGTTCAACGTGTGATTATGCAAACCTAAAACGATATGGCAATGTTGTAACCATATACGCAAAATTTACTTGTTCAACAGCGGCAGGAACATCTACTAGCAATAGGGATATATTCACAGGAACAATGAATAATGCAAACTATCCACCGAATGATGTTGAAGCTTTCGCATTTTATGGCACTTCCGCAATTGGTTTACGAATCACGCCACAAGGTGCGGTGACAGTAAGAAACGCTTCCGGGGGTTCGGTCACAATTTCAGACAGCATCTTTTTTAGCGTTACTTATGTTTTATAAAAGGGGGAAACTATGGTTAAAGAAATTGAATACTTCAGAATGCCGTTAAACAGCGTTCACATTACACACAATTACAGCAGAACACATAAGGCCATTGACCTTACAAGCCCAGCAGACGGCAAGAATGCCGAAGTGCTGGCAGTATTTGACGGAACCGTGAACCGGGTTTTAAAATCCGCCAAAACCGGAAATATCCTGGAAATTAAGCACATTTATAACGGCTATGCCTGGTTCTCACAGTTTAAGCATTTAGCAAAAATCTATGTTAAGAAAGGCGACTCTGTAAGAATGGGGCAGGCCATCGCCAAGATCGGGGACACTGGTTCCCTTGCGACAGGAGTCCATCTGCACTATGCACTTTTCAAGATGAAGAAGGGCTCCAGCAAGCCCGTAAATGGCAAGGAAGTGAACCCTCGTTCTTACACCTACCTGTATGATGACCAGACCACCGATGAAAAGAGTGCCAAGTTCTTCAAAAGAGTGTATGGTCTGCCAGTAGACCGCAACGTCTTCAAGAACCAAGTCATAGTGAGAGGAGACCTGAACTGTCGGAAATCACCAGCAGGCAAAGTCTGGGGAGAAACCGTCAACGGGTACTATGACTTTGACCAGAAGAAGAAGAACGGCAGATACTACTGGTATCACATCGGAAGAGGCGAGTGGGTCGCCAACGTCAAGAACAAAGTCGAAGAGACAAAAGGAGAGTAAACATGGACATCAAGCAATATGTAGTTATTTCAATCATGGTTGCGGTTTATCTGATCTGCGAGATCATCAAACCGTTCCTGCAGGAGAAAGACCTCACGAAGTGGCTCCCACTCATTGCAGGCTTTCTGGGGATTGTTTTCAACGTCTGGATCAATATGTCCTTTTCGTTCGACATCTTCCTCAACGGGCTCGCAAGTGGCCTCTCTGCCACTGGTATGAACCAGTTGATCAGACAGACTTCGGGCTACTATGACAAGGTCGAGGAGAACATATCTCCCGACGACCCAGACGATAACCCTGAAGAGGTCTAGCAATGGAGAACCTCACACTCGGTCAGATTGCTGTCGGGTTGGTCTTCATCCTTGGCCTTTGGGTGAGTATTGAAACTATCACCAAAAAGGTCGGCAAGGCCTTTGATAGCAGTCTCGACAAGAAACTAAAACCAATCAATGACAAGTTCGACACCTTCGAGAAGAAGATGGACTCCATCGACATGCAGGCGACCAAGAACTACCTCGTCTCATCACTGGATGACATCCAGAAGGGGAACATCTCGGAAATAAGCCGTGAGAGGTTCTATGAGGAGTTTCGGCACTACACGGAAGACCTCAAGGGGAACTCGTACATCAAGGCACGGGTCGAAAAGTTGAAGAAAGAAGGGCTCCTTTGAGCCCTCTTTTTTTGTGCGTTTTTTTATGCCAAGTTGGGCGCATAGCAGTTTTGCGAAAAAAAGTAAAAAAAATGCGAAAAGGGTATTGAAAGTCGCATATATGCGAATATAATAATAAGTGAGGGGTACCTCAAAGGCACCCCAAGGAGGAGCAAAAATGACAATCACAAAAGCAGAAGTAAAAACCATCTACAACATCGAGATCACAAAAACAGAGGCATACGAAATCGCAATCAAGGCTGACACCGACAGACGGAACTATCTTGAGACCTTCAAGTGGGTCACCGATGCAACCGCCGAAGAGTTCGGCAAAAAGTTCGACACCTTCAACGGCCTGACCGCATCAGAAACCAGTTACCTTGCCGAAAAGTTAGGCTTTGATGGGGTAGTAAACCACGGTTTCCCGAAGGACGGAGTCTGGCAGATGTCAGTCTACAGATATGGCGACCGCATGAACTAGGAGGGAACGCAGATGGAATACACCAGAGTGAGATCATATCTAAACGGGAAGTTCACTGGATGCGAACACATTTATGCACGAGACCAGCAAAAAGCCATCGAGTGGTTCAGGAAAGACTACCCAGCACACAAGATGTGCTTGCTGGTGGTCGAACCCTACGACCCAGAGGATGACCCTGCACACTTCGAGGCCTGCAAGGCCTGCGGATGTGTCCACTACTACTAGCCAAAAGGCTTCCTATAATGTCACCGTTGCACGTTGCCAAGTCGTGATGAAAAAGGCAGAGGCTAGGAAGAAGAGGAAACAATGAACTTCAACAGATTAAAAGGGGCGGTATATGCCCGAGGAATGACCATGCAGGAGATGGCCGAGAAGGCAGGGATCGTGTACTCGACACTGCTCCGCCAGTTCGAGAAGAACAACCTGACGATCACCAACCTGAAAAAAATCAAGGATGTCTTATGCCTATCAAGGGATGAGATCGACTCCATTTTTTTCACAGACGAAGTCGCAGAATTGCGATAGAAAGGAGACCAAAATGCTGAACACAGAAAAGATTTTACACAGGATCGTGAACCGTGTGGCCAATGCCGAGAGGTTCTGGCTGACGGCCTTCGTCATCATGTTCCTGCTGACATGGTTCCTCGGGGTGTAGCCATGCGGAACTACCGAGCCAAGACAAAGGAAGTCCTCAAGGAACTCGAGCCGATACTTGCCGAATACAGAGACCTTGAGAACTGGTGGCAGACAAAAAAAGAAGCCCTCACCACCAAGACAGGAAGACAAGGTGAGAGAGCAAAAAATGACAAGAACAAAATATTACAAAAGTGGGAAAGGAGTCAACATGGCAGAGATCAAGTGGATAAAACTGGACACGTCACTGTTTGATAACCGCAAAATCAAACAGATCAGAACACTCCCTGAAGGGGACTCTCTGGTGGTCATATGGCTCCAACTGATGTGCCTTGCTGGAACGGTCAACGACTTCGGGAAAATCTACTTCACCGATGAGATACCGTACACCGACCAGATGATGGCCACTGCCTTCGGGGAACCACTCACGACCGTGCAACTTGCTCTGACAACGTTCGAGAAGTTCGGGATGATAGACATCATCGATGACATCATCTACATCCGCAACTGGGAGAAATACCAAGCCGTTGAAGGGATGGAGAAGGTCAGGGAACAGACAAGGAAAAGAGTGGCGAACTACCGAGAAAAACAGAAACAACTATCTTGTAACGTTACAGTAACGCAACGTAACGCACTAGATATAGATAAAGATAAAGAACTAGATATAGAAAAAGAAAAAGAAGACTTAACTGAACTAATAAATAAAAAAGGGGGCACCGCAGACTACTCGCAGACCTTCTGGTACTTCGAGGATGAATTCAAACGGCCACTGTCACAGTTAGAGTCGGAACGTATCCTCGGCTATATCAAGGAATACGGTGAAGAAGAAACACTGGATGCCTTACGAAACGCATCAATCGAGAAGAAGGTCAAGTGGCCATACATTGAGGCCATCTTGAGAAATAGCAGAGAGGAGAGAGAAGGATGATGCTTGTTTACTTACTGGCAATGGTCGGAGGTCTGACCATCATCGGTGCCATCATGATGCTCTTTGCCTACATGCTGACAACCTTGGAAAAGGAGGGACGGAGATGAGGAACTTTGATGCTATGAAGGACTTGGACTTCTCGAGCCTCTACACAAAAGAGCCAGAGCCGATGCTGGAAAGCACCATGGTCGAGGCGATCATCGAGAGTCAACTGGACAATACCTTCGAGGAGTATCTGATGAGCCAACACAAGGACATAGGGAAGGTTGAGGAAATCTACAACCACACCGACTATCCCGAACTTATCAGAACCCTGAAGGCTGAAGGCTGGATGGACAGAGCACTGGAGAGGATAGACAAAGACATCAACGAAGAGTCCGACATGAGATGGGAGGCGGACTACTGGCAGACATACATCGAAAACTACATTGAAACATTGGAGGAGAGCAAGAAATGACAAACGAGAAGAAGAAGACATTCGATGAGATCGTGAAGATCAACGTGAACGAGAAGACAGAGAAGAAGGGCAACTTGACATATCTCTCATGGGCTTGGGCATGGGCAGAACTGATGAAGGTATGTCCTGATGCCAAGTACGAGGTCGTAAAGTTCGATGGGAAGCCGTACTTATACGATCCCGATCTGGGATATATGGTCTTCACAAAACTGACCATCAACGGAGAGACACGAGAAATGTGGCTTCCAGTGATGGACAACTACAACAGAGCACTGAAGGCAGACAAGGCGACCATGATGGACATCAACAAGACCATCATGAGATGTCTGGTCAAGAACATCGCAGTCTCAAGTGGCCTTGGCCTTTATCTCTATGCAGGCGAGGACCTACCTGAAGCAGGAGTTCAGAACGAAGAAGTCAAGAACAAGACCTATCGGTCATGGCTGGACACTTACTTCGCAAACCACGAAGACCTGCTGGCACCGTTCCTCAAAAAGTACGGCCTGCAGTATCTGGACGAACTCGACCGCAAGGTGCCTCTCGAGAAAATCGACGAGATCATCACCAACATCAAGAAGACAATGGAGGGATAGGAAATGTTCAGAAACAAAGTGCTACTGGTCGGCAGACTGACCAAAGACATCGAACTAAAGAAGACCACATCGGGCAAGTCCGTCTGCAACTTCTCACTCGCAGTGCAGAAGACCAAGGACGAAGCCATCTTCGTGAACTGTGTGGCATGGGAGCAAGTAGCCACCACACTGTCACAATTCACGCACAAGGGCTCAAAAGTAGGAATTGAAGGGAGAATAGACGTGCGGTCATACGAAGCCCCAGAGGGCGGAAAACGGGTTCTGACAGAGGTTATCGTTGAGACCATCGAACTGCTTGACCCGAAGCAACAGACCACCGACAACGTGGAGACCTATGTGGAACCCACATTCAGTATCAGTGATGACGAACTGCCGTTCTAGGCAGTAGTCATAGAGGGGACGGGCTATCACATCCCGCATAAAACCTCCGCCCGTCTCCTCATTAAGGTGCGCACTTGTGCGCACAAAGTGAAAGGAGAGCAAAAAATGGACATTTTAACAAGACTGACGGCATTGAACGAACAACTGCTTCAAAGCCTGAAATTATACAAACAAAACGGCATCGCACTGGCCGAAGCCGAGAAGGCCTACAAGATACTGCTACGGCAGGAAGCCTTGAAACTACGGGATGAAGGCATGGCCATCGGGATGATAGATAAAACAGTCTACGGCATCCCGAGTGTCGCAGAGGCACGGTTCAAACGGGACTGTGCAGAGGCGGTCTACAAAGCCAATGCCGAGGCGATAAACACCTACAAACTGCAGATAAGAATTACCGAGGGACAGATAGCAAGGGAGTGGGGTGCCAATGATTAAGAACTGGGACTTCAAGGACATGGAGATGGACTTCTCCAGCATGTACGATTACAACAACCACCCGTCAGACATCGACCTGTTCTACATGGGAAAGGACGAACAGGGAGACGATGTCCTCATCCTTGGCGAGATCAAGCAGACCAACGGCCTGTTCAGAGACGGTCAGAGAAGGCTTCTGGAGCAGTTCGCACGGAAGTGGCAGGGGACATCATTCATCCTCTACATCCGCCACAACAAGGACTACAAGAAAGGAGACAGAGCCGTTGACGTTGGGAACTGCCGGGTCGAGGAATACTACTACTCAAAGGCTCACAGATGGGTACAACCGAAGTGCTACCTGACTGTGAGAGACGTCATCGACACTTACAGGAAATGAGCAAGTCACTGATACAGGAAGAACGGCACTGCCTTGTCTGCGGAACTACTCAAGGACTTCATAGGCACCACATATTCATGGGTGCCTACCGCAAGAAGTCAGAAGAGTGGGGATGCTGGTGCTATCTCTGCGGTAAGCACCACAACCTCTCAAACGCAGGAGTTCACTTCAACCACGACCTAGACCTCACACTGAAAAGGGCATGTCAGAGAGCCTTCGAGGAGGAATACGGTCACGACAAGTTTATGGAGATATTCAGGAGGAACTGGCTATGATCACACTACGAGAACTGCTGAACCTTATCAAGAAGGGGCAGGCACCGCACAAAATTATCTACGACTACACGGTCTTTGAATACAAGGAAGGCAGATACCTCGACCGTTTCGGCAAACCGTGGACACTCGACCAGTCGGTCGGAAAAGACCTCGCAACCGTCAAGTGCATCGAGGTGATAGGATGAAGCCGAAATGGAAGACCTGCAGAAAAGGGGTCAAGGGATGCCCGATGGAGGAGCCCGATGCAAGGAAGTGTCCGTTCGGGTATGTCTGGGTAGACGAGCACGACGACTTCGTTCTGAACTGCATAAGCACCACGGAAAAGCCGTTCTGCTTATTGGAGGAAAGGGAAAAGGAGAAAGAAAATGAACCTCAAAAAAGAAACATTACAGGTTTTAAAAGATAACGGAAAGACGGCTGAAGATATTAGATGGGTAGGTGGGAGCAAATATGCAATACCTACAGAATTATTTTGGAAGTTGGCTGATGCCGAATACTATGATGGTTATGGAGCACAAGAAGTAGCAACAGACCTAGTTGTTGTTGGCAATGATTGGTGGATTGAAAGAGCCGAATATGACGGAAGTGAATGGTGGGAGTTTAAAACTTTACCTGTTAAGCCGTTGTTAGAGAAAAATGTTGTTTCTGTTGTAGGCGGTATGTGGAGTACGTTGGAAGAAATAGACAGTGAGTGGGAGAAAGAAAATGAGATTGGTAAATGCAGATAAGTTAGAAGCGGATATGTATCATAACGCTTTTGAGATTGATACTGATTTACAAAAATGGGATAGCGGATGTTGGATTAGATATAAAATGTTTGAAAATGTGATTAACGAACAGCCAACAGTTGAAGCAATACCAATTGAGTGGATGAAGCAGTGGTATAGAAATCGTGGTTGGATACGTAATTATGAGTTTGAAAGAATGCTGAATGAATGGGAGGAAGAAAATGGCAAACAGTAAAGAGACAGTAAGAATTACTTTAGAAGAATACAAAGGGCTTTTATCAAGAGGAATACCGAGCGATAAGGACAAGATGATATTAGATGCTATTTGCGAAATTATCACGGATAATTCTGAAATAGTTGATAGAAATACCTATAATTCAGACTTTAAAGGAGTCCATATTATAAACGCTAATACCTTATTAAAGCAAATATTAACAACAATCTATTTGTTAGATAGAGGTAGATTTATTGATATGTATAAATCACTTGCTAATGAAAAAAGAAAAGATACTATCAATGAAATGAATATGGAATATGTTAGAAGGATTAAGGAATTAAAAGAAAATGAGATGCGATAAATGTGGGAAAAAATTTGAGTCTGACTGGTTGCCACAAGAGGGTTGGCCAAAATATGACATTACTCAAAGGTGCGGTGTTACAAATCATATTAGTAAAATATACCTTTGTGATAAGTGTAGTAAAAAGTTAAAGGAATGGTTGGAGGTTGAGGAGAAAGAAAATGAGACTGATTGATAAAGATAGATTGCTTAAAGGTTCGAATCACTATTGGTTGGAAATGGAAGATTTTGGAGACATAGAGTCAATAGATGTCAGATTTGTTGAAATGGCAGAAGAAGTTAAAGCGATTCCTATTGAGTGGCTGAAAAGGTATGAAATTACCAAAGGGCAAGAAGTACGTTTACAAGATGCTATAAACGAGTGGGAGAAAGAAAATGAGACTGATTGATGCGGAAAAAGTAGTACATGAATATTACAAAAATCCTTCATATCAACAATTATGCAAGGAGATGCATTTTCAAATGGTGAATGGCGTCAGCAAGAATGCATTTGTTCGTCTGTCAGAGAATGTATCAAAATTTATGGTTTAGGAATTGATTGCGATTACAGAATAATTTCTATTGAAGAAATTTAGTTTACTTTATAGCTATAATTTTATATAATATAATTATAATTAGGAGATTTTAATATGCTTAGAGATGAATATACAATCATTAAATGCCCAGTTTGTGGGCAAGAATATTTGCCTAGTGAAATTTTTTACCCAAATGATTTTATTGGTAAACCTACAGAAATTATAAAGGACACATCTGGCAGAATTGAATTTTATTTAGGAGATGACCCGTCATTCGATGAAAATTTTATTTGCGATAATTGTAATACAAGATTAAAAATTCACGCTAGTGTTCATTACAAGGTTGATGTTGACAGTACAGCATTTAATGAAGAATATGTAAGTACTTTTGAAAAACAAGATAAATTAACATTAGAAGAGAGTTCGGTTGAACGTTGGGAGAAAGAAAATGAGACTGATTGATGCGGAAAAAGTAGTACATGAATATTACAAAAATCCTTCATATCAACAATTATGCAAGTTGTTAAATGAAGCACCAACGGTAGAAGCCATCCCGATTGCATGGTTGGAAAAGGAATACCTCGGCGAGATCAGAAGAGCAGGATGCATGCCACGGAGTGAAGTGGTAAAGGAAATCATCGAAAGATGGAGAGGAGAAACAGGTGAGTAAGGAGATATACATCAGCAAGTTCGGGTATTTGACACCCGAGGAACTGTCAGAGAAACTGAAGGAAGTAGTAAAAGAGGAAGAAGAAACCGAAAGGATGATAGGACTGATGACCATGCATCTGGAGAAGAAAAAACGGGATGCACTCAAACTGTGGGACTTATGGGCAGAACTGTCAAAGGCTATGGCTAAACTTGACCTAGAGGAGAAGGAAGATGAAAGACCCAGAGGCTAAACTGAACACTCACATGAGATACACCCTCGGGATGATAGCCGACCAGAAAGGTTTCAAAATGGGACGGCTGACCCTGCGGTTCACGAGTGACGGAATTGGTGAGACGTTGTCAATCAGTGACGAACAGATGCAGTTCTCGGTTCGATACAAAGACGTGGTGGAACTGGTAAAGGAGACAAGGCATGGAAGTAAAAGTAAATCTGGACCTGCTCGATGAAATCGGCCCGAGCAAGGCACTGATGTTCTCCTACCTTCTAGTGAAGCCTTACGCAACCGTGCCAGAGATGGCGGATGACTTGAGACTATGCTCCGTATCCATCACCACAGGTCTGCGAGACCTTGAGGCTCGTGGCTTCATCGAACTGTTAAAACTGAAGAATAGCAAAGGCACTGACAAGTTAGTCGGAGCAAGGATACTCAAACGTTAGAGGGGGACAGAGACCATGAGCAGTATCAGGAATTACAACAACACACTCATTGACCTGCACACCGCAGAACAACGGCTGAAAGTCCTGCAGGAACGCAAGGAGAGCCTGTTCTGGCGGATATGTGGGTCAAAGGGATGGGTCATCCAAGAAGGGGGGAAAGTATCGTCAAAGGCCTCTAAATCATCCACAGAAGCCTTCGTTGAAATGGTGAACACTCCAAGCCTAGAGACAGGCTTCTCACTGAACCAAGAGATCGAGATGGCGGAAGAAGAAGTCCGCATCCTGAAGGCGGTTCTGGAAGTGATGGCCAAGGGCTTCACGGAACTCAAAGGCATCGAGAATAATCTCTACTGCTCGATCGTACTCGATGGCCTGCGACCGACGGAAGCCGTGCGGAAGATAGCCGAAGACAACTTCATGACGGAGGACAACGTGTGGAGGACTTACTATCCGAAGGTCAGGGAACTGCTCCGCAAGATTAAGAAAACATTACAGTGAAATTACAGTAGAGGGGGTGCTATAATGTCAGTGTCGAAGAGTGTCGACAATGCCAGCACATTCTTGAAACCCTTTCCTAGATAACACAGAGGCGACCACACGGTCGTTTTTGTGTAGAGGGATAAGTTATCAAGGGCAAGGCAAACGGCACGCACAAAGCAAACAAAGGAGACAATGTACAAGAGCATCAGAGAGTTCTACAACTCCAAGGAATGGAAGGTCTGCAGGGACACATACAGAGCCTACTGCAAGGGACTCTGTGAGAGATGTCTGGCAAAGGGAATAGTCAAGGCAGGAGATGAAGTCCACCACAAGAGAAGACTAACGGTGAACAACATCAACAGTCCAGAGATCACCACGAACTTCAAGAACCTAGAGTTGCTCTGCAGTGAGTGTCACCAGTCAGAACACAGACCAGACAGGCAGAGGATGTTCCGAAAGTCTCCGAGGCGATACACGGTGGACAGTAAAACGGGCAGGGTAGACCCCCTTCAAACGGAGGAAGACCCCACCCCCTAGGCAC
>Ga0256406_1003029_pt1 | contig 21989 bp, 16 predicted proteins | sample RumenRJG_03DNA_FD_185986 | JGI IMG/M metagenome (GOLD analysis project Ga0256406, IMG submission 185986) | Bovine rumen microbial communities from Lethbridge, Alberta, Canada - RJG_03 | ecosystem: Host-associated > Mammals > Digestive system > Stomach > Rumen | place: Canada: Alberta | collected... | reverse complement strand
GGCGTGGCCGAGCCCAGTACCAGCGCACTGCCCCACTCCTGGGCCATGCGCGCCGCAACCTCGCGCGCGTGGTAGCGCGGGCTTGAGTCCTGCTTGTAGGAGGACTCGTGCTCCTCGTCGATGATGACGAGGCCAAGGTTGGCGAGAGGGGCGAAGAGCGCGGAGCGCGCGCCCACCACCACGTGGACGGCCCCCTGGCGCACGAGGTCCCACTGGTCGAAGCGCTCGCCGGTAGAGAGACGCGAGTGGAGAACGGCCACATTATCGCCAAAGCGCGAGCGGAAGCGCCCCACCGTCTGCGCCGTGAGCGAGATCTCTGGCACGAGGACGAGCGCGTCTTTGCCCGCGGCAAGCGTGCGCTCGATGGCCTCGAGGTAGACCTCGGTCTTGCCGGAGCCTGTCACGCCGTCAACGAGCACTACGTCACCCGCCGCGCGGGATCGCGCCTCGTCGATGGCGGCCACGGCTGCGAGCTGGCCCTGCGTGAGGTGCTCGGGCTGCGGGGCGTTTGCCGAGGAAAGCGTGGTCCTCTCGCCGCCACGAATCTGGCGGCGCGTCTCGACCGTCACCACGCCGCGCTTTGCCAGGGCACTCACGGCCGACGAGGCGCCGGGGATGGTGGCCGAGAGCTCGGCCAGGCGCATGGAGCCGGCGGAGAGCGCCTCGAGCACCTCTCGCTGGCGACTGGCGTTGCGGGCAGGTTCAAAGCCCTTGGCACCCGGCGCAAGCGAGACCCACCGGGCATCGGCGGGGGCGGCCTTCTCGGCAACAAGCTCCCACGGGGCGTCCGGCGACTCCCGGGTCACGCGGACCTTCTGGCCAGGGGCGAGGAAGAGCCGCACGGCGTCTGCCAGCGGACAGGCGTACTCATGGGCGATCCAGCGCGCAACTGCCGCCGAGTGCGGGCCAAACGCGGCGGGGGCAAGCACCTGCGCCACCGAGAGAAGGCGGGCTGGCGCCACGTCTGCGGGGGGCTCGTCCGAGGTGGCCAGCACGTAGCCAACTGCGCTTCTGTGCGAGAAAGGCACGAGTACCGTGACCCCAACGCTTACCTGGTCCTCGATGTCAGCGGGGATGGCATAGTCGAACGTGCCCTCAAGGGCGCGCGTTGGTATGTCGAGCGCGACGCTCGCGAAGCGCACGGTTGACCCCTCCCCTTTGGCTGCGTGCTTCTCGCGCCACGCTTGGTGGCGCCAATGGGAACCGATTGTACCCGAAGCTCGCGACGCCATCGCGGAGGGCACGCAGCGCCCTTCGACGCAGGGCGCCGATGCAGGGCGCCTCGGCAACGCGACACCTACCGCAGAAGCGCCCGCCACCGTGACCTTCTCGCATAGTTTATCGCCATCTCTTAAAACGCTCACAGGCGACCTGGGCAAACGTGGCGGCCGTTTAAGAGATGGCGATAAACTACGAATGGAGTGCTGACGGTGGCGATGTGCTCGCCCCCGGATGACGGCCGAGGTGGCGCCAGAAGGCCCGTTTTCGCGGCGACTACGCACGCGATCTCGCCTTCGGGGAGAAAATGGCGCCGGAGGGGCGGCTCCCGACGGGATTCCGTACGAGATGCACCCTCCGGCGAGAAATCGGCGCCGGAAGGGCGGTTCCCGACGGTATTGCGTACAAGATGCGCCCTCCGGCGTCGAAATGACGCCGAAGAGGGGATTTCATCCGCTGTAGCTGCGGGAGTGCACCCTCCGGCGAGAAATCGGCGCCGGAAGGGCGGTTCCCGACGGTATTGCGTACGAGATGCGCCCTCCGGCGCCAGAATCTCGCCGGAGGGCGCGTTGTTGCAGGACGATGAGACAAAGGGACGCCCCTCTGTCTCCCTTGCCTCATCCGCCGAGGTAGGCCTTGCGGACGTCGTCGTCAACGAGAAGCTCGGCGCCGGTGCCGGTCTTCACGATCTTGCCGGTCTCGAGCACGTAGCCGCGAGCGGCAACCTTGAGCGCCATGTTGGCGTTCTGCTCGACCAGGAGGATCGTGGTGCCGTTCTCGTTGAGCGCCTGGATGATCGCAAAGATCTCGTCCACCAGGATGGGCGCCAGGCCCATCGAGGGCTCGTCGAGCATGAGGAGCTTGGGATGGCTCATGAGGGCGCGTCCCATGGCAAGCATCTGCTGCTCGCCGCCGGAGAGCGTACCGGCAACCTGATTCATGCGCTCCTTCAGGCGCGGGAAGTGCTCGTAGACAAGCTCGAGCGTCTCCTTGTTCTCGGCATCGGTACGCGTGTAGCCACCCATGTCGAGGTTCTCGGCGACGGTCATGTGCGTGAAGACGCGGCGCCCCTCGGGGCACAGGGCAAGCCCGCGCTCCACGATCTTGTGGGGCTTGATGCCCACGAGCTCCTCGCCCTTGAACTTGATGCTGCCGGAGTCGGGCTTGATGAGCCCGGCGATGGTGTTGAGCGTGGTCGACTTGCCTGCGCCGTTCGCGCCGATGAGGGTCACGATCTCGCCCTCGTCGATGTCGAACGAGATGCCCTTGACCGCCTTGATCGCGCCATACGACACGGCGAGGTTGCTTACGGAAAGCATGGACATCTACTTCACCCCCTGCTTGCCGAGGTACGCCTCGATGACCTTAGGGTCGTTCTGGATCTCCTCGGGCGTGCCCTTCGCGATGATGCGCCCGTAGTCCAGGACGCCGATGACCTCGCAGATGCCCATGACGAAGCTCATGTCGTGCTCGATGAGCAGGATGGCGATCTGGAAGTCGTCGCGGATCTTCTCGATGTTCTCCATGAGCTCCTCGGTCTCGGCGGGGTTCATGCCGGCCGCAGGCTCGTCGAGGAGCAGGACCTTGGGGTTGGTGGCAAGCGCACGCAGAATCTCGAGTCGGCGCTGGGCCCCGTACGGGAGGTTGCCGGCACGCTCGTGGGCCAGGCCCTGCATGTTGAAGATGCCGAGAAGGTCCATCGCCTTGTCGTGGAACTCGGCCTCCTGCTTCCAGTGCTTGGGGAGGCGGAACACGTCCGTGAACAGGTGCGTGGACATGGAGTTGCCAAGGCCAACCAGGACGTTCTCCTCGACCGTCATCTTGTTGAAGAGGCGGATGTTCTGGAAGGTGCGGGCGATGCCCATCTTGTTGACCTCGACGACGCTCTTCCCCGCCGTGTCGTAGCCGTCGAGCAGGATGGTGCCGCGTGTTGGCTTGTACACGTTGGTGAGCAGGTTGAAGATGGTCGTCTTGCCTGCGCCGTTGGGGCCGATGAGGCCAGAGATCTCGGTGCGGCCCATGGCGATGTTGAAGTCGTCGACGGCGGTGAGGCCGCCGAAGTCGATGCCGAGGTGCTCCGCCTGGAGCACGGGCATCTTGCCAAGCTCGCGCTCGGGGACGAGGTTGGGGGTCTCCATCTGCACGAGCACGGGGCGGTGGCGCTTGGCAGGCGCGGCCGCGCTGTTCTCGGCGACAGCCTCGGTCTTTGTGGTCTCGTCACTACTCATGGTCGTTGGCCTCCCTCCCCGTTTCCTTGCCTGGCGCAGCTGCAGGCACGGCCACCGAGGCCGCTGCAGGCGTGGCTGCCTCTGCGACAGCCGCCACGGGCGCGAAGTCCTCCGGGCGCTTGCCGTGGTTCATGATGCGCTCGATCACGCGCGACATCGAGAAGTCGTAGTCGCCGAGAAGGCCCTCGGGACGGAAGATCATGACCAGGATCAGCACGATGGCGTAGACGACCATGCGGTAGTCGGAGACGGCGCGCAGTGCCTCGGGCAGGATCGTGAGGACGGTCGCGGAGATGACGGAGCCGAGCATGGAGCCCATGCCGCCGAGAACCACCATGACCAGAATCTCGATCGACTTCATGAACCCGAACTTGGCGGGAGCCATGACGCCGATGCAGCCCGCGTAGAGGCCGCCGGCGACGCCCGCGAAGAACGCGGAGGCCACGAAGGCGAGCGTCTTGTAGTACGTGGTGTTGACGCCGCAGGACTCGGCCGCGATCTCGTTGTCGCGGATGGAGAGGACGGCGCGGCCGTGGCGCGACTTCATCATGGTGTGGATGAGGAAGAGCGAGATGGCAACCACGATGAATGTGTTGAGGAAGTTCGTGTACCCGGGGATGCCAGTGAGGCCCTTTGCGCCGCCGGTGAGCGTGAACCCAAGGACGCCGTCGATGTTTTGCATGACCACGCGGATGATCTCGGCAAAGCCCAGGGTAATGATGGCCAGGTAGTCGCCCTTGAGGCGCAGCGCCGGGACGCCGATGATGAGGCCGCAGAGGGCGGCGCACACGCCACCGAAGATGATGCCGAGCACAAAGAGGAGCGCGGCGGCTGGGGTGCCCGTGGCAAAGTCGCGCGCGGTCACGCCCATCGTGTCCATCATCCTCATGATGAAGATGGCGCAGGAGTAGCCACCCACCGACATGAAGCCGGCATGGCCGAGCGGCAGCTGGCCGAGGTAGCCGGTCGCGATGTTGAGCGAGACGGCGAGGATGATGTAGATGCCAATCTGCTCGATGACGCCGGTCTGGTAGCGGCTCACCACGCCGCCGTCGATCATGAGCTCGCCCACGACGAGGAACACTACGACGAGGACTGCGTTGATCAGATAGCGCACGGGCATGGAGAGGCTGCGGTAGCCGGAGGCAGCCGGCGCGCCTGTCGGCGCTGTTGATGTCTTTGAAGCAGTCACGGCTTCCTCCTTAGACTTTCTCGGTCATCGGGCGGCCCAGGATACCGGTGGGCCTCACCACGAGGACGATGATCAGGAGCAGAAACACCACAGCGTCCTGCCACACGGAGAGGCCGATGGCAGAGACGAACACCTCGGCGAAGCCAACGAGAAGGCCGCCGATGACGGCGCCGGGGATGGAGCCGATGCCGCCGAGGACCGCCGCCACGAATGCCTTGGTGCCGAGCATGATGCCCATCGTGGGCGTTGCCTGCGAGTATGCCATGCTGTAGAGCACGGCGCCGATGCCGGCGAGCGCGGAGCCAACCGCAAAGGTGAACGAGATCGTGTTGTTCACGTTGATGCCCATGAGGCGCGCGGCGCCCATGTCCTCGGAGACGGCACGCATCGCCTTTCCGAGCTTGGTCTTCTGCACGAGAATCGTGAGCACGATGGTCGAGACCGCCGTCACCACGATCGTGATGATGGCGTTCGCCGAGAGGGCCACGTCCCCGATGCTCAAGTTCGGCAGCTCGAAGTACTCGGGAACGACCTTGGCGTCGGCGCCAAAGACCAGCTGCGCGCCGTTCTCGAGGAAGTACGAGACGCCGATTGCCGTGATGAGCAGGCTCATTCGGGGAGCCTCACGAAGCGGCTGGTAGGCGACCTTGTCGATGAGCACGCCCAAGCCGGCGCACCCCACGATGGAAAGGACGATCGCCAGGACCGGGCTCAGGCCCAACTGGCTCATGACGATCCAAGAAATGTAGGCACCGACCATGATGATGTCGCCATGGGCAAAGTTGAGGAGCAGGATGATGCCATACACCATCGTGTAGCCCAGAGCGACGAGTGCGTAGATGCTGCCCAGCTGCAGACCGTTGAGCACCTGCGTCAGAAACGTCACGGCACAACACTTCCTCTCTTGAACACGGGTCCTGTAGAACCAAGGAAGCGCCGGGGGCTGCATGCGCACCCGGCGCTTCCCTCATTAAACCTAGCAGAAGACCTACTCGCCCTCGACGGTCTTGAAGACCTCCTGGGCACCATCCTTGAAGGTGATGATCAGAGTGGACTTCACGGGGTCGCCCGTGCCGGAGTAGGAGATGTCGCCCGTCACGCCCTGGGCGGTTCCAGAGGCGATAGCGTCGACGACGGCCTGCTTATAGTCGTCAGAGCCATACGCGGCCTTACCGTCCTTCTCGACGGTCTCGATGGCGTTGAGGAGAATCATGGCCGCATCATAGCCAAGAGCGCAGAAGTTGGAGGGTGTGTCGTTGTACTCGTCCTTGTAGGCCTTGATGAAGTCCTGGACCTTCTCGTCCTCGTTCTCGGCCACGAAGGAGCAGTCATAGTAGCAGCCCTCGAGGTCCTCGGCGCTCGCGTACTCCTCGTCGCCGCCAACGATGTTCGACCAGCCGTCGGCACCCAGGAAGACGCCGGTGTAGCCGAGCTTCCTCGCCTGGGTCACGATCTTGCCGTCGTCCTGGTAGTAGTTGGGCGAGAAGATCGCGTCAGGCTTGGTGGCAATGATGTTGGTGAGCTGGGAGTTGAAGTCGGTGGCGCCGGAGGGATAGCCCTCGGAGTCGCTCACATTGACGCCCTTCTTGCCGGCCTCCTCGGTGAAAGCGTCAGCGACGCCCTGCTCGTAGTCGCCACCCTGGTTGTAAATCACGCCCACGGTCTTGTAGCCCTGGTCGGCGACGAAGTCGGCCATGAGCCTGCCCTGGTACGGGTCGGTGATGCAGGCACGGAAGTAGTTGTTGCCGTAGGAGATGACGTCAGCTGCGGTTGCGGAGGGAGTCACGCAGGGCATGTTGTCCTTGACGGAGGCCTGTGCCACAGCGATGGTGGGCGTGGAGGTCACGTCACCGATGATGCCCACGACGCCGTCCTCGACGAGCTTGTTATAGACGTTGACGGCCTCGGTGGCGTCGCCCTTCTCATCCTGGGTGTCGAGCTCGACCTGCTTGCCGTTGATGCCGCCGTTGTTGTTGACCTGCTTGACGTAGAGCTCGGCGCCATAGCGGCAGGCGAGGCCGTACTGGGCCACGTCACCGGTGTAGGGGCCCATCAGGCCAACCTTGATGGTATCGGAGCTGGAGCCGGAAGAGGCGGAGTTGCCGCCGCAGGCAGCAAGGCCAAGGCCAGCGACCGCCACGGCACCGGTCTTGACGAAGTTGCGCCTGGAAATGTTGGTGTTCATACGTGCCCTCCCTTTTGTTGGCTGCGCGGATGCCCGCACGTAGTTCGTGGACAACTGTATGAAAGGAGGGCTAACGGCGAAGCGCCGTGCCTTAAAGCTTATTCGAGACGTAACACATTGCGTCAAATCGAAACATAAGCATGCTGGTGCAAGGCGGTTTCAGCCGGCTACTTGGTGCGAGAGGAGCTGTCGCTGGCGCGCCTGGCGCTCGTGCACCTGGAGACGAGCAGGGCGAGCAGCGCACCCACGGCAGCGCCGCAGAGGTCGATGAGGACGTCGCGCGGGGAGGACTCGCGACCGGGCACGAAGCGCTGGATCGTCTCGTCAGCCACAGGAATGAGGGCGACCACAAGGGGGCCAAGCCAACGTGGAAGCCTCCCCTCTCGCGCTTGAGGCAGGAACGCGGGGAAGCCCAGCACCCCGAGGACGGCGTACTCGAGGAAGTGGGCGGTCTTGCGAACCGCGAAAGTCATGGCGGACTCTCCCGTGATGCCGATCGCTTTGAGGAGCGGGGCGACGATGGCAACCACGCGAGAGCTCTCGAGCGAGGACTCGGGCCCCTGGACGATCGAGTGCCCCCAAATGAAGGCAATCCACAGGCAGAAGGCGAGCGCCCACCACCTTTGATGGGCGCTCGTCCCGAGTCGTCCGTCCACAGAGTCCAGGGACTCCTCCGTCCTTCTCCGCATCACGCCTCAAGCGCCTCCGCGCGGGCAGCGGGGCCTTCGCCGGCAAAGTGCCGCGGCTTGTACCCGCTGGCGACAGAGCCGTTCTTCCGCGCGGCCATGTGGCGGCTGGGGACGCGAAGGCCGTGCGTCTGGGTTCCGCCCTCGATGATGCGCAGGTAGTCGCGGGAGGACCTGCGCACGGCAGCGGACGGGTTGCGCGAGAACTCCTCTGCCACCAGGTAGTCGACGTAGGTCTCGGTGTCCACGACCTCGGGATGCCCCGCAGGCGGCCTGAAGTAGAGGAACTGCGTGTCCTGCTCGATGCCGTCGGGCTCGTCGAGGGAGTCCTCGTCGCCCACGCAGTCCGAGAAGGGCTCGAGCGGTGCGGGCGCGGGCTTCTCTGCGGGCGCGGGCTTCTCCGCGGGCGCAGGCGCCTGCGCAGCCGGCGCGGACGCCGAAGCGGGCTTCGCCTCGATGGCGGGGATGGCCGAAGCAGCCCCGGCAACGTGGAGCTTCTCGTCCATTGCCTTGAGCGCGCGGTCCCAGTCGTCGCCCTCGACGTCCTCCACGCTTCGCTTCTCGGGATAGGCGTCCTGCTCGACGGAGGCAACCCGGCGGGAGATGTCGCGCGGACCGGCAGACATGAACTGCAGGTCGTTGATGCCCTCGGCGCCAAACTCCGAGGGAATTGCCTCCGCGGGTGCGGCGTCCATGTCGATGGGGCCCGAGATGGAGGGGCCGACTGCAGCCGTCCACCATGTGGTGCCAACGTCTCCAACGGAGCCGTCGGCGCGCTCGATCACGGGGAGGCCGTCCATGCGGTTTGCGTCAATGCGCGCCGAGAGGGTCGCGGCAACCCCCTGCGCACGCGTTGCCATGCGCTGGCGGAAGCTCTGCTTGCCCACGTAGTTCTCGGCGATGTCCTCGTAGTCGTGGGCGGCATGCGCGCCAGCAGCTCTGCCGGGAGCCGAGTCCTCGCGGACCTCCTCGGCCTTCTCGGATGCGCTGAGCCTGCCAAAGCGCTCCCAGTCCTCGGGACGCATGTGCCGCGGCGCATGAGCGGCGCGGGGGGCGGTTCTCGCCTGCGACCCATCCGCGGAGAACGACTCGTCTGCCGCCTCTGCCTCACGCTGGGCGGCAGAGGCGCGCTTGCGAGCGATCGAGCGAAGGAGCGCGTAGGTGCCCATCGTGACGAGGACCCCACCCGCAAAGCTCACGCCGAGGGCACCCGCAGTTTCGGCATCGATGCCCGAGAGGTCCATGCTTGCAAGATTTATCTCTGACAGGTCTATGCTCGGAAGTTCGAAGCCGTTCAGCATTGCGAGAGGAGATGCGCCCTCCGTCGCAAAGGCCGGCGTGGGCATGCCAGCGGCAGCAACGCCGAGAAGGCCGGCGACTATCGCTGGGCTTCTCCTCCACCTCATGCTGCTGCACCTCCCGTTACACGATGCCATACGGCGCCGCAGCGAGAGACGAACGGGGGTACCGATCGGCCTGAGGAGCAACGCCCGATGGGGGCGCGCGGGCAGGTGGGCAACGGCGTTGTTCGTCTTTGGCTGTGTTTGCCGTCGCGACACTCACGTGTCATGAAATCTACGTATCAGACTATACTTTTCATCACGCCAAATGCAAGCGGGGAATTGCCTTGGGGAGGGCCGGATGAACAACATCGCAGTCGTCACGGGAGCCTCGTCGGGAGTCGGGCGGGAGTTCGTACGCCAGCTCGACCGCGGAGCGGGTGGTCCTCTCGACCAGATCTGGATCGTCGCGAGAAACGCCGATGCCCTTGCGGTTATTGCCGAGCAGACCGCGACGCCCGTGCGCGCGTTTGCCCTCGACCTCACGGAGCAGTCTTCCTACGAGTGCCTTCGGGATGCCCTCGAGGACGAGGCTCCCACGGTACAGTGGCTCGTGAACAGCGCGGGCTTTGGCAAGTTCGGCGACTTTGGACAGATTGCCGAGAGGGACGAGGGCAACATGGTGCGTCTCAACTGCCTCGCCGTTGTCGAGACGACCTACCATTGCCTCCCCCACATGGTCGCCGGGTCGCGCGTGGTTAACATGGCCTCGATTGCAGGGCTCATTCCACAGCCGGGCCTCTCGACCTACTCGGCCACCAAGCGCTTCGTGGTGGACCTCTCGCGCACGCTCGACTACGAGCTTGGACCCGTTGGGATCCACGTGACCGCCGTGTGTCCCAAGTTCATGGACACCGGTTTTCTCGCCAACCCGGGCGACGCGCACGAGGTGCGCCGCATGACCACCATCGGCTACGAGAAGCCCGCCGACGTGGTGAGAAAGGCGCTACACGCGGCAGTTCTCGGCCGCTCCACCTGCGTGACCTCGCCGGACATGCTGGCGGCGAGCGTCGTCGCAAAGGTCCTTCCGGCGGGGTTGGTCATGCGTGCGCAGGACCTTCTCTTCACCGCACGCGCAGGCGAGTAGAGCGAGGGCGCGCAGACGCGATAACGCGCCCTCTGGCGAGAAAACGGCGCCGGAAGGTGAGTTCCAGCGGCATTCTCTGCGAAAGGTCTCCCTCCGGCGAAAATAATGACGCCGGAGGGAAGGTCTCGTACGCTGCTGCTGCGAAAACGCGCCCTCCGGCGAGAAAGTGACGCCGGAACCTAACTTCAGACGGGATTCCGTACGAGAAGGGACCCCGGAGAAGAAATGACGCCGGAGGGAAGGCTCGTACGCTGCTGCTGCGAAAACGCGCCCTCCGGCGAGAAAGTGACGCCAGAAGGCCGGTTCCCGACGGGATTCCGTACGAGAAGGGCCCTTCGGAGAAGAAGTGACGCCGGAGCAGAGGTCTCGTACGCATTCGCTGCGGAAATACGCCCTCAGGCGCAAGAATGCCGCCGGAAGTTGAGTTCCAGCGGCATTCTCTGCGAAAAAGTGACCTTCGGCGTCTTATGCTGCCTGGCGTCCACACTGCCTGGCAGTGCCTGCATATCCGAAGAGACCTACATTACGTACTCGCTCTGCGCGGCCTTCTTGGCCGAACGGATGAGGAACTCCTCGTTGGAGTTGGTCGCCTTCAAACCCTTGACCAGCGCCGATGCCGCACGCTCGGTGTTGTTCATGTTCGCCAGGACGCGTCGGATGCCCCACACGAACGGCGTGATCTCCGCAGGGAGCAGCAGATCCTCGTTGCGCGTGCCCGAGGAGACCGGGTCGATCGCGGGGAAGATGCGCTTGTCAGCAAGCTCTCGGTCGAGCTTGAGCTCCATGTTGCCTGTGCCCTTGAACTCCTCGAAGATGACCTCATCCATCTTGGAGCCGGTGTCCACCAGCGCGGAGGCGATGATGGTGAGGGACCCGCCGTTCTCGATGTTGCGAGCGGCACCCAGGAACTTCTTGGGCGGGTAGAGCGCCGCAGAGTCCACGCCCCCGGAGAGGATGCGCCCGCTCGCCGGCTGCGCAAGGTTGTACGCGCGGGCCAGGCGCGTGATGGAGTCGAGAACCACCACGACGTCCTCGCCCAGCTCGACCAGCCTCTTCGCGTGCTCGATGACAAGCTCCGACACGGCCGTGTGGTTGTCGGCCGGCATGTCGAAGGTAGAGGCCACGACCTCGCCGCGAATGGACCGCTGCATGTCGGTGACCTCCTCGGGGCGCTCGTCCACGAGCAGGCAGACGAGGTGCACCTCGGGGTTGTTTGCAGAGATGGACTGGCAGATCTTCTTGAGGACCGTTGTCTTGCCAGCCTTTGGCGGGCTCACGATAAGACCGCGCTGGCCCTTGCCGATGGGGGCGACAAGATCGATGGCACGACCGGTGATGGAGTCCTTGCCACACTCCATGACCAGGCGCTCGTTGGGATAGATGGGGGTGAGGTCGCGGAAGCGCGGACGGTTCCTCATGGCCTCGGGCTCGCGTCCGTTGACGAGGGAGATGGCGATGAGCGGCGGGTACTGGGCGGGGTACTTTGTGTTGGTGCGAGCAGGGCCAACCGTTCCCTCGACGTGGTCTCCCGGACGCAGCGCGTAGTTGCGGATGAGCTGCTGGCTCACGTAGGCGTCGTTGTCGCCCTTCATGTAGTTGCCGGTACGAATCCAACCAGCGCCGGCGTTGCCCATCTCGAGAATGCCATCGACGGGACGGAACCCCTCTGCGGCGGCGGCCGCCAGGTACACGGCCTCGACAAGGTCGGACTTGTGGACGCCAACGTACTCGACGCCAAGCTCGGCTGCCTTGGCGCGAAGGTCGGCCACCTTCATGGTCTGCAGCTCGTCGCGAGAAAGCGAGGGCTGGGTCTGCGTGGGCTGACCGTTGTGACGGTTGTGCTGCTTGTGGTTCTGCTGGTTGCGACGGTTGAAGCCGTTGCCGTCTCCCCCGTTGCCGTTGTTAAAGCGGTTGTTGCCGGCGTTGTTGTTGTAGCCGACGCGACGCCTTCTCCCCTGCTGCTCGCCGCGATCGCCGCGCTGGCCATGCTCTCGAGGCTGCCGCTGGAAGTGTTCCTGCTGCTCGGGCGCGTGCTCCGACGCCTGGTCGGCCTCGGCGAGCGTTGCCGCCGGCATGGGGGCCGGAATCGAGCTTGCCTGCGTCGCCTCCTGCGTCACGCGAGTCATCTCGGAGAAGCTTGCCCTGTCATGCTCTTGCCGGTTGGGGCGCTCCTCGTGCCCGGCATTCTCCACGGGCGTTGGCTCGGAACCCTCAGGTGCCGCCTTCGCCCCTTCGGCGGACTCGGCCTTCGCGCGCTCGTCTGCCTCGATCTGCGCACGGGTGCGACGACGGCGGCGAGGCTTGGGGGCAGGCTCGACAGGAGCGGAATCAGCGGGTCCGGAGACGGCTGGCGCCCCGACCGCCGCAGGCTCGGCCAAAGAAGCTGTGGCCTCGGCCTTCGCGCGCTCGTCCGCCTCGATCTGCGCACGGGTGCGACGGCGACGGCGAGGCTTCGGTGCCTCTTCCTGCGGCACCGCGGAGGTCGCGGACTCCTGAACCGCAGGAGCCGGGCCTATCGGCAGCTCGGCCTGCGTTGCGGAAGCGTCCTCCGCCTTCTTCCTGGACGCCCTTCGCCTACGCGGCTTGGGGGCCTCGTCCGCACCAGGCTGTCCATCGGCTGCCGCGGCCTCTGCCGCCGCTGCCTTTGCGAGCTTGTCGGCCTCGATCTCGGCGCGGGTACGACGTCGACGCCTGGGCTTTGGCGCCTCCTCGGGGACCTGATCCGGGGTAGCGTCCAGAGAACCCGCGGGTGTCTCGTCTGTCATGCTGTAATACCTTTCACTCTCACGCGGGACGCAGGCCGCGCCAAACCGCCGTGCAGGTTCAGTAATTGATAGGCCTCATCTATGGCCGCACGTCCCAAGCATGCCCTCGGCGCGAATCCGGTGCAGCTCTCTGCGAGCCGACCACGATATGCAAAGAGGGATTTGTTGCGAGCACATGCATGCCGTGCGAACCTGCGCACGGTGGGCTGCGTCGCAGACACTATAGCACGACATGAGAAGACATGCACGTAACAGCGGCAATGTGGCATGAGCCCCAGGGCCCCAGGGCAAAGCAATAAAGCCGAGCCCCAAATTGCTACTCCTCGGCACGCACCTCTGCCTTCTGGCTCCTTGGGCGACGCTTCACCACGATCTCTGCGATGACGGAAGCAAGCTCCGCAGCGCGTGCAGAGCCCCGAGGAGTGAGGGCGAGCCCGGACGCGCGAGAGGGACCGCGCTCGACGAGCCCCTCTGCCACGAGGGACGAGATGGACATCGACACCGTTGGCTGCAGGAGCCCCAGCGCATCGACGAGCCGCGTGATGGTGACGGTCTGGGCGTCCTCCGCAAGCATGGCGAGAAGCACGAGGTCCCCTGCCTTCGCAAAGGTAGAGCCCATGGCATCGACGTACTTGACGATGCGCTCGGGCAGCGTGCGGGAAAGCGGCTGGCCAGGGAGAATCTCCTTGCAGGTACGCTCAGACACCATGTCGACAAAGCGGGCGCCTTCCGGCGTAATGGAGCAGACCACGTTCCGGCGGTCCTCTCCCCCCTCGCCCCGAGAGATGAGCCCAAGCTCTGCCAGGTGGTTTGTGCGATGCGTCATGGTCGGACGCAGCGCACCCTGGTACTCGGCGATGTCCGAGGTCTTCATGGGCTCACCAGCCACCTTAAGACGGCAGAGAACCGCGAACTCCTCGAACGTGAGTCTCTCGCGCGCAGGCTGTGACTGGCGCACGAGGCTGTACGCTCTGCGTACTGACATGTACTCGCGCAGGTCCACGAGCCCCACCTCTGTCTCTAGTCGCGCCCCTCATATGGGCCGACGTTGTGGTGCCAAGCACCGCTCACCTGATGCTAACCCACGTCCCCCTTAAAGAACAATTATATCTTAGATGGTTCAACGCGCCGAAACAACTGCTCGTCTTCGGGGGCTGTCGGTGGACGTTACCGTTGGGCAGACGGTACCTGGACAGGCCTGTGGACCGGGACGCTACATGCTCTGCGGCGCATGGACGCCGCAGAACTCGAGCGTGAGGGCGAGAACCCTGCGCGTGGCGTCCACCGCGGCAAGGCGTGCCTTGGAGAGCCCCTCGTCCACCGGACGGCCCTTGCTGGGAAGCACCTGGCACACAGTGTAGAAGGAGTGGAAATCTCCTGCCAGCTCCTCGGCATAGTGCGTGAGGCGGAAGGGAGCACGGTCACGAGCGCAACCCTCCACCAGCGAGGGGAACTCGGAGAGCTTGCGCGCAAGCGTGGCCTCGGTTGGGTCGGTGAGCAGCGAAAGGTCGTACTCCTCGCCAACTGCGCGCCTCGCGACCTCGTCCATGCCGATCTTCTCGGCCTCCTCGGCGCTCACGCCGGCACCCTTGCGAAGTATCGAGCAGATGCGCGCATGCGCGTACTGGACGTAGTAGACGGGGTTGGTGTTGTCCTGCTTCTTGACCTTCTCGATGTCGAAGTCGATCATCTGGTTGCTCGACTTGGAGATCAGCGTGTAGCGCGTGGCGTCCACGCCCACCTCGTCCATGAGCTCCTTGAAGGGGATCATGGTGCCCTTGCGCTTGGACATGCGCACCGGCACGCCGTCACGCAGCAGGTTCACGAGCTGGCCGAGAAGCACCTCGAGCTTTCCAGGGTAGCCCAGCGCCGCGCAGGCGGAGTCCACGCGCTGGATGTAGCCGTGGTGGTCGGCGCCCCAGATGTCGATCACGTGGTCGACGCGCTGGAACTTGTTCCAGTGATAGGCGACGTCGGAGGCGAAGTAGGTGTACTCGCCGTTGGTCTTGATGAGTACGCGGTCCTTGTCGTCGCCAAGCGCGGTCGAGCGGAACCACAGCGCACCGTCCTCGTCGCGGTAGAGGTAGCCCATCTCGTCCAGGCGCGCGAGGGCGCGGTCGACGGCAGAGGTGCCGTCCTCGCCCTTCTCGTAGAGCGAGCGCTCGGAGAACCACACGTCAAAGTGGCAGCGCGACTCGTCGAGGGTGCTCCGGATGGACTCGAGCATGAGCTTGTAGCCGCGCTCGCGAAACTCGAGCATGCGCTCCTTGGGATCCGCCTCGACCCAGCGCGTGCCGTCCGTCTCAATGAAGTAGCGCGCCACGTCAATGATGTAGTCGCCACCATAGGCATTGCCACCGAGATTGGCGTTGAAGGCGTCCATGTAGGGGTGAAGCTCGGGATGGGCGTCCTCCTCGTCCTTCACGAAGGCCTTGCGGTCGTCGAGAAGCACCTGCACGGCGTCGTCGAGCGAGCAACCCCTCTCGGCCATCACCTGGGCGAGCTGGAGGTAGCGCTCTGCCACGGAGTTGCCGAAGACGTCCATCTGGCTGCCGTGGTCGTTGATGTAGTACTCGCGCTCCACGCTGTAGCCGGCGTGCTCCATCACGCGGCAGAGGGAGTCGCCAAGCGCAGCCCAGCGGCCGTGGCCAATGTGGAGCGGGCCCACGGGATTGGCCGAGACGAACTCGACCTGGACCTTCTCGCCCGCGCCGATGTTCGAGCGGCCAAAGTCGTGGCCCTGCTCGCGCACGGTGCGGAAGACCTCGTTGTTGGCCGCGGCCGAGAGGTAGAAGTTCACGAAGCCGGGGCCTGCGACCTCGACCTTGGAGATGCCTGGGTCGGCCGCCATGTGGTCCACGATTGCCTGGGCGATGGCGCGGGGCGCCATGTGTGCGAGACGAGCGGAGCGTAGGGCGAGCGTCGTGGTCCAGTCACCGTTGCCGGCGTCTGCGGGTCGCTCGAGACCGAGGTCGCCCACCTCAAAGGCAGGCAGGTCACCGGCCTCCTGCGCATCCGAGACGGCCTTCCTGACGAGCTCCTCAATCTTCTCGGGCATGTGCCCCGTCCTTCCTGGATCTTCCGCGCGCCCCCTGGCGCGCCCTCGTGTGCAGCAGTGTAGCAGAGGCGGCGTCCAACGCCGAAGCGCGAGCGGGCTAGTGCCTCACGCGCGAGGAGCCGCTTCGCTCCTCCGCCGCAAGGTCGCGACGGAGCGTGGCCAAGCCCTGCTCCAGGCCCACGGGGTAGGTCTGCGGGTTGAGGAAGCGCGTAATCGCGGGGTCAAGGTGCATGAGCGCGTTGTGGCAGCGCGAGCGAGACTCCTCGATGTCAACCGGCTCGCCCGCGCGCTTGCCGTGCTCGACGTAGCAGGCGAGAAGCTCGCGCGGCGTGCCGGAGAGCGCGTAGGACGAGAAGGGATCGAGGATGTCCTCCATGCTCGTGGCGGCCTGGGCGTCGCCGTGCGCGTAGGAGTCGTCGAGGATCATGTCGCCCACGGGGCAGTGGTCGTCGTCGAGGAAGCGCAGGACGTGCTGGACTCCCGGGATGGTTCGCTTGTAGGCCTGCTCGGAGAGCTTGATCACGGGGTTCCAGGGCGCGTCTGCAGAGTCGCGCACGGCGGAGAGCTTGTAGACGCCGCCAAGCGAGGGCTGCGGGTCGCAGGTGGCGAGCTTGGTGCCCACGCCAAAGGAGTCGATGGGCGCGCCCTGGGCGTAGAGAGACTGGATGGTGTACTCGTCGAGGTCGTTCGAGGCCGAGATCTTCACGTACGGCAGGCCGGCATCGTCGAAGGCCTTGCGGGTCTCCTTTGTGAGCTTGGCAAGGTCGCCCGAGTCGATGCGGATTGCGGCGAGCCGCTCGCCCGCAGCCTCCATCTCCTTTGCGACCGTGATTGCGTTCTTGATGCCCTGGTGGACGTCGTAGGTGTCGAGGAGCAGCACGCAGTTCTTGGGGCTCGACTTTGCGAAGGCGCGGAACGCGTCAAGCTCGGTGGGAAACGCCATGACCCAGGAGTGCGCGTGCGTGCCAAAGACGGGGATGCCGTAGATCTTGCCCGCAAGGAGGTTCGAGGTGGAGCTTGCGCCTGCGATGTAGGAGGCGCGGGCAACCGCGAGACCACCGTCGGGTCCCTGTGCGCGCCTCAGGCCAAAGTCCGAGACCGGATGGCCCTCTGCCGCGCGAACCACGCGCGAGGTCTTTGTCGCCACGAGGGTCTGGAAGTTCACGAGGTTGAGCAGGGCGGTCTCGATGAGCTGGCAGTCGATGAGGGGGCCCTGGACGCGCACCATGGGCTCGCGCGGAAAGACCACGTCGCCCTCGGGCACGGCGTAAATCGTGAGGTCGAGGTAGTGGTTGCGCAGGTACTCGAGGAAGGCGGGCTTGAACATGGAGCCGCCGCCGGGTGCGGGAATGCTGGCGAGATACTCGATGTCCTCGTCGTCGAAGACGAAGTTCTCGACGAGGTCTGGAATCTGGCCCATGCCGCAGGCGATGGCGTAGCCGCCGCCAAAGGGGTTCTCGCGGAAGAACGCGTTGAACGTTGCCTGCGTGTCCACGAGGCCCGACTCCCAGAAGCCCTGGGCCATGGTGAGCTCGTAGAGATCGGTGTTGAGCGAGACGTCCGTTGGCTTGGTGCGGTCCGTGAGCGACATTGCTGCTACTTCCTCCCACTGGATGGCGCGGGAAGCGCAGCTCGCCCGTCCCGCGCCGGGTTACTTGCTGCTTGGGTGCTATCCGAGCGCCATGGCGAGAAGCCACACCGCCGCCACGATTACAACCGCGGCGATGACGATCTTCTGGCCCTTTGGCATGCGGAGGTCCTCGTCGTCGGGCTCCATGAGCTGGCGGCCCTTCTCGCGCGCCTGAGCGATGCGCTGCTGCTCGGCGGCGTCCTTCTCACTTGCCGCTTTCTCGGCCTTCAGACGATCGAGCTCCGCGCGCTCGCGGGCAGCCGCCTGGGCCTCCTCGCGGGCGGCCTTTTCGGCGCGGAGCCTCTCGAGCTCTGACCTCTCCTCGTCGGAGAGCGGCGTGTTCTCTGGCATGGGACCTCCAAGGTAGGCGCGACGGGCGCGCGGTTCCTACAGTTGCAGAGTCTATACCCCTTTGGGGCCGGCAGGTGCGTCGGATGCGCTCGTCTCGCCGCCCTTGAGCTCCGGGCCCTCGACGCCGGTCGCGTCGAAGGCAGGCACGAAGCTCTCCGAGACGGTGCCGCCCTCCTGCCACCAGATGTTCTCGAAGCCGAGGTCGTCCGCGTGGCAGAGGACGATCTCGTACTCCTCGTTCGTCACCGCGCACGCGAGGTCGCCACCGGCCTTGCGGCAGGCGTCGTTGGGCGTGTACTGGTTCATGACCGAGAGGTCCGCGGCGTTTCCGCAGGTCTCCCAGACGCGATCGAGCACCGCGCAGGAGTCATCCACGTGGCCGGGAAGCACGAGGTGGCGCACGATGACGCCACGCTTCATCGCGCCGTCCTCCGTGAGCAGGCGGCCGCCAGCCGCGCTCACGGCGGAGACCATCTCGCGCAGAGCCGCTGCGGCGACGCTTGGGTAGTCGCGCGCGGCGGAGAGCGAGCCCGCCAGTGCGGGGCTTGCGTACTTGAAGTCCGTGAGCCAGATGTCGATGACGTCCGACATCGCGCGGACGACCTCGGGCAGCTCGTAGCCGGAGGTGTTGCAGACCGTGGGGATGACAAGGCCGTTCTCGCGGGCGAGAAGCACCGCCTCGCGCACCGTGGGCGCAAAGTGCAGCGGAGTCACGAGGTTGACGTTGAGCGCACCCTGTGCCTGAAGCTCGAGCATCATCTCGGCGATGCGCGAGGTGGAGACGGCGAGGCCGAAACCCTCCTGGGAAATCTGGTGGTTCTGGCAGAAGCGGCAGCGCAGGGGGCAGCCCGTGAAGAAGATGGCGCCCGAGCCTGCCTCACCCGATATGGGCGGCTCCTCCCAGAAGTGCAACGCCGCCCTTGCGACGCGCGGCGTTGCGGTGGCGCCGCAGACGCCGGCCTTGCCCTCGGTGCGTGCCGCGCCGCAGCGGCGTGGGCAGAGCTTGCAGGCGTCGTAGGAGGATGCGTCCAGCTTGGCGACGATGTCGTCCATCCCTGTCGTGCTCCCATCGGGGTTGGAGACGAGATAAGAGAAGGGGCCCAAGCCAGGTGCCTGGGCCCCACAGATTCCATGGTGGAGATGAAGGGATTCGAACCCTCGGCCTCTGCCTTGCGAAGGCAGCGCTCTCCCAGCTGAGCTACATCCCCAGGCGCTCATGCGCGGGAGCCATTGTCGCAATTTGCCGCGGCCGTGTCAAGGGGCCGTTTTCGCGCCGGAGGAAGCATTCCCGCAGCGGTTGCGTACGGAGCCTCCGTTCCGGGGTCTTTTTCTCGCCGGAAGGCGCTTCTCGTACGTGATTCCGCCGGGAACTCTGGTCCCGGCGTCATTTCTTCTCCGAAAGGCGCTTCCCGTACAGAATCCCGTCTGAAGTCCCCGTTCCGGCGTCATTTTCTCGCCGGAGGGCTTCCTTTGTGCGTGATTGCCGCGGCTACGCACCTTCCGGCGTCATTTCTTCTCCGGAGAAGGACTTTCGTACGCGACTGCCTCGGGCCCTCGCCTCCCGGCGTCATTTCTTCTCCGAAAGGCGCTTCCCGTACGGAATCCCTTCGGTAACCCCGGTCCCGGCGTCATTTTCTCGCCGGAGGGCTTCCTTTGTGCGTGATTGCCGCGGCTACGCACCTTCCGGCGTCATTCTTCGCCGGAGGGCGCTTCTCGTACGTGATTCCGTCGGGAACCCCGGTCCCAGCGTCAATTCCTCGCCGAAGGGCGCACTGTGACAGGCGCAAACAAGAAAAGTCGCCCCCTGCGGATACGATTATGAACCCACCTTCATAAGGTGGGTGTCCTCATCGCCCGTTCCGGCTTCCCCAACAACGGAGGATCCCCTTCCAGGACGAGATGTCGGACTCCCTTGTAACGCTTGTCGGTTCACCCAGTTTGCACCGCAGGGGGACGACGACTCCAATGTAAGCGAATGCGCATTCGGATGCCAGTCTTGACATGGCGAGCGGTGGCCACACAATGGATGTGTTGGGCACTTTTTGCGTAGCAATCAATACGCAATCAAATAAACCGCAGGTCAGCGGTCACTCCACTGTGCTGCCCTTTCCATGCTCGGCCCCTAAGCTGCACGTATTCGCACGTTTCTGTGTATTATGTCTCGCGTGGAAAGGCGGCGATAAGGAGGAGGTGTCGAACGGTGCCCAGGTACTGGCTGTCGTTTCTCTGCCTGTTTGCCGCTTCTCTCGCCTGCGCCCTCGCAATGACTCCCGTTGCGAGAAGGATTGCCATCAGGCTTGGCGCCGTTGACTACCCCAGCAAGCGTCGCGTGAACAAGACGCCGACACCTCGGATGGGCGGCATCGCGATCTTCTCGGGCATCGTTGCCGCATTCGTGGTCCAGTACATCGGCACCACGTACTTTGGATGGCCAGTTGTTCTTGTGCCCTCGCCGCGGCTCTCTGTGAACTATTGGATGCTCGTCCTTGCCTTTGTCATCATCTTTATAACTGGCTTGCTTGACGACAAGTACACGCTCACCCCACGCGCGAAGCTCGCCGGACAGGTGCTCGCAGCCACGGTCGCGGCCCTGGGCGGCTTGGTCATCGGCATCATCGCAAATCCTTTCGAGCCAGGCGAGTTCATCGAGCTGGGCTGGCTCACCTACCCCGTGACGATCGTCTACCTGGTCGCCTACGTGAACATCATCAACCTGATAGACGGGCTGGATGGCCTCGCCGCCGGCATCTCGTGCATTGCGAGCGTGACCATGTTCGTGCTTTCGATTTGGGCGGGCCGCCTCGACGCCGCCGCGCTCGCCTGCGCCGTCGCCGGCTCGACGCTGGGCTTTCTCCACTACAACTTCCACCCTGCCAGCATCTTCATGGGAGACTCCGGCTCGCTCACCTTGGGCTTTGCGCTGGGAACCATCTCGTTGCTCTCGGTGACGAGAATGGCCGGCCTCACCACGATCATCGTTCCTCTGGTGATTGCGGGGATCCCCATCATCGACACGTTCTCCGCGATAGTCCGTCGTACGCGTGCACACGTGAGCGTTGGGCGCGCGGACCGAGGGCACATCCACCACCGTCTCCTCGCGGAGGGCTTTGACCAGCGTCAGGCGGTGCTCGTGGTGTACGCGTGGACGGCGCTTCTCTGCGCCGGATCGCTCGTCATGACGCAGGTGGCCACGACGCCGAGGATCTGCATATTTCTCGTGCTGCTGGTGGCCTCGGGCGCCTTCGCCAAGCACCTGCACCTCTTTGAGCCCGTGCTGCGGCACCACAAGGATCCCCGTACGGGCGACGACGAGCTTGTCGGGCCAGGCGACCCCGCTTTCGAGGAGGAGTCCGAGAAGGCCCGAGAGCTGCGCGAGGAGAGGCGCGAGGAGCTTCTCGGCATTCGTCTGGACGACAAGAAGGACAAGGGCGAGAAGGGCGACTAGGCTCGCCGGCACGCATTTGTGCCGAGCAGAGCTCCATGCCTACCCGCAGCGATACACATTCGTATACGAATCTGTGACCCGCGTTGGTCGATACACTTTCGAACGACGAATGTGTAGCGCCCCCACCACCCTACCCCGGAACGGGATCCCGTGGCGGTCGCCGGTACGAAAAAAACGGCACCGAGTGTCCCCGATGCCGCAATCAAAGGCAGAGCTACAGCCTAGAAGTGCCGCGCACTACTCAGCGTCGGCGAGGGCCTTCTTGGCAACGTTGGCGAGGTCGGCGAAGGCCTTCTCGTCGCTGTAGGCGATCTCGGCGAGAACCTTGCGGTCCAGCTCGACGCCAGCGAGCTTGAGGCCGTGCATGAAGGTGCTGTAGGAGAGGTCGTTCATGCGGGCGGCAGCGTTGATGCGCTGGATCCACAGGCTGCGGAAGTCGCGCTTCTTGTTGCGACGATCGCGGTACTGGTACTGGCCGGAGTGCTGGGCCTGCTCCTTCATGCCGCGGAAGGTGCGGGAGGAAGTTCCGTAATAGCCCTTGGTACGCTCGACCAGGGTCTGACGCTTCTTACGGCCGGCGACTGCGCGCTTGACTCGAGACATATCTAATCAACTCCTCGTTGAGGGAAAATCGGGACGCGCGAAGCGCCTACTTGGAACCCATGCGCTGGGAGACAACCTTGACGTCGCTAGGAGCGAGCTCGGCCTCCTTGCGGAAGTTGCGGATGCGCTTCTGGGACTTCTTGGACAGGATGTGGCTCTTGAAGGCCTTGGCGCGCATGATCTTGCCGGTACCGGTGCGAC
>Ga0256406_1003028_pt1 | contig 21991 bp, 23 predicted proteins | sample RumenRJG_03DNA_FD_185986 | JGI IMG/M metagenome (GOLD analysis project Ga0256406, IMG submission 185986) | Bovine rumen microbial communities from Lethbridge, Alberta, Canada - RJG_03 | ecosystem: Host-associated > Mammals > Digestive system > Stomach > Rumen | place: Canada: Alberta | collected... | reverse complement strand
AAATTCATAAAGGATTTTCGAGTTAGTATGTGTTTCACTGTTCAGTTATCAAAGAACTGCCGTATTTTCGCGCTCCGGGAAGGTTTCCTCCCTGCGAGTGCATTCGCTATCTTACCTCAGCTTTGACACCTTGTCAAGAGCGAATTTGTTTTTATTCGTCCGGCGTGCCTCCCGGCCTCCCGGCCGTCGGAGCCGTCCGCTCGGAGCGAACGGTTGCTATACTACCATGACGGCCGGGGTGCGTCAAGTGCATTTTTCAAAAAAGATGAAAATCGTGTTTCATCAGGAGTGCCGGCCCTCCGTCCCGATCACTGTACGGAGCGCTTCTTTAAGGCTCTCCGCTGGAACGAGACGGATGCCCTCTGTCCGGGCGAGTCCTCTCATGCAGGCCTTCGGCAGGATCACCGTATCGAAACCCAGCTTTTTCGCTTCCGCGATTCTCTGCTCCGCACGGCTGACCGCACGTACCTCGCCGCTCAGCCCTACTTCCCCGAAGGCGATCACTCTGTCTCCGATCGGAACATCCCGGAAGGCGGATGCCACGGCCAGCGCGATCCCGAGATCAACCGCCGGCTCATTCATCCGGATGCCGCCCGCGATGTTGACATAGACGTCGCAGTTCCCCAGAGACAGCCCGCAGCGCCGCTCCAGCACCGCCAAAAGCAGATTGACGCGGTTATAGTCCGTCCCCACCGCCGTTCTTCTCGGAAGGCCGAAGCTCGTGCGGACGACCAGTGCCTGGATCTCCACCAGCACGGGACGCGTCCCTTCCATCGAGCAGGCGACCACGGATCCCGACGCGCCCTCAGGTTTTCCGCTCAGCATGTACTCCGACGGGTTCGGCACTTCTCTCAGACCTGTGTCGCGCATCTCAAAGACGCCGATCTCGTTGGTGGATCCGAACCGGTTCTTCGCCGCCCGCAGAATGCGGTAGGAGGCCTGACGGTCGCCCTCAAAGTACAGAACCGTATCCACCATATGCTCCAGCACCCGCGGCCCGGCCACAGCGCCGTCCTTCGTGACATGACCTACGATGAAGATCGTGATGCCGAGGCTTTTCGCGATCATCATCAGCAGCCCCGTGGCCTCCCTCACCTGAGAGACCGATCCGGGCGCCGAAGCGACATCCTCGCTGTACATCGTCTGGATCGAGTCGATGACGCAGATCTCCGGCTTCTCGGCCTCAATCGTCTCGCGGATCACGCCGAGATTCGTCTCCGTAAAGAGATAGAGCTCCTCCGGGCAGTCCCCGATCCGTTCCGCGCGCATTCGGATCTGGCTCAGAGACTCCTCGCCCGAGATATAGAGAACCTTATGTCCGCCCGCCGCAAGATTCCGGCAGGTTTCAAGAAGCAGGGTGGATTTTCCGATTCCCGGATCGCCGCCGATCAGGATCAGCGAACCCCGTATGATTCCGCCCCCCAGCACCCGGTCCAGCTCGCCGATCCCTGTTCCGAGCCGCGTATCCTCCGCCGTCGACACGTCGCGGAGCTTCATCGGGACATTTCTCCTGGCGCTCTGCCGAAGAGAGGATCCGCTCTTCGACGCAGACGCCTTTACAGGCTCCTCAACGAAGGAATTCCACTCGTGACAGGCCGGGCACTGCCCCATCCATTTTGAGGACTCGTAGCCGCAGTTCTGACAGAAGAATACGGTTTTGCTTTTCGCCATCGCACTGTCTCCCTTTCCGGCGGCTCAGCCGGCCGCCCGAAGCGGTCCGGCCCGACCGCTCCATAGTCAGACAGGACCCCCGGATGCCGCGCATCCGGAGGTCCTGCCGCTCCTCCCGCTTCTCCGTTCAGACCTGACGGTTGATTTTCACATCCACCGACGGCACGTCGCCCAGCTCCACGCTGAAGGAAATTTTTCCTCCGACGTTGGACTTGAGCGTATCGCGAAGCTGTCCGTTGATGTAGAGACTGTATTCCACGTCCGATTCGCCTTCCACCGTGATCTGGGCGTCCTCGGGTCCTTCCACCGTGAAGCTCATCCCGTCCGCCGTCTCCTTCAGATGGCTCACCGCCGTACCCGGCTCCGACTCATAGACGAACATCTCGTTCTTCTCGAGTCTCGTGAGTTCCCGGAAGGTTTTCACCTTGTAGAGATCTCCCTCGTAAGCGAAATCCGACTTTTTCGTCTTCGATTCCAGTTCGTAATCTCCGAAGCTGATGGTTCCGTCCGCCTCCGTGCGGATCAGTTCCTTCACTGCTCCCATGCCGCTTTTCCTCCTTTTCAAGTGGCTTTTATCCGCGCGTTCTCCGCGCAATCCGTTTTGCGGATTCTCTCAGACTTCCAGTGTATCACAACTCCCGGAGACTTTCATCCGCTTCAGACGCTGAAGCCCGATCTGTTTTGTATTCCGGCCCGCTGACCCGGTTATCTTTGCGCAATATGGTCAGCTGCCCGCCGCTTACTCCGATGGAAATGCAGCAGCCCGCGCCCGCCTCGCCCCGGAGAATCATCTCCGACAGCGGGTTTTCGATCTCCGTCTGAATCACCCGGCGGAGCGGACGGGCACCGTATTTCGGCGAGAAGCCCTTCTTTGCTATGTATGCCTTCGCGGCCGGCGTGATCTGCAGCCTGAGATCCATCTGCGTCTGCGCCCGCTTTTTGAGGGACCCCAGCAGCAGGCCCGCGATCCGGCCGACCTCCGCCTCGCTCAGCGGATGGAAGACGATGATCTCATCGATCCGGTTGATGAACTCCGGCCGGAAAATCCGGCGCACCTCATCCATCACACCGTTTTTCATCGTCTCATAATCCTTCTTCGCATCGGACTTCGCCGCGAAGCCGAGACGCTTCGGGTCGACGATCGCCTTGGCGCCCGCATTCGAGGTCATAATGATGCAGGTATTCCGGAAATCCACCTTCCGTCCGTGGGCATCGGTGATATGGCCGTCGTCCAGAACCTGAAGCAGGATGTTGAAGACATCCGGATGCGCCTTCTCGATCTCGTCAAAGAGAACCACGCTGTACGGATGACGGCGTACCTGCTCCGAAAGCTGACCTCCCTCGTCGTACCCGACGTAGCCGGGCGGCGAACCGATCAGCTTCGACACGCTGTATTTCTCCATATACTCCGACATATCGACACGGATCATGCTGTCCTCGGAACCGAAGACGCACTCGGCGACCGCCTTGGACAGCTCCGTCTTGCCGACGCCGGTAGGCCCGAGAAAGAGAAAGCTTCCGGTCGGACGGTTCGGGTCCTTTAGACCCACGCGTCCGCGGCGGATCGCGCTGGCTACAGCCCGCACCGCCTCGTCCTGCCCGATCACCCGACGGTGCAGATCCTGCTCAAGACGCGCCAGTCTCCGGCTCTCCTCCTCCTTCAGTCTTGCGACCGGGATCTTCGTCCACTCCGCCACAACATCGGCAACCGCGTCCTCCGTCACGGTCATCCGGCCTTTCTTTCCGGATAATCGGGCACGGGTCCGCCCGTTCTTCTTCTCCAGTTCCTCCTGCCGGCGCTCCAGTTCCTGCGCACGCGCCATATCATGCGCAAGCACCGCCGCCTCCTTCTCCTGCCTCACGAGGGCCAGCTCGTCTCCGCTCCGCTCTGCCGCAGACGCGTGGCCGAAGTTTCCGATCCGGACCTTGGAGGAAGCCTCATCGATGAGATCGATGGCCTTGTCCGGCAATCTCCGGTCGTTGATATACCGTTCCGCGAGCCGGACCGCCGCTGTCAGCGCCTCATCCGTGATCGTGACGCCGTGATGCCGCTCGTAATAAGGCCTGAGCCCGTGCAGGATCTCAATCGCTTCCTCTTCCGTGGGCTCCTCGACCGTCACCGGCTGGAACCGCCGCTCCAGCGCCGCGTCCTTCTCAATGTATTTTCTGTATTCGTCGATCGTCGTCGCGCCGATCATCTGGATTTCTCCGCGGGACAGCGACGGCTTGAGGATGTTGGACGCGTCCAGCGCTCCCTCCGCCCCGCCGGCTCCGATGATCGTGTGAAGCTCATCGACAAACAGAAGAATATTCCGGTTTGCCGAAGCCTCCTGAACCACATGCTTGATGCGCTCCTCGAACTCGCCTCTGTACTTCGATCCGGCCACCATGCTCGAGAGATCCAGCACCACAAGGCGTTTCTCTTTCATGGAATCCGGCACCATTCCCTCCGCGATCCGGCTCGCGAGTCCTTCGACGACCGCCGTCTTTCCGACCCCCGGGTCTCCGATGAGGCAGGGGTTGTTCTTGGTCCGCCGGCTGAGAATCTGCATCACGCGCAGAATCTCCCTGTCGCGCCCGATGACCGGATCCAGCTGATGTTCCCGGGCCATCCGGGTCAGATCCCGGCTGTACTGGTCGATGGTCGGCGTCTGTCCGTCCGGCTCTCTCATCGCTTTGCCGCTCATGAGGTCCTGATCCGAGTAACGGCCCTGTGCATGCATGGCCACCAGCGTATCCGCGTAAAGCTTGCGGATATCAACGCCCATCGTGTGAAGCAGCCTCGTGCCGACGCAGTCGTAGTCACGGAGCATCGCCAGCAGCAGATGCTCCGTACCCACCGTCTCGCTGTCCAGCTCCGCAGCCAGCCGTCCCGCTTTCTCCAGAACACGCTGCGCCCGCGGCGAAAATCCGGGCCGCTCCTCGACCGCGGTGCCGCCCTGCGGCGCGATCAGCCGGTCGATCATCCGTGTCAGCTTCTCCGGCGTCACGCCGGCCTCGGACAGAACCTGGGACGCCGTCCCTCCGGTCGCCTTAAGCAGTCCGGCCAGCAGGTGCTCTGTGCCGGCATAGCTCTGGCGGTGATAGATGGCCGCCCTGGCCGCATATTGAATTGCCTGTCTTGCTTCTTCCGTATAGTTATTCTGCATTTTCCTCACTGAGCCTGATCCGGCCCGGTCTTCTCCTTCGGCTCGCCTTCGTATTCCGCATAGATCTCATCGATCATCCGGTGCATTTCCTGTTTTGAAATTCCCTTGCAGGACGCCTTCGCCAGTGTGATCGTCAGCTCATCCTTCATTTCCTCCAGCGCCTTCATCTTCTCTCCGTCCACATAGACAACCGCGCCGCGGCGCCGGTCAACCGTCAGGAATCCTTCTTCCTTCAGAACGGTGTACGCCTTGTTGACGGTATGCATATTGATGCCGATCTCATCAGCCAGATCACGGACGGAGGGAAGGCTCTCTCCTTCCTGCAGCGTATTGGTTGCGATACCGATGATAATCTGCCGGCACAGCTGCCGGTAAATGGCCTCGCCGCTGTCGAAGTCAATCTCAATGTACATGGTTCACTCACCGCCTCCATCTCTGACGTCCGCTGTCCCGTTCAGGCCGGCGGACAGATGTTATACCTCCACTATAACAGAGTGAAGCGGTCCGGGCAAGCGTAAATAAAGGCAGGCCGCCCGCTTCAGGACAGCCTGCCTTCCCTTTGTGCCTGTACGGCAGCTTTATTCCGCCTCGAACTGATCCTTGCCGACTCCGCAGACCGGGCATACCCAGTCCTCGGGAAGCTCTTCGAACGGTGTGCCCGGAGCGATACCGTTGTCCGGATCACCCACCGCCGGATCATATTCATATCCGCATACGCTGCAGACATACTTCATACTGTGTCACCTCCATCCGGTTTCAGTATTCTGTGAACAATAGCTGAAGTCATTATACATGATCCCGGACAGGATTTCCACCGTCATTCTGAATCGGACAGCGGCCGTTCCCGGTTCAGCGCCGGCAGCATCGGCCGTTCCGGCGCGGGGCCGGCATTCCGTCTCCGCAGACGAATCCGTTCAGAACAGCGGCACCACCGCGCCGTCATAGGTCTGGTTGATATAGTCGCGCACCTTGGACGAAAGAAGCGCGGTCACCAGCGCCTTCGTCTTGTCGCTCTGCTCGTTTCCGGACTTCACCGCGATGATATTGCCGTAGATCTTCGCGCCCAGAGATTTCTCATCCTCCAGCGCCAGCGCGTCGTTCTTGACGGAAAGGCCCGCCTCGATCGCGTAGTTGCCGTTGACGACCGCGATATCAAGATCCTGAAGGGATCTCGGAAGCTGAGCCGCTTCGATCTCGTTGATCTGAAGGTTCTTCTTATTCTCGACAACATCCTTCTTCGTGGCGTTGAGCCCCGCGCCTTCCTTCAGCTTGATAAGGCCTGCTGCCTCAAGCAGATTCAGCGCACGGGCCTCATTGGTCGCGTCGTTGGGGACGCCGACTGCGGCTCCGTCAGCCAGCTCATCAAGAGACTTGGTCTTGCCGGGGAAGATACCGAACGGCTCGTAATGGATCTGCACCACGCCGACCAGATCCGTCTTGTTCTCCTTGTTGTACTCGTCCAGATACGGCTGATGCTGGAAGTAGTTGGCATCCAGATCGCCGGAGGCCAGAGCCGCGTTCGGCTGAACATAGTCCGAGTACTCCTTCACATCCAGCGTCCAGCCCTTTGCCGCCAGCGAATCCTTCACCTGTTCGAGGATCTCCGCGTGCGGGCTCGGGGAAGCGCCGACCGTGATGGTCGTATCGCCGTCAGAGGGAGCCTGCGGAATCTCCGCGTCCACCTGCCAGTCCGGATAGGAGTACACGGACTCCGCCACCGACTCCGCACCGGAGACCGCGGCGGATTCCGCCGATGAATCAGCGGCTGAAACGGATACGACGGACGCCGCGGCGAGAACCGCCGCCAGTCCGAAACTGATTATACGTTTTCTCATGCTTTTGTTCCTCCTCTTAAAATGAATATCCTTTTTGCCCCCGCTGCGGGGGGTACCGCCGGCAGTATCCGGACGGACATCCGGAAAAGCCGGTTCTATCTGCCTCGCGTACCGCACAAAGACGTCCGCGTCAGATACCTTTTGACCCGTCAGCGGATCCTCCGGTCTGTCTTTGACGACAGACGGTTGCCCGCCTCCTGAATCAGCTGTACAAGTACGATCAGGATCACGACGGTGACCATCATGATATCGGCCTGATACCGGTAGTACCCGTACCGGATCGCGATATCGCCCAGTCCGCCGCCTCCGACGAAGCCCGACATACAGGAATAGCCCACCACGGTCGTCAGAACCAGCGCCGCTCCCAGAATGATGGACGGCTTCGCCTCGGGGAGAAGCACCTTCCAGATGATCTGCCAGTCGGATGCGCCCATGGACTTCGCGGCCTCGATGACACCGCTGTCCACCTCGGCCAGCTCCGACTCGATCACGCGGGCGATGTAAGGCGCCGACGCGATGACCAGAGGCGGAATCACCGCCTTCGGACCAAGAGACGTGCCAACCAGCAGCCGCGTCAGCGGAATCAGCGTGATCAGCAGGATAATGAACGGAACCGAGCGGAAGATGTTGATGATCACGCCCAGAATCTCATTCACCACTGGAAGCGGGTGAATGCCGTTCTTTCGGGTGACGATCAGGATCACGCCCAGCGGAAGGCCGATCAGATAGCCGATCAGCGTGGAGCCGATCACCATATAGACGGTTTCCCAGATACCGGCCAGAATCATCTGCCATGTAGCCGCATCAAAGTTCATCTTTCTGCGCCTCCTTCCTGACGGACGGAATCGAATCGACCTCCTCGTAGGGGATCTGCGCAAAATGCAAATACTGCAGGATCTCCTTCTTCTGCTCCTCATTGTCCGGAAGCTGGATGATCATCTGCCCCCTTGCCGTTCCGCCCACGTCCCGCGTCGAGGCGTACATGATGTTCACCGGCGCCTTCGTGCGGAGCACGATGTTCGCGATCACCGGCTCCTGCGACTGTCTTCCGTCAAACGTGATCCGGTAATACCGTCCCTCGGCGAAATGCACCTCCCGGACCGCGTCGCCCAGAATCAGCTCGCGGCCGATTCTTGTCTTCGGAGCCATGAAAATATCCGTGACATTCCCCTTCTCCGCGATGACGCCGTGATCAATGATGGCCACCCGGTCGCAGAGCTGGGAGATGACGTCCATCTCATGGGTGATCACCACCACCGTGATCCCCATCTCCCGGTTCAGCTTTTTGAGCAGCGAGAGGATCGAGCTGGTCGTATTCGGATCCAGCGCGGACGTAGCCTCGTCGCAGAGCAGCACCTTCGGATTCGTCGCCAGCGCCCGGGCGATCGCCACCCTCTGCTTCTGGCCGCCCGACAGCTGCGCCGGATAAGCGCCGGCCCTGTCGGAGAGCTCCACGATATCCAGCAGCTGCCTCGCCCTTTTTTCCGCCTCTGCCCGCTTCACGCCGCGGATCTCCAGCGGAAACGTGACGTTCCGGAGCGCGGTCCGCTGCTGAAGCAGCTGAAACTGCTGGAAGATCATGCCCATCTCCTGACGGACGCTCCGCAGCTCCTTCGGGCTGAGCGAGCTCATCTTCCGGCCGTCGAAAACCACCTCGCCGGACGTCGGCTGCTCCAGATAGTTGATGCATCGCACCAGTGTCGACTTCCCTGCACCGGAAAGACCGATGATCCCGTAGATTTCTCCGGGCATAATGTCGATGCTGATATCGCTGATCGCCTCCACCTTATGCTTCGCGCCCTGGAATTCCTTCCTCAGGTGCTGGATGGAAATAATCGGTTCTGACATGAATCTCATCCCCTCAGAACTCCTACTTACTGAGTAGGTTTTCTATGTTTTAAGATAATAGCCGATTTTCGTTCGGCCGTCAAGGCATTAATGCAGATTATGAAAATGCATCCGTCCCCGGACACGCTTATGCCTCGTCGATCGCGTGCCCGATGTCATGGCGCATATACTTGTTGGCGAAGTGAATCCGTTCCGTGGCCTCGTACGCCTTGCTCCGCGCCTCCTTCAGCGTCGGGGCGAGCGCGGTGACCGCCAGCACACGGCCGCCGGCCGTCACGATTTCGCCCTTCTCATTGAACTTCGTTCCGGCGTGGAAGACGAACTCATCATCACGCCCTTCAAACGTCTCCAGCCCCGTGATCGGAAAACCGGTCTCGTATTTCACCGGATAGCCGTCGGAAGCGAGCACAACGCAGAGGCAGGCATCCGGACGGAACTTCAGCTCCACCCGGTCCAGCGTGCCGTCGATGCAGGCGTTGATCACATCGATGATATCGTTCTCCATCCGCGGGATCACCACCTGCGCTTCCGGATCTCCGAAGCGCGCGTTGTATTCCAGCACCTTCGGCCCGTCCGGCGTCAGAATCAGTCCGAAGAAGATCACGCCCTTGAACGGGCGTCCCTCCGCCGCCATCGCGTCCACCGTCTTCTGGTAGATGTGCTCACGGCAGTAGGCATCAATTTCCTCCGTATAGAAGGGACTCGGCGAAAAATTCCCCATTCCGCCGGTATTGAGGCCTGTGTCGCCGTCCCCGGCCCGCTTGTGGTCCATCGCCGACGCCATCAGCCGGATCGTCCGTCCGTCGACGAAGGAGAGCACGGAGATCTCCCGTCCGGTCAGGAACTCCTCCATCACCATCTGATCGCCGGATGAACCGAACCGCTTCTCCTCCATGATCTCGCGAACGCCCGCCTCGGCTTCCTCCCGGTTCTGACAGATCAGCACGCCCTTGCCGAGCGCCAGCCCGTCCGCCTTGAGCACGATGGGGAAGTGCGCCTTCTCGAGGACGGCGAACGCCTCCTCCGGGGAATGCACCGTGGTGTAATCAGCCGTCGGGATCCCGTACTTCTTCATCAGGTCCTTTGAAAACGCCTTCGATCCCTCGAGAATCGCGGCATTCTTCCTCGGGCCGAACACACGAAGTCCCTCCGCCTCGAACCGGTCGACGATGCCGCCCACCAGCGGGTCATCCATGCCGACGATCGTCAGATCGACCGCATGCTCCTTCGCAAACGACACGAGCCGGTCAAATTCCATCGGCCGGATCGGTACACACTCCGCCACCGACGCGATTCCGGCGTTCCCCGGCGCGCACCAGATCTTCTCCACCTGACTGCTTTTCGCGCAGGCCCAGGCGATTGCATGTTCCCGTCCGCCTCCGCCAACGATGAGTACCTTCATTTTCTTCTCCCTTCCCCGGACGTCTCCGCTCCGCTTCCGCCGTTATTCCGCGATATGGACATGCCCCTTCTCATCGACGCTGACACGTCCCTCGGAGATCAGCCGGATCGCCTCAGGAAGAATCTTCCACTCGGCCTCCCGCATGACCCGTTCCTGCAGCGTCTCGGGCGTGTCATCTTCCTTCACTTCCACCGCCTTCTGGATGATGATGGGTCCCGCGTCCAGATCCTCATTCACGAAATGCACCGTGGCGCCGGTGAGCTTCACGCCCCGCGCCAGCGCCGCCTCATGCACCCGGAGTCCGTAGAATCCCTGCCCGCAGAAGGAGGGAATCAGGGCCGGATGAATGTTGATGATCCGGTTCGGATACGCGCGGACAAGAGTCGGCGGGATCTGAAGCAGGCACCCGGCCAGCACGACGAGATCCGGCGTAAGGCTGTCCACCATCTTTTTCAGCGCTTCGTTGAACTCGTCTCTCGTGCCGAATTTCTTCGGCGTGAGCCCGATGGCGATGATCCCGTGCGCTTCAGCGCGCTTCAGCGCGTAAGCGCCCGGATTGTTGCTGATCACGCCGACAATTTCCGCTTTCTTAATCCGGCCCTTGTCGACCGCGTCGAGGATCGCCTGAAGATTGGTCCCGCCGCCCGAAACCAGAACGGCGACACGGAGCTTCTTCGCTTCACTCATATGAGATCCACTCCTTTCTCTCCGTTTTCGATCCGTCCGATGGTATACACCGTCTCGCCGGCTTCCCGGATCGCCCGCTTCGCGTTCTCCTCGTCCTCCGGCGCCACGGCGAGGACCATGCCGATCCCCATGTTGTACGTGTTGTACATAATATGCTCGTCGATGCCGCCCCTCTCCGCCAGAAGACGGAAGAGATACGGAACCTCATAGCTGTCTTTCCGGATCACGGCCCGGGTTCCCTCGCGAAGCATCCGCGGCACGTTTTCATAGAAGCCGCCGCCCGTGATATGGCTGCATGCCCGGACCGTGACACCGGCCTGCTTCACGGATTTGAGGGCATGCACATAGATCTTCGTCGGCTCGAGAAGCGCGTCGCTCAGCGTCCGGCCCAGCTTTTCGTCATAGACGGACAGTCCTTCCGGCGTGATGTCGAACACCTTCCGCACCAGAGAGAATCCGTTGGAGTGGATACCGGAGGAAGCGATCCCCAGCAGCACATCGCCGTCCGCAAGCCTGTCTCCGGTGATGATATCCTTTTCATCGACGACGCCCACCGCGAACCCGGCGAGATCATATTCATCCTCAGGATAGAAGCCCGGCATCTCCGCGGTCTCCCCTCCGATCAGCGCGGCGTCCGCCTGAACGCAGCCGGCCGCGACGCCCTTCACGATCTCCGCGATTTTCTCCGGAACATTCTTCCCGCAGGCGATGTAGTCCAGAAAGAACAGCGGCTCGCCGCCGGCGCAGGCGATGTCGTTGACGCACATCGCGACACAGTCGATTCCCACCGTGTCATGCCGGTTCATGACGAAGGCCAGCTTCAGCTTCGTTCCGACACCGTCCGTGCCGGATACCAGAGTCGGACGCTCCATCCGCTTGAAGGCTTCCATGGAAAATGCACCCGAAAAGCCGCCCAGTCCGCCGAGCACCTCGGGCCGCATCGTCTTTTTCACGTGCTCCTTCATCAGTTCAACCGCCTTGTAGCCCGCCTCAATATCGACTCCGGAACTCTTGTAATCCATCTCGCGTTCCTCTTCCTTTCCTGCCCTCCGGCACGCTGTGTGTCACGTCATCACTTTCCGTACTGTCTGTATCCGTCCTGCTGCAGCCGCTCGTCCTTCGCCTCAACCTCGGCCTTCATCTTCTCCGAGTACGCCTTCAGGCGGTTCAGCAGATCCTCGTCGGAAACCGCGAGGATCTTCGCCGCCAGCAGCGCCGCATTCTTCGCGCCGTTGATCGCGACCGTCGCCACCGGGATGCCGCTCGGCATCTGCACGATGGAATAAAGGCTGTCACGGCCCCCCAGCGAAGTGGTATGCATCGGAATCCCGATAACCGGAAGCGGGAACAGCGCGGCGCACATCCCCGGGAGATGCGCGGCCATCCCCGCGCCGGCGATGATCACCCTGATGCCCCTCTCCTCCGCCGTTTTCGCGTACTCGAAGAAGACGTCCGGTTCCCTGTGGGCGGAGATGATGCGCATCTCGTAGCTGATGCCCAGCTCATCCAGCGCAGCCGCCGTCTTCGCCATCACCGGCATATCCGAATCGGATCCCATCACGATACTGACCTTTGCCATTCTGTACCTCCTGTCTGACTGAGCCGGTCCCGCCGGCGTACTTTCCTGCCGCGTCTCCTTTTTCATCGGGAGACGGACTGATGTCCTGTTTCCGTTCCTGTCCGGCACACACCGGCGGCTCACCGCTCCGTCCCGTCCAGCGCCTCGTTGAGCGCTTCCGTCCCGGGCAGCACGAAGCGTCCTCCGTCGAGCAGCGCAAGACGGCTTCCGTCCGGCCGGATCACCTCGATTCGTCCCAGCTCATCGTATGGGATCGTGATGTCCGTGTGGCATCCGTAGTATGCCTGCGACGGGTCGGTTTTGCGGACCAGCGTGTGCTCGTTGTCCTTGGCGGCGATCCGCTTTCCGTCCGGGTTAAAGGTCGGATTGTCCTCCTCTCCGCCGTAGCAGGTATCGCCCAGCGCGAAGTGAGGACCCGTCTTCTCAGCGATCAGAATCGGCAGATACGCCTCGATTCCGTACCGCCGCGCCATCCGGTAGGCGGTGGTATTCGTTCCGATCGCAAATTCGCCGACCGGCAGCGAAGCATGATGAAAGAGGATGTTCTCGCTGATATAGCGTTTCCCCTGCTCCGGATCATCGAAATTGCCGCAAGCCGCGTCCGCTGTCATCCCGTCCCGGATCCGGATCCGGAGATCGCGGAACTCATAGCCCTCGAGAAAGACCCGCTTCACATGGAGAAGACCGTTTGTCCCCTTAAGTGCCGGAGAAGTGAAGACCTCCCCCACCGGAATATTCACATCCGCGAGACAGTTCTCGAAATCCGTCTCCTTCGAGGGATCGGACAGCGGATGCAGCGCCACCGTCAGATCCGTCTCGTTGCCGTTCCGTCCCGTCACATGAACCGACTGCCCCTGATCCAGCGCATCAATCAGTTTCTGCTGAATCGTCCGGTACATGTCCTGATCCAGCGTATTCACCCGGACCGTTTCCCGGAAAATGCGCTCGAAATCCTTCCCGATGGCCGGAACCGGAAAATCGATGATCGTAAAGCTCCGTTCCTTTTCGGGAATATACCGCTGCCGGATCAGAAGCAGCGACTGCCGCAGCTGCGCCTCCCGCTGCGCCGCCTCGCGGTCCAGACGAATCGCGCGGCTGTGCACGGCGGGCACGAAGGGAGGCGCGCCGAAGGTTTCCAGCACCGCCGGCCCCGCATGCTCCCGGGCCAGATCCGCCGCCGACTCATACGCCTCCTGCGCCGACCGCCGGCGGAGTGAAGCATACTCGTCGTCGAGGATCAGGGCCAGATCCTCCCGATGGTCATAGTCGAACTGAAGGTTGGGAATGGCGCCGGTGTAGCCGGCATGACGGTTCGGCGTCTTTGTCACAAGGCGGACGGAACTTCGCACCAGCGTCGGACGGAGGCCCATCGCCGCAAAACGGTCGAAGGACAGCCGGATCATCCGCTCAAATCCAAGCTCATAGACAATCTGCACCGTCCGCTTGGACGAAAGATCCTTACGTGCGTTGACAAAGCCGAGCCGGTAGCCTTCCGTAAACGTATCGGCCATCTCCGACACCGTTTCCTCCGGAAGCGAATTGATGAAGCGGGCTGTCCGCAGCGTGTCCTCCGAAATATATTCTCCGAACCGGTACAGATAAGCCGTATCGGACAGATCGGCGTTCCGGATCAGATCCGCCGCGAAGGATCTGGATGGGTCCACCTGATTCACGATGGCGTCCCGGACAAAGTCCGGCGTGTAGTCCCTCAGATAGTCGGCGAAGATCCGGCGGACCGTCCGGGTCTCGGGGATCTCCTCGTTCTCGAACTCAAAGTACAGCTCAAGGAACAGCTCATACAGAACCGCGGCGCCCGCCGCGTCGCCCTCGAAGACCGCCGGAATAATCCCGCGCAGCTCCGCGTACACGGCGGACAGCAGCGGCCCGTACTCTCCGCCCAGCTTCTCCGACGCATAATCCGGATTCCCGTACGAGCGGTCATAATGATCCGGAAGAATGTCGGCGTACAGCAGCCGGTTATCGGCATCCTGCCGCACGGACAGCAGAAATTCCGCGACTGTGACGAAATAATCGCGGAACGGTTCCGGCACCGTATTCTCCTCCGGGATCAGACGGATCCGCTCAAGAGCGTCCGCGGCTCTCTCCCGATCTTGCTCTGACATCGCTTCTCCTTTCTGTCACCGCCCGGGCTTTTTTACGACAGCGAAAAACCGGGCCGGCTGTCTCTCTTCTTTCCGTTCGTTCAGCCGAGCCCGGATAAAAAGATCGTGAGCCAGATCACCATCAGCACACCGCTCACGATGGACCCGATGATCGACCAGGTCGGCAGCACATCCCGTTCGCCGAAGGATTTCATCCCGACATAGAAGCCATAGGCCGCGAACAGCAGGGCCATCAGCCCGAGCGCGCCGATAAAGCTCCCGGCCTGTCCGCCGCTGGCCAGCGAAATCAGCGAGGATGCGGCGAGAAGAGCTGCTGAAGCCAGCGCGAGACGGGCCGCCATTTTGCCGCCGCTGGATTCCTCCGACTCGGCAAAGGTATATCTGTATCTGCGTTTCTTACCTGACATAGACTATTCTCCTCACCGCGTCGCAGATCAGGAAAAGAAGATAGCCGATCGCGGCGCCCAGCGTATTCAGGATCACATCATCGACATCGCAGCATCCGGTCCGGGTCACCAGCTGAACCAGCTCGACGCACGAGGACATAAGACAGCCCAGCAGCGTCACCAGCCATCCTTTCCGGAACATACGGCTGATCACCGGGAGAAAGAAACCGAACGGGAGGAAGCCGATGATATTGCCGCCCAGGTTGAGGAAAAGGGACATCCTGCTGAAATGCTTCCTGTAGACGAGAAAGCGGCGGATCTCACGGAAAGGCACCAGATTGTACTGAGGCGCGATGTGACTTCCCGGGGTGTGATTGTACCAGTCCGCGAAGAAAAGGAAATAAATCAGACAGACCAGATAAATCAGGAACAGGACGAGCCCCAGACGGCGGACAGCCCGTTTCTCGGGGCTCTCCCGCCGTTTACTGCGCGCCATACTGCCGGTAGTATTCGTCGATGGACGACTTCAGCCCGTCGTCGATGACAACCCGACCCTTGTACTCCCTGTTCCAGAGGCATTCCACCACTTCCGCCATCGTGACGATCGACGCGGTGCGGAGGCCGTAGGTCTCTCCGATCTCGGCGAGCGCGCTCTTCGTTCCCTGCCCCCGTTCCATGCGGTCCACGGACACGACGAGCCCCACCGGCTTCACATCGCCCTGTGCGCGGAGAATCGGCATCGTCTCCTTGATGGAGGTGCCGGCCGTCGTCACATCCTCGATGATCACGACCCGGTCGCCGTCCCCGAGCCGGCTCCCCAGCAGAATCCCCTTGTCGCCGTGATCCTTCACTTCCTTCCGGTTCGAGCAGTAGCGGAGATCCGTACCGTACAGCTCACTGACCGCCATCGCCGCGGCCACAGACAGGGGAATCCCCTTGTAGGCCGGTCCGAAGAGCACATCAAAGGAGAGACCGAAGGCGTCGTGAATCGCCCGGGCGTAGCAGCCGCCGAGCCGTCTGAGCTGGGATCCGGTCTGATAATTCCCCGTGTTGATAAAGAACGGCGTCTGCCGTCCGCTCTTGGTGACGAAGGAACCGAAGCGCAGCACGCCGCAGTCCACCATAAAATGGATAAACTCTTCCTTATAAGATTCCATCTGCTTCTCCTCTCATCGTTCGTGAACCGCTCCGATCAGGCTCCGGATGTCCGTGATCCGGTGGCGGATCAGATAGGCGCGGAGTCCGTCGATCACGTCCAGCGTCACATGCGGATTCACAAAATTCATCATGCCGACGGAAACCGCGGTCGCGCCGGCAAGCATAAATTCCGCCGCGTCCTCCCATGTCGCGATGCCGCCCATGCCGATCACGGGGATGGAAACCGCCTGCGCTGTCTCATAGACGAGACGGACCGCAATCGGGCGGACCGCCGGTCCCGACAGCCCGCCGGTCCGGTTCGACAGAAAAAAGGTCTGCCGCTCCACATCGATCTTCATTCCGGTGACGCTGTTGATCAGAGAAACGGCATCGGCGCCGCCCGCCTCGCATGCCTTCGCGATCGTCCGGATATCCGTCACATTCGGCGTCAGCTTGATGATCACCGGCTGGGAGGACCGGCGCCGGCATTCTCTTGTCACAGTCTCGACCATCGCCGGATCCGTCCCGAGAGACAGTCCCCCGGCTTTCACGTTCGGGCAGGAGAGGTTGATTTCAAGGAAATCAATGCCTTCCACGCCGTTCAGCCGCTCCACGACGCGATAGTATTCTTCCGGCTCATGGCCCACCACATTGACGATCACTCTCGTTCCCTGCTCTCTGAGGAACGGCAGATCCCGCTTAAGAAAGACGTCCACGCCCGGGTTCTGCAGCCCGATGCAGTTCAGCATCCCGCTGGGCGTCTCGCAGACCCGCGGCGTCGGATTGCCTTCCCACGGCACATCCGCGATGCCCTTCGCCGTGACGGCTCCGAGGCGGGAGAGATCAATCATCTCCGCGTACTCCTGCCCGCTTCCGAAGGTGCCGCTTGACACAAGAACCGGATTTTTCAATGTCACGCCCGCGATTTCCACGGCCATCGACGGTTCGCTCATGTCAGATCCACCTCCCTTGCGTCAAAGACAGGCCCGTCTGTGCAGACTCTCGCGTTATGCACATGAGAGTGGGCGTCTACTCCGGCCGTCCGGGTCACGCAGCCGAGGCAGACGCCGACGCCGCAGGCCATCCGCTCCTCCATCGACACAAAGCACGCCATGCCCCGTTCGCCCGTGAAGTCCCTGAGAGCCCGGAGCATCGGCTTCGGACCGCAGGCGAAGACCACGTCCGCCTCCAGATCTTCGGCACGGATCGCGTCCAGCACGTTTCCGGGCGTGCCCAGCGAGCCGTCGTCCGTCGCCGTATAAACCGGCGCCGCTTCCCGCAGATCATCCAGAAGATACGTATCCGCGTTCCGGTAGCCGACGACAAAGGCGGCCGACGACGGCCGCTGCTCCGGAGGAAGCGCGGCAAAGCCGCGGGCGCAGGCGAGCATGGGCGGAATGCCGATTCCTCCGCCCACCAGCAGCACGCGGCGCCCCGCGGCCTGATCCAGCGGGAATCCGTTGCCCAGCGGCCCCATCACCTCGACGGAGTCACCTGCCTTCAGACGGGAAAACTCCGCCGTTCCCTCTCCCGCCACACGGTAGACCAGGCGGATCCGGCCTTTCACCGCATCCGCCTCACAGACAGAAATCGGCCGCGGGAGCAGCCTGCTCCGGTCGGCCGAAAAAAGGGACACGAACTGTCCCGCCCTGACGTCCCGCGCAAAGGACACAGAAAGCCGCAGGCTGTAAATACCTGCGGAAATCTGTTCCTGCGCGATGACATACGCCGTTTCTTTTCTTTTCATAGATGCGTCCCAGCCTCCGATGAACCGTCCCTCACGCGCCGAGTGCCTCCGCGATATCCTTCTTCATCGCCAGCACCGCTGCTCTCGCCGCATCGGCGTACCCCGCTTCACCGAAGGAGGCGTACTCCTCCTTCTTCCAGGCCGCGATGATGCCTCTTGAAGAATTGACGACAGCACCGAGGCCGTCCGCGTCGAAGAAAGGAACCAGATCCTTTCCGCTGCCGCCCTGCGCACCGTATCCCGGCACGAGAATATAGCTGCGGGGCATAACCTTCCGCAGCACGCGCCCCATCTCCGGATAGGTCGCTCCGACCACCGCGCCGACCTCCGACCAGCCCGAGCGGTCCGTGAGCTCCGCGCCCCAGCGGTTCACCATCTCCCCGACCAGCTCATAGACCGGCCTGCCGTCCGTCATCCGGTCCTGAAGCTCGCCGCTCGACGGATTCGAAGTCTTCACCAGCACAAAGATTCCCCGGTCATTCGCCCTGCAGACGTCCATGAACGGCCGCACGCCGTCAGACCCGAGATAGGGATTCACGGTGCAGAAATCCTCGTCAAAGGGCGCGATCGTCTTCGACCCGATCTTCACGGTCCCGAGATGCGCCGCCGCGTAGGCCCCGGAGGTAGACCCGATGTCGCCTCTCTTGACATCGCCGATGACGAGAAGTCCCTTCCGGTGGCATTCCTCCACTGTCTCCCGGAAGGCCATCAGGCCGGGCACTCCGAACTGCTCATACATCGCGATCTGCGGTTTGACGGCCGGAACGAGATCGGCCACCGCCTCGATGATGCCCCGGTTAAAGGCAAGAATCGCCGCCGCGGCCGCCTCCAGCGACTCGCCGTGCTCATCCAGCGCCTTCTTCCGGATCGTCTCCGGAATAAACGCGAGCTGCGGATCCAGTCCCACTACGATCGGGGCCCCCGTCTTCCTGATGCCTTCAATCAATCTGTCAATCACGTTCTGCTCCTCCAGACGACCTCTCCGTCCGCCAATGTATATTTCACAGTCCCGAATACGTCCATACCCGCGAAGGGGGTGTTCTTCCCCTTTGAGAGAAACGTTCCCGGATCGACCGGATGACTCGTCCGGAAATCAAACACCGCCAGATCCGCCGGCATGCCTTCCGCCAGCGACCCGGCCGGCACGCCGAGAATTCTCGCCGGATTCACGCTCATCTTCTCGACCATCTGGCTCAGCGTGAGAACGCCTGTCCGGACCAGGCAGGTGTAAGTCAGCGCCGCCGATGTCTCGAGCCCGGTGATTCCGAAAGGCGCGCGGCGGAAGCCCCTGAGCTTCTCCTCCCGGCTGTGCGGCGCGTGATCCGTGCTGATGCAGTCGATCGTGCCGTCCGCCAGCGCCTCCTTCAGCGCCTCCACATCCTTCTTCGTCCGGAGCGGCGGATTCATCTTGAAATTCGCGTCATCGCCCGGAATATCATCGGAGGTCAGCGCGAAGTGGTGAGGGCAGACCTCTCCGGTCACATGGCCCCCCGCTTTTTTCGCCGCCCGGAGAATCTCCGCGGCGCCGGCTGTCGACATATGGCAGAGATGGAGACGCGCGCCGGTTGAAAGCGCCAGGATCGCGTCGCGCGCGGTGATCACGTCCTCCACCGCGTTGGGAATACCCGGCAGACCGAGACGCGCCGCGTTGGCGTCATCGTTCATGACGCCGCCGCGCACCATCGTGATATCCTCGCAGTGATCGCAGATGACCGCTCCCGTATCGCGGATCCGCTTCATCGCCTCGTACATCCGCTCCGCGTTCATCACGGACTTTCCGTCCTCGGAGAACGCGCGGACGCCGTACCGCGCAATCGCCTCGATGTCAACCAGCTCCTCGCCCTGCATATCCTTCGTGATCGCCGAAGCCTGATGGACATGAACGAGGGCCTGTGTCCGCGCCTTGTTGACGACATACCCGATCCGGTTCACCGAATCCATCGGGGGATGGGTGTTCGGCATGGCCAGGATCGTCGTCACGCCGCCGTGAGCGGCCGCCTCCGCGCCGGTACCGACATCTTCCTTATAGGTCTGGCCCGGATCCCTCAGATGCACATGAAGATCCACCAGACCCGGCGTGACCGTCAGCCCTGAAGCGTCAATTTCATCGCAGGCCGGATCCCCTGATTCAAGGTGCGGTCCAACCTTCTCAATCCTGCCGTCTCTGATCAGAATATCGGCGGTTCCCTCGAAGGAATTCGCCGGATCTACGACATAGCCATTCCGGATGATCCGCGTTTTTTCCATCTGTTCACCTCATTTTTCCCATCATACACGATTCAAATCTTGTAGTCAAACCGGATGGAGGACTCCGTCAAAAGCCAACAAAAACCGTCGAATTGCCCTTCCCAAAATGTGCAATTTTTCTTGACGAACCAGAATATTCCGTCTATAATTCAAGCTGTCGATTAAGGGAACACATGTATTCACTGGTTATTAGAGATTATGTGCGGAGAGCCTGTAATCTGTAATATCCGGTGAATTTTTTTACCGGAATCATTTACTATCATTTTTTTAACATGTATGGAGGTAACACCATGAACAAGGGAACAGTCAAGTGGTTCAACGCGGAGAAGGGCTACGGATTCATCACGGGCGAGGACGGAAAGGATGTCTTCGTGCATTTCTCCAAGATCGTCGGTGACGGCTACAGGACGCTGGACGAGGGTCAGGCCGTGACGTTCGATGTTGAGCAGGGCGCGCGCGGACCGCAGGCCGCTAACGTTGTCAAGCTGTGATCTGTTGTCATCATAGATAAACAGAATAACCCGGAGAAAAAGGCCGCTTGAAGCAGCCTTTTTCTTTTGCCCGCCGACAGCGGAATCCGCTTCCGGGCATCAGGCATCCGGCGGGAGAAGCGCCGCGGACCCGCCTTATCGAATCCGGGCCGGCCTGCCCCCTCCGGCGCAAAAAACCGCCGCGTCTCCTTCCCGGGTTACGGGAACGAGACGCGGCGGCTCTGCGTTTTCCGGCGTCTTCTGATCAGGACGCCGAATAGGACGTCTGCAGGTTGCTGAGATAGTCGGCGTATCCGCTCATATCGACGGATGTGACCGTCACCGCCGGCGCGGTGTCATCGGACTGGCTGACCTTCGCGATGTTCTGCTGGATCGAGATGCAGAACCAGACGACGAACACAACGCAGATCGCGCCGATCAGCCCGAACTCCAGCCTGCGCATCTGCTTCTCGCGCTTCAGAATCTTCGTCTTGTTCTTCTTATATTCCTTGTACTGCTCAACTTTTTTCTGACTCATCTTGCCCCGACTCCTTCACAAAATTCTCCAGCCATTATACACCCCGGTCAGGGCTTTGACCAGAACTTTACGGAAACGCGTCAGATAGAGACGATGATGCCGCCGTCATTGGCGTACACCGAGCTCAGCCCGCCTGTCGGAAGTACGGACACCGCCTTCACGCGCATCCGCTTCATCAGCTCGTTCTTCACGATCTCCGCCCGGTCCGGACAGTTGCAGTGGGCGATGCCGAGCACCCGGTTCTCCGGATCCGGCGTCCTCTCCACCACATATCCGACCATCTTGACGATCGCCTTGTTGATTCCCCGCGCCTGATCCAGCTGCCCGATGCTGCCCTCCTCCGTTCCGTAGCAGATCGGCTTGATCTTCAGCACCGCGGCGGCCAGCGCCTTCATGTTGCTGAGACGCCCGTTCTTGCGGAGTGTATCCAGATTGTCGAGAACAAACAGGGTGCATTTGCTCCGGATAAAGGCCTCCGTCTTCTCCACGATCTCATCGAACGGAAGTCCCCTCTCCTCGAGTTCCGCGATCTTCAGAACCGTCACCGTCTCCCCGCAGGAAGCGGAAACAGAGTTGAAGACATGGATTTTCGCTTCCGGATGATCCTCGAGGTACATATTTCTCGCGATGAAGGCGCTCTGATAGGAGCCGGACAGCTCCGCCGACAGCGTCACCGCGTAGATATGCTCCGCGCCGCAGTCGAAGGCTTCGAGATAGGCCTGAGGAGACGGGCAGGCTGTCTTCGGACATTCCGGATCCGCGGCGATCCGTTCCACAATCTCTTTCTGGGTAAAGCGGCCGTCGTCCACGATATTCATCCCGCCGATCGTCAGCGTCAGCGGCACTGATACGAAGGCGTCCTGTCCCCGCAGCTCTTCCGGCAGTTCCCCGCCGCTGTCCACAGCTATCCGATACTTCATGAGCGCTCCTTAACCTGTGCGATTCTCAGGCGGCATGCCGCAGCATTTTCCCAAAACCGTCACACATAGTTTTCAAGACTACATCCATTATAATACAAGAGCCCTCCGCTCACAAGCGAACAAATCGAAAACTTTTATAACAGTCTCGGATCTGCCGCCCGGCGGAGAGCTCCGTCCCTTCCGGCGGGGGAGGCGCGATCGCGCCCCGGCCGTCTTCAGTACCTCATCATTTTGTCAGAAGCATCATGATCT